>JACCDG010426128.1_pt1 | contig 10258 bp, 8 predicted proteins | sample 7442471 | NCBI WGS metagenome assembly JACCDG01 (sample SAMN15323444, study PRJNA562643) | freshwater metagenome | isolation source: river surface water | place: USA:Blue River Watershed | collected 2017-08-17 | reverse complement strand
CCTCGTCGATTTTGCGGTACTGAGTAAGGGCGCCGCCGATGAAGACGTTCTCGGACACAGGGGCCTTGAGGGTGGCCGAGCACGTGCAGACCGCCCCGAACATGGAGACGTTCGCCTTGGTCGCGAGCACGCTGGAAGACCCGGCCGCGATCTGAGCCTCGTGCTCTGGCTCGGTGCAGAGCACCGAGTCCCCGACCACCGCAATCGAGTTGCCGTTCACGAACACGTTGCGCTCGGCCACGACCTCGCCCTCGTGCGTGTTGCCGGTCCCGTTGAATGCGCAGCCGATACCCATGGCTCAGTTCAGGTTGATCGGGTTGCCGTTGATGCTCACCGGACCCGATGCCGTGATGTTCACGGCCGTGCCGGAGATCGTCACCGCGCCGTTGTGGATGTCGATGTAGGCCCCCGTCGAGTCCTCGGCATGGATGCCGTCGTCGATCTTGATGAAGCCCTTCAGGTCGGACCGGAGTTCGATCTCGCACTTCGTCTCGCGGATCTCGATGTAGCCGCTCTTGCTACCACGATCCGGCCGCATGCCAGAGAGGCGCACCGTCGAGAAGCCATCGTTCGACGGCAGAAAGGCGAGGAACTGCCCCTTCTGGTCGTAGAGACGGACGCGGGCCTTGCCGTCGACCATCTTGTCCAAGCTGACAGCCGTGCCGGAGATCGACTCGCCGATCCCTCGGCGCGCCATGTTGCCGATGTTCTCGCTCTTCAAGACGGGCGAGACCATCTCGAAGATGGCGCCGCCGCGATCGATGATGTTGAGCGTCTCGTGCTCGGGCTCGTCGGAGACGTAGATGACCGCGCCCTTCGGGCTGCTGAGAGCGCTCTGCACGTACGGGTGTGCACTCGTGCGCTTCAAGAAGGTCTCCAGCGGCGCGTCGTTGCCAGAAGGCTGCTCGTAGGTGAGATCGTTGTTCGCGGCCGGGGACGAGAAGTTCCCTACCTGAGCGGTCTCGCGGTTGATCTCGCCCGGGTTCTGCATCCCCGGCATACGACCGCGCATGCGCTGCTTGTAGTCCTCGTCGAGCAGGACGCCGTAGACCTTCGCGAAGTACACCGGGTGATTGACGTCGCCCTTCCGGAAGAAGCCGAGCACGGTGTCACCGACCTCTGGTGCAGCAGACTGCCCGCCCGGAGGGAATGCCCCAAGAGCCCACGGCAACTTGAGCGTCGGAGACTCTGCCGGATCAAGCGAGTTGACGCCGATCCAGCGCACCTTCGCGCGGAAGTTGTTGCGGGGGTCGTCGACGTACTCGACGATGCCCTCGTAGATGTGGTCGCGGTGCTGCTGGAAGACACGCCGGTCTTCGTTGCGCAGCAGAGGCGACTTGGGGTTCCCAGTCGCCATCAGCCCACCCAAGGCCAGTAGTCGACGAAGAAGTCCACGCCGCCACCCGGGGCCTGCCCGAGCAGCATCTCGATGCCGTTCACGCTGAACTGCTTGCCGACCGGGTTCACGTTGCTGGGCACTCTTCTCCAGCGCACGCCGTCGACGTAGAGCATGACCCGGTCGGCGTAGACCGGGTAGACGAGCGTGAAGCTCGTCCCAGACACGTCCCCGGTCGGGACCTCACCGACGCGCGGCAGGATGATGTTGCTCGCATCGGCCACGACCTCCTCGCGCGAGATCGTCAGGTTGTCGTCGATCTGAGAGTCGATGCGGATGCGTCCGGGGGTCACGTAGAACGTGACCTCACCGTTCGGATCGGTCTCGACCGGCTGTGGCAGCTCGGTGCCCGGGAACTCGGACGCGTCCGAGAACAGCTGCTTGATCTCGCCGGACTGCGAGTCGTAGACCGACACCTTGCAGTCGCGGATCGGGACCATCACCTGCTTCAGGTTGCGGAGGACTCGATGATTGACAGGGTACGCCATGGCTACCTCACAACGTCACGGCGTTGTTGCCGACGCTGTCCAAGAATGCGCTCGACGAGGACTCGGTGACGCCTTGCTGGGCGCCCTGCTGGCCCTGCTCGACCGGCTGACCGCCATTGAAGGCGTCGTTGCGCAGCAGGCTCAGGAACGTGAGGTACTGGCCCCCAGAGATCACGTGTCGGATCTCCATGATCATCCACACGCCAGACGTGTAGTGGATGCGCGGGATGACCCGACCGTCCTCGTCCATCCGATAGGTGATCACCTTGAGACCGATCTTCCAGCCCGGCCGGATGAGCGGGTCGCCGATCACCGTCAGCTCGGCACGCAGGGTGAAGAAGCGTGCTGCCTGCCACATCTGCAGACCTTCTACCCACCCCAAGCTCATGTTCGGCTGGGCCGAGAAGAAGTACCGACGCGCATCAACGCGATCGTTCGCGGCGTCACTCGTGTCGAGGGCCGGGATCGTGCCGTCGCTCACGCGCTGCCCGGTGACCGGGCTGTTCGGGGCAGAGCGCTGATCGAGGATAGCTTCCCCGGCGCGCTTCCGACCCGTGTCGAAGAGCTGGACGATCGAGCGCATGCCCCCCAGCTGGGCGAGAGCGGCACCCATCACGTCAGGCTTGAACGAGACCACCGCGCCGTACTGCTGGCGCGCGTAGGTGTACTCACGAGCCTGCGGGGTCTGCCAGAAGACCGCGATCGGCGGGTGGTAGTGGATGGTCCTCGTCGACGTGTCGTAGGTCCACGCGTAGAACCCGCTGTTCGGCTGTCCGTCCGGGCCGTACATGTCCTCCATCGCGCACATGTCGGTCGTGCGCGTGAAGAGGGCCGAGTCGCTGATGTTGTCCTGCACGAGCTGGCGTGGTGCTGGAGCGTTCGAGTCGAGACCGGCGCCCTTTTCGGTGAGAGGCACCGTGCGTGCCGTGCACGTCTCCCAGTTCTTGTCGGGCTCCTGACAGATGCGCTCGATCATACCCGGGTTGTCCGGATCCCCGGAGCAGATGCGCTCGTCGTTGTGCACACGGCTCTTCGCAACCAGATTGTCAAGCATCGTGTTGCCGATGAAGTACATTTCCATCTCGACGCCGTAGCCGACGAAGTCCGGGTGGTACGTCATGAGGCGCATGAGGTGGATCGCCGACCAGAGCTGCTCCGGCGCGCCGTCCCCGAACGGTGAGCCCTGCTCCGGGTTCGGGCGCGCGTAGCCGAAGGAGATCGCCGAGTTCGCGAACTCCTCGGGTACCCAGTCGTCGGTCGTGTTGCGCAGCGGGTCGAGGATCTTGCCTTCGACCACGTCCCAGTTCGGGTCGAAGAGGCGCACGTGCGCCTCGGTCATGCCACCGAGCTTCTCCGAGAACTCGAAGTAGGTGACGTATTGCGGGCGCTGCGGGGTGAGCAGCTTCGCCCCGCCTCCCGGGGTGGAGAGGTCGGTCTGACCACTGATGTCCACACCGAGGACGCTGATCATGAAGTACGCGAAATACGGGTTTGACGGCATCGGGTACGGGATGATCCGGTCAGTGTCAGGGTTGAAGCCCGTGCACTGGAACGGCCCGTAGACCGGGGGCGTTCCACCACCACCGCCTCCTCCACCATTCGGTGGAGGTGATGGCGGCCCGATGAAGTCAGAGAGCGGCTTGCCCTTGATGCACCTCGCCATGATCCCGAGCACGCTCTGAACGTATTCCGTGGCTCTGAGGCCCCCGTAGCGCCAGTACGCCGTGCCCGCGTTGTACGCTGACGCAACGCACTCGTAGTCGTTCAGGGCACAGGAGTTCTTCGGGTCACGAGCGTTTCTTGCGAGGTACGCGGTGCCGTACTTGATCGAGTTCTCATCGCTCGCGAGCGCGGCAGAGTACTTTGCGCCGGTCTGCGTCTTCTCATCCGGGGCCGGGTTCGGGTACCCCGCAGCGTAGGCCTCGTCGATGCCGACCTGCATCATCCCGTGCGCCCATCGGGGCCTGATGCTGCCGTCCTTGTTCTTGCCCGGATCCCAATTGACCCCCGGCACAGGAGACCCACCGCCACCTCTGCTGACGTAGGTCTCGCTCCCAGCCTCCTGAAGCGCGATCGCCTCGACGAAGTCCGGGTCGAGTCCATTCGCGTTGGCCTCGCGCACGATCATCGCGCGCTGCTCTGGTGTGACCCTCTTGCAACCCACGTCAGATCCCCTGCTGGATGCCCAGCACGCGTGAGGCCTGCGGCACGCGGATCATCTCACGCACACGCGGGCGCCCGTCGAACGCGTCGCGCGACCCGTTGACGAGAGCCAGCACCCACCAGAGGAAGGTGGAGCCGTAGAGCCTGTAGGAGAGCAGCTGCCAGTTCTTCTCCTCACCCGCCGCCACCACGTAGTAGGCGTCGTCGACTGCGGGGGCGATCGTGTGGATGTTGAACGGCCAGCGGCTGTAGCCGTTCTCCAGATCCGGGTAGAACTTGCTCGACAAGAAGCGCGACGTACGGGGCAGGCGCAGCTTGACGATGACCTTGACCGGCACCTTGTCAGGAGTGTTGGCCATCAGAAGAACCCGCTGCCACGGTCCCAGCCGCGCCGGACCCACGTCGTGTCCCACGGCGTGTACGTCGTGTTCTCGGTGACCTCTTGCAGGACGAGCTGCACCTCGGCCTTGTAGGGCATCATCGAGTCGAGGTTCGGGTCACCGCCTCTGCCTCCGGGGACCGTGTTCTGGCCGGACCCCTGAACGCGCTGCCCTGCCTGATTGAGCGTCACGCGGCCCCACGGCTTCTCGTACCGGATGTCGACGCGCGTCGCGATGCAGCGCTGCGAGAGCCAGTTGCCCATGACGAGCAACACGCGCGGCGGCACGTTCGGGATGTCGAGCGTGCCGTACTCAGGGTAGAGCCACGAGCGGATCAACCAGATCGGCTTGATGACCTCCTCGAACGGGTTGTCGGTCGCGACGAAGGTGAGCGGGATGTTGAAGGTACGCGCGTTCGAGTGCGAGTACCCGAAGATCGGCTCCGAGCGGCCGATGATCGGGACCTCGTTGTAGGAGGCCGTCTTCGACTCGTCGAAGGCGTCGAACGTGTAGGTGAACATGATGCGATCTGGCACGTCGAAGCCCGCCACGTCGTCCTCCGGACGCACCGGCCCCTCGAACGTCGGGTTTGCACCAGTAGGCCCGAGGACGGCCGTCAGGTCGATCAGCATGCCTTCGCTCACCGGCTTCGCCGGGATGGCGGGCGCCGGTCCGGGGGGTGTCTGGCTCATTGCTCGAACTCCGTGCCCATGCCGCCAGCGCGGCGGGCACGCTCCATGTTCTGGATCTGCTTGAAGCCGTCGACGAACGCCCCGGGCAGAGTCTTGAGAGCGTCGACAACCTCAGACTGATCCACGTTGACGGTGACCTGCGGTGGAGGTGTTGCCGCAGGTGGTACCGGGGTTGGCGCCGGTCCTGCCGTAGCCGCAGGGGGCGCCACAGCAGGAGCACCACTCGCGTCCTGCGCCGCTGTGGCCGTAGGGACCTCCGGGACCGCTTGACCGGCCGCGATTGCTGCCAAGCGCTCCGCTTTTGCCTTGGATTCAGCCGCTGCCTTCTCAGCCTTGTCGATCGTTTCCTGTGCGGTACGCTGCTTCTCCTCGTCAGCTCGGCGGATGTTCTCCATGACCTGCGGATCAGTCGTTGCACCCATCTGCGCTGCTACAGCCGCGCTGCGCTCAAGCTCTTGATCGCGCAGCGCTTGGGCGTGCTGACGCTCCAACTCAGCCTCTGCGGAAGCCTGTGCAGCAGCCTGCCGACGCGAGTAGTCAGCAGCCTGCCGGGCAGCGTCCTCTGACATGCTGGCCGTGAGTCCCTTGAGGTTGCCCTCGGATTGGGCGGCCCGCAGAGGGGCGGTAGTAGCCGCTGCCGCCTGACCCTGCGTCTGCTGCATCTCAGGGGGCACTTCGGAGTAGGGCCTGTCGGTGGCCGTCTTGTCGACGTAGCGCTTGTTGAGAGGGAGCGGCGACCCATAGGCCTGCTGGTACGACTCGAACGCCTGCTGTGACGCGTCGTACACGGCCTGCATCTTCTTGCCGAGTTCCGTCTGCGGGGTGTCGCTGCCGGGGCCGAAGCGCTGCTCGTCTGCGTTGCGCTGCTCGGCATCCGCCAAGCCCTCGCCCACAGCTCCGGCGAGCTTGTCGGCGGCAGCCTCCATGCCCTCCACGGTGCCTTGACGCGTACCCTTGGCAGCCGCAGCAGCCATATCGTCGGGAGAGATCAGCGCAGCAGCACTCTGACCGATACCGGCGCCGCCGAGCGCCCCAATTGTACCGCCTACAGCCATGCCAACGGGGATGGTTAGAGGGGCAAATGCACCACCAAAGGCCCCAACTCCTGCCCCAGCCAGAGCCCCACCAACGAATCCGGCACCGGCACCAATGGCCGCGCCCGTGGCTTGCGTGGTGTTGCCAGTCTCCTCTTTGACTCTGCTGTAATTCTCAACGCCGTGTTGCAGTGCACCGACCCCAAGGATGGCCTTTCCAACAAGGCTACCTGTCAGCCTAGTAACACCACTCATGAAGGTCTGAGCAGTTGCGGCCATCCTAGATACTTCAGCCACAGCTGGCATCACGCCCGGAGATGCGTAGGTGGCGGCAGCAGCGTTCGCGATGCTCTGCGCAGCGCCACTGACACCACGAACACGCGGCGTTTCAGCAACGGCTGCACCAGCGAGCGTAGCCCCTGTCGCAGCCGCACCGGCCGCCGCCCCCGCAGCAGTTGACGCAGGGGCGGCAACCACTGGGGCGGCATTTCGCGCGCCATTGACAGCCACACCAACGAACCCTGCCGTGGACTGCCAAATTTTAAGCACCATCTGAGAGGCTCTGATGACTGCCCCGATCGCAGTGCCAGCAAGCGTGATGAAGACGGCCTGCATCGTGCGCAGAGCGGTGTTCGAGTGCTGCACCATGATAAGGAAACGCTCGAAGCCCATGGCGACCCACTTCACCATGTCGACCATGCCCTTCATCGGGCCAGCGAGGATGATCCCCAGCTGCTTGCCGACGCGCCCCATGGTCGAGACCATGTCGTCCCAGCTCTTGCCGAGGCTCTCCTTGTACCGTGCCCACAGCCTGTCGAGTGCTGAACCCTCGGCGTGGGCCTTGGCCAAGGCAGTGACCGAGGCGATAAGCTCCTTGGTGAGGCCGTGGCCAGCGGCGCGCGCGTTCTCCAAAGCGGCGACGAGCTGCTTTGAGTCACCACCAGCCAAGTTCCCCATGAGCAACTGCAAGAACTCGTTCGGCACCATCTCGATGAGCTTCGGGTCCTTGGCCATCTGCGCGACGGCCTGATCGAACACGGTCATCGCCTTGTCGATGTGGCCCTTCTTGATCTCGTTCATCAGCTCGGCCGGGTTCACTTGCATGCCGAGCTGTGAGAAACCGCTAGAGAGGAACCCGAGGGCTCTTGTGCCGCCCTCTTCTGAAATCTGACCCGGCAAGCGCAGCATGTTGGTGAGGATTTCCGGGTCGATGCCGAGCTTGGAGAGCTTCCGGTTCACCAACATGATCTGTGCCATCATGGTGTTGGTGGTATCGTTCAGCTGATCCTCGGTCAGCCTACCCTCACTGCGCAGGTACGAGCGCAGCTTCTGGATCTCACCCATCCTCGACTGCACAGCCGCGATGTCTTGGTCCGTCGACCCGGGCCCGGAGTTCGGGTCAGAGGCGAGGTGGGCCATCGTGTCCGCGAGCTTCTTCATGTCCTTCTCGCCCGCGAGGCCGAGGTTGGAGAGCTGCGCGAAGAAGCGCGCCATACCCGACTTGTCGACGTCGAACATCTGACCCATCTGCTCGGCGATGGTCACGATCTGACGCTGCGCGCTGCGGCTGGAGACGCCCATCTGCAGCAGCTCGGTGTTGAGGCCAGCGATCTCCTCTGCGGCACCGCCGGTCTCTCTCGATAGCTTCATGATGTCGGCGTGGATCGCGGTGTACTCGCCCCCAACGGACTTCAACCGCAGCTCCAGCTTGGTGAGCACCTTGTCCCACTCGATGGTCTCGTGCACGATCGCCCCGATTCCAAGCGAGAGGCCTGTGAAGGCCAGCGCCGACTTGAACGCGTTGCCCATCTCGGCGAGTTCGCCGAGGTTCTTCTCCAGCTGACGGGACTCGTCGTTCGTGCGCTTGAGCGTGTTGCCCAGCGTGTCGACGGTGTTGCTGAGAGACCTGCCCCCGTCGTTGGCCTTGCGCAGCTCGGTCGACATCGTGCGGCCCATCTCTTCGACGAGCCGCTGGACCTTCTTCATGCCCTCCACCTGACGTGAAGTGGCGCCGCCGGGACTGACCATGTTCGGCTCCCGGTTCAGGTCCTCGATGTACTCGGACATGGCGTTCGAGAGCCGTCCGAACTGCGACTGCATCTGCTGGCTAAGGGTGTCGACGGCCCGCTCGGAGTTCTGGAAGCGCTGCTCGAAGTCCTTCAACATCTTGAGCGCTTGGGACATGTCCATCTGGACCAAGAACTTGACGCCCTGTCCCGTGATGTCGACTCCGCGTGGCATCCTTCACCCGTCCCGTCCGCTACCCTTTGCCTTGATTCTGCGCTTGTCGGGCTGTGAAGGCTCTCTTCATCTCCTGCCCCTTGACGAAGCGCGCGGTGTACTGCGGCGCACCCTGCTTCTCCAGATCCGACCGCCCGTACGTCTCACCGGGCTCAGGAACCCGGAGGATCGACTGCTTCTCCTTGTCGTTTTGTGACTCGATCGCCTCCTTCTCGCGCTGCAGCTGCGTCATCAGGACCCGAAGCAGAGCCTTCCGGTCAAGCACAGGCATGTGTTCGGTGTCGTTGTACCCGAAGTGCCCGTACTTGGAGAGGATGACCTGCTCCTCATAGATAACGGATTCCTCGGTTGCCCCCCGGACGAAAAAACTCGATTTTCATCGGCAGCAGCGTCTTGCTCGACTGCTTGCACTTCGGGCACGCGTACTGGATCTCGGTGTTGACGCCGCAGTCGTTGTCCGACAGAGCGTCGCGGACGAGCTGGGTGTCGCGCGCGAGCAGGTTCTCGTAGGCCTCGGTCATGCGCGCGATGACCTTGCGCTTCTGAGCCGGGCGCATCTCCTCCTCGCCGTCGGTGGCGCGGTAGAAGTCCGGGTTGTAGAGGCGCTCAGGCTCCGGGGCCGGGTTCTCCTCGGTCGCCTGCTTCGGGATCTCCATCGACACGATGTGCCGCAGCATGCGGTACGTGTACGCCGGGTCACCCTCGGACATGACGTCGACCTTCTCGTACTGGCCCTCGGCGAACTTGGTGATCGCCTTCTCGTCCGAGCCTCGCAGGAGGCGCAGAGAGAGCTTCACCGGCCGGTCGATGCCCTTGGTCTTGGCCGTGTACGGCAGCTCGACCTCGAAGGGCTCCCGGAAGTCGTCGTCGAGGAAGACCGTGGCGAGTTCGTCCGGGATCTTCGTCGTGTGCTGGAACTCCTGCCCGCAGTCACACTTCATCTGGAAGGTGTAGTCCTGACCGAACGACACGGCGCGCACCGCCATCATCAGGAAGAGGCGGTCGCCGACGAGGAAGTCGTTCGCACCCATCGGCAGAGGGGCGCCAGTGTCGGTGAAGACGCAGCGCTCGATGAGCATGTCGACGAGGCCCTGCGACTGGCCCGAGGCGAGCATCTTCTCCTCGCGGGTGCTCATGGGGGCGACGATGACCTGCCCACTCCGGAACGCCTCGCCGTAGAGGATGCCCTGAGACGGGAGATCGACCTTCGAGCCTGCTGCTGCACGTGAGTCCATGGTTATCCTTTCGCCGCGTCACACGCGGCTCCATGGTTACGTCGTGCGTGCTGGAGCGCCGCACGTCTATGTGGACGCCCCAGCACCACGATTCAGTTGTGGTCAGCGATCAGATCGCCGACGCGGCGTTGTTGATCGAGATGCGCGGCACCGGGATGTAGTTGATGAAGTTCGAGGTGGCCTTGTCGTAGCGCAGCACCATCTCGATCATCACCTGACCCGAGGTCGACATGTCGAGGCCGTTGGCCGCCGGGCTGACGCGGATCGGCCACGCGCCGTGCAGCGTCCACACGCGCTCACCGACCACGGCCGCCTCGGACTTGTCGACCACGTTCGGGCCGAACAGGATGATCGAGGCGTCCTGCTTGTAGTCGCTGGCGAGGCCGATGGCACCCGTGGTCGGGTTGTACACCTGCACGCGCCAGTCGAGGAGGATCTTCGCCGTGGGGCGATCGATCCAGTCGCGCAGCACGATCGTGCCTGCATCCCACATCGCCTTGCCAGCGACGTAGACGACTTCGTTGCCGTACGGGATCGCCAGTTCGTCGTTGTAGCCCGCAGGCAGGAAGCCGCTCGCGATCGACAGCGTGATGTAGTCGCCGTCGTCGCCCGGCAGGTTGAGTTCGAGT
>JACCDG011486441.1_pt1 | contig 10260 bp, 10 predicted proteins | sample 7442471 | NCBI WGS metagenome assembly JACCDG01 (sample SAMN15323444, study PRJNA562643) | freshwater metagenome | isolation source: river surface water | place: USA:Blue River Watershed | collected 2017-08-17 | reverse complement strand
TTACCCATATCAGTCGCAGATGAAGCGCCGGTTTGGGCAATAATGCGGGTAAGCTCAGTTCTAATTTCTTCTTCGCTCATTTGTTGGGGCAGGTAATTTTCAATAATGCCTGCTTGAAAAAGTTCTGTATCTGCAAGATCAGTACGCCCCTGGCCTTTATAGATTTCGGCTGTTTCCTTACGCTGTTTCACCATTTTCTGTAGTGCTTTGGTTTCACTTTCTGTTGTATGTCCTTCGGCGGAGGTTTTTAACAGGAGAATGGCCGATTTTATGGCGCGTAGGGCCTCGAGTTTTGGTGCTTCTTTAGCCAGCATGGCTGCTTTGATATCGGCATTTATTTTTTCTTCGAGAGTCATGTGTATTTTTTTTGGAAGTTCAAATTTAGTCATTTTTGGCTATGGTCTGATAACAACTTCAGTGGCTCCGAATCCGTACTTTTTGTAAGAAGCGTCACGCACCTCCAATTCCGGATAATTTTTAAGGATTGCCAGGATCTCCTGCTTTAAACGTCCATTGCCCACGCCATGTATAAAAACAATTTTACTAAAATTATTAGTAATAGCCTGATCCAGTTCTTTTTGAAAGTGTTTTAGTTGAAACTGAATAATCTGCGCATTGCTCCAGCCTTTTACCGAATCAATAAGTTCTCCGATATGCAGATCGACTTCTTTTTCGTTTAGGGGCAGCGCAGTAGCTTTTCTTTTTTGTGCCTCCGGATTAAATTCTTTAATGGCTTTCAACCGCTCAATATCGTAAGCTGTAAGGTGATAACGAATTTCATTGGCCCTGTAAAAGTGTTCCTTTACCGGAAAAGCCAAAATGGGAAACTGAAATTCATGATGCCGGATAAAATTACTCTTTTGAAACAAAGCCTCACTCAGGCAAACCACTTCTGCCGTGGGAGTTTGTGCCGGGTAGTGTGTGTTCTTATAATATAAAATATCCAATTTGTGATAAGCATATTCTTTCAGCAAGTTCTTGTTTATTTTTTTTAGCAACAGTTTTTGAAATTGCCCCAGTTCACCATGTTTTATAGTCTGAAAAAGGTTGCCGTCTTTCAGAGAGTATGTGAAATGCAGATTAAAAGAAGAACAATTGTAGAGGTAAAAACTATACGTGCTTACCAGTAATGGCAGTTCGTGGTCGGGTTCCGCTACAAAAAACACCCGCTCTTCTATACCTTTTTCCGGTTCCAGATCCAGGTTTTCGGCATTTACATTAATTACCAGTTCGGTATGTATAGGTACCAGTAAATTAAGGGGATACGGGATTTCAAACCCGTTTTCAATTTCCACATAAGCAGTATCCTTGTCTTTTATCCGAACCACAATGCCTTCGCCTTTCTCATTCAGAAACCTGACCTTATCGCCTATACGCAGCTTCATAATAGTGCGAAAGTACTAAGAAACTGTTAATTTCGTTTATTTACCGTTAAGTAGGGTCTACTGAAAAACGCATAATCCCCTTGTTGTCAATCTGTATAGCCAATTTTTCCATGAAGAAGTACAAGGAATTTTAAGGTGAGTAGTTAAAAACCTAGCGCATAAGTGCCTGCTAAAATAAAGGGAATGAAAACAAAAAAGCCGGCAAATTACCGGCTTTAATAAATAGAATAGGGTAAAATATTATTTTTTGAATGGCGAGAGTGTAGTTTCAACTTTTACCTCAATTTCTTCGGCTACATTGTATGTTACTACGCTTGGAATTTTAATGTTATAATCTTTGAGTTTTACTTTAAAGGTACCAGATAACATAATTTTACCATCTTTTACACTTAGTTTTCCGCTATAGGTTTCGTCTTTTTCCACCCCGTGCATATTCATCTTTCCGGTTATTGTAACGTTGTGTTCACCATTTTTAGAATAGTCAATTTTCTCGTTGATTTTACCATTGAAAACTGTATGTGGATACTTTTCGCTTTCCATATAATTTTCGTTGAAGTGTTCTTCCATTAAGGCCGACTTGAATTTAAAGGCAGTATTGGTTACCTTAAATGCAATGGTTCCACTGCCCGCATTCATCATGGGCTTGGTTACTTTATTCACCGCATCAATATCTTCCACGGTGGTTTTTGAGAAAAAGGAGATCGTGCAGTTATCTGCCAGATAAATCTGGGCTTTTGTTTGTATGGCTATCAGGAGCAGGGCTCCGGCTATTATTTTTTTCATTTGTTTGTTGTTTTTGGTTTTTGATTATTCGGGTTTACCCAGTGTAAATACTCTTGATATATTAAAGCCTAAACGGATACCACCATCTTTCCAGGAAGTATTGGTATAGGGTATGAACTGATTTTCGTTGATACCCATAGAGTTGGTTACGTGCATCTGAAATACATGTCCACCGGTTTCAATTTCCCAGCCAATGCCCATACTGTTGTAGAACTTTTTATTCTGATCTGCGGTGTAGTTATTGGCACGGTAGCAGTACTCAAAAGTAATGGCCTGACGGTTGGTTATTTTCAGACGGAAAGCGCCACAAACAGCAAACATGTTGTTGTTGTCAGTTTTGCTTTCTACCAGGTTGTAATGCACCAACGTGGGGGCTAGTTGAAGGGAGAAGTAAGGCGAAAATTTGCGTCCGATAATAATCTGGTGGCAATAAGAAAGCCTGTGAAGTTCATCGTTATAACGGTTATCGCCGGGGGTGTTTTTCAAACGGGTATAATAGGCCGAAGAAAATAAAGTAACAGTAAGCGGCATTTTATTATCGGTTGTCTGGCGCAGCAGTTTGTACTTTACAAAACCGTCAATCATCTTTTGTGTAGAGCTTCTTCCCAACCCAAACATGAGACGTCCGTCGTGACTGTATTCCAGACTAAGCTTAATATTTGCCCCTCCATCCAAACCCCAGGCGTCGTAAGCTCCCTGATTCATTGTGCCGAAGCGGTGCATGATGCGAAAATCGAGTCCACGGCGACCAACGGTTTCAATACTCTGTAAACTGGTAATACGCGTAGTTTTAAAGGTAGCAGTGGTGTATTGTTTTACTTTAGGTTGGTTTTGATCTATCATTTTCAGCAGATCATCGTCCTGGGCATGCAGCGAAAATACGCCGGAAAGTCCGAGGCAAAAAGCGAATAATATAGTACGGGTGTTCATTATGTTTTTTCTTATAGGTTAAGGATTTTATTGCATACCGGTGTTTACCCAGCGCATGATCTTATTTTTATCGCATTCTGAAAGAGAATAGGGGGATTTCGGCATTGCGCTGTAATTAATATTTCCGGTAATACAGCCGATTAGTTGCCCACTGGTTCCGGCTCCCGAAGCGCTGGTTTTGTCGCTAAGGTCCAAGCCGGCATTGGCTCCCGCAGGAGAGTGACAACTATTATCTCCTGCCCCACAGCTTTGTTGCATAATGGGTAAAATATTGGCGCTAAATGTAAGGATGCCACTGGTATCGCAGCCAGACAATGGAACAGGAGCCGGCTTCAGGGATTCCCAGTTTCGGTTGTTACAGGCGGCAAGCACTGCAAACATACCGACGATAAGGGTGCTTTTTTTCATGGTTTGTTTCTGTTATTGAGGGTTTATGTTTCTTTTATCACAGGGAATATAGATAGCGCTAAAGGAACCAACGTACTAAAGGATAGTACATTTTATGAATGAAATCAGAATAAATTCATGTATATACAATCAATTACATTTTTCGTGCCAGTCTTATGTATTCAAGTCGCTACATTTTCCGAATGAAACTAAAACAAATTCATGTATATACAATTATACATGTTTCGTGGCAGTCATGTGTATTCAATTCGATGATTATACCAATGTTAACGGCAAACAGTCCAAAAACGATTTCGAGTATTACATTAGCAAATGCCGATGGATAAATATGATTAGACTAATCGACTGAAAGAAGAATTGATCTAATCATATTTCTAAACGGTATAAGACCTGTTGGAGTTTGTCAGAACAACAGCCAGGATAACGGATCACCAAAAGAACCAATAGTGACAAAAATAGTTCATAAAACTGAAGCAAAACTGAAGCAAAAGCAATATTTTTTTGGTTAACATTGTATAAACAGAAATGGAAATTGCATGCTTACGGCGAGTGTATTGATTGTAGAAGATGAGAAAAAACTGTCGGATAGTGTAAAGGATTATCTGAGTAATAGCGGTTTTAATACGGTTTGTGCAGCAAGTTTTAAAGAAGCCGTCAACCAGGTCGGGATTATTAATTTCGATTGTGTATTGGTAGATATTGGCCTTCCTGATGGTTCAGGTATTGACTTTATCCGCTACCTGAAAAGGAAAAGGAATGATTCAGGACTGATAGTCATATCCGCGAGAGAACAGCTCGACACCCGGATAGAGGCTTTGGAAACCGGCGCCGATGATTTTCTGCTGAAACCCTTTCATCTTTCCGAACTTTCGGCAAGAATCAATGCGCTTATCCGGCGTAAAAAATTCAGCGGGCACAATACCATAGAATATGGTGAAATAATACTCATTCTGCCAGAGAACCGGGTGTTGGCAAACGGAATGGAATTAAATCTCACCAGAAAGGAATTAGAATTGCTGATCTATTTTATTTCCAATGCCCAGAAAGTACTAACCCGGGAAGCCATTTCTTTTAATATCTGGAAGAACCATTCGGATATGGATATCAGTAATGAAATTATCTATACCCACATTAAGAACCTGCGGAAAAAAATAATTGAAACGGGAGCAAAGGACTATATCAAAGCGGTTTATGGTGTGGGGTATAAATTCGGAGTATAATGCGGCTGCTCACAAAAAATATTCTTTACAACACATTTATCTCCATTGCGATTCTTTCCATCGGAGAAATTTCTATTTATCTTTTTCTGAAGTCAAAACTGGAAGCAGAGTCGGCTCAGCACCTCAAAATAGAACGAAAAAAATTGCTGGCCAAAATGGACAGGGGGATTGATATTTCATTGTTGGAGCAAAACATTGGTGATGAAATTATATTTACACCCATATCCCGTTTAGAATATATACAACCAGTAGTTACAAACATTGATCTGGACGAAGAAGATGAAGAAGATGAAGACGGAGTAATAAGAGAGGAAAAACGGTTTACCTCTAAACGCATAACTTTTGATGCTCCTTATCAGGGCAAGAATTACCGGGTTTGCATAACCAAGACCGTAGATGAGGATGAGGGACTGAGGGAAAGTATGATGGTAGTAATTGTTGCTTCGGGTCTGCTGATGATTTTATTGTTGACTTTTGTGAACTGGCTCGTATACCGGAATTTGCTCTGGCCTTTTAACCTGGCACTTTCCCGTTTGAAGTCATTTACCGTTTCGGATCAGAAAAAAATCGATCTGCCATCAACAACTACCTATGAGTTTGAGTTGCTAAACAGAGAGCTCGAACACATGTCCAAAAAAATAGTTGATGATTATATTTCCTTAAAAGAGTTTACAGAAAATATTTCGCATGAAATACAAACGCCATTAGCTATTATCAGTACAAAGATTGAAATGTGTTTACAGGACGAAAGCCTGTCGGCCAATCAGGCGGAACTGTTGGGGGTGGCCATGAATAAAATCAAGCACCTGGCAGGCATTAACCAGAGTTTGATTATGCTGACCAAGCTCCAAAGTAACATATACGAGCATCTGGAATTGGTAGATATAAGTGATGTTGTGCAAAATTGCCTGGCTGGTTTTTCCGATTTTATCGTGGATAAAAATATACGGCTTGTCATTGTCAATAAAAATAAAGTGCTGGCTTATATGAATGTTGCACTGGCCGAGGTGTTGTTTGATAATCTGATTAAGAATGCCGTGAAGTATAATTTTAAGAATGGAAAATTACTGGTGGAATTTACGGATAATGGAGTAAATATTTCCAATACCGGTCAGGAACCAGTTCGTGATCCTGAAAAATACTTCGAGCGTTTTATTAGCGATGGCAAAGGGGACTCTATGGGGCTGGGGCTGGCCATTGTAAAAAAAATATGCGACACCTATAAAATAACTATTAATTACCGCTACGAAAGCCCACTTCATGTATTCAGACTGGTATTTGAAAGTAAATACCAGCAGTTGATGACCTGATTAGCGGGGTGCATAACAAAACGAACTTACAACGACCAATAATAAACAGACTGGTAGTTTCGCATGACCCTGCTTTGGAGTTCAGGGGGTTTATTAATATCTTTGTGGCTTCTACATGCGCGATTTCTTTAAGGTGCTGAAATATGTAAAGGGGTATTGGAACTATGCCAAGCTTAATATTTTCTTTAACATTCTTTTCTCTTTCCTGTCTATTTTTTCAATTACGCTTATTAAACCCTTTCTGGATTTATTATTTCAGAAAGATGAGCTTATTCTGGAATACCTGAAAAAGGATACCAGTGATTTTCAACTAAGCCTGGATTATGCGGTAAATGTTTTTTATAAGCAGATGGCTGGTTTTATTTTACAGGACGGGCAGAGTTCTACGGCCATTATGGGTGGTAAGTTGAAGGCCCTGGTGCTGATTTGTGTAACTGTTGCCGTGCTTACCCTGATGAAAAACCTATTCCGTTACCTGGCCATGTATTTTCTGGCTCCGGTTCGGGTTGGGGTATCGAGGGATTTAAGAAACAGGCTTTTTGGAAAGGCTCTTGAACTTCCACTTTCGTATTATAGTGGAGAGCGTAAAGGCGATATTATGAGCAGGATGACTACAGATGTGATAGAGGTGGAATGGGGAATCATGCTTACCCTGGAACTGATTTTCAGGGAGCCTCTCATTATTATAGCTTCTGTAGTGATGATGGCTTTTATTAGCCCTTATCTAACCCTGTATGTGGTATTGCTGCTGCCTCTTGCTGCATTGGCAGCCAGCCTGATTGGCCGCAGCCTGAAACGTTCATCAGTAAAAAGCAAAGAAATACTGGCCAACCTATTCAGTACCATTGAGGAAGCTTTGGGCGGCTTAAAAGTAATTAAAGCCTTTACCTCGGAGAAATTTATCCGGAATAAGTTTGAAGCCACTAACCAGAAATACTATGAAGAATCAGTAAAGGTATATCGTAAAACAGATCTTGCCTCACCCATCAGTGAATCAGTGGTGGTAGCCGTGTTAATGTTAATCATGTTCATTGGAGGCAGTATGGTGCTGCGTGGCAATGGGTTAAGTGATTCTACACTCTTCATGTATTTCGGAATTGCCTCGCAAATTGTGCCCCCTATAAAACAAATTACCATAGCCTATAATTTTATACAAAAGGGTGTTGCCTCAGAAGAGCGCATAGAGAAAATACTGCATGCCGAAGTAAACATCAAAGACGAGCCAGGCGCTCAGCGCATAAGCGAGTTCAAAGAAAAGATAGAATACAAAAATGTGTCTTTTGCATACACCAAAGGCGACACGGGATATGTGTTGAAAAATATTAACCTTACGGTGCAAAAGGGCAAAACCATTGCCCTGGTGGGTCAGTCAGGCTCAGGAAAAACCACCCTGGCCGATATGCTGCCTCGTTTTTACGATACCACCGAAGGAGAAATTCAAATTGACGGAGTGCCGCTGAAAAAAATGACGATACACAGCCTGCGTAGTTTAATGGGCGTTGTGTCGCAGGAGTCTGTTCTGTTTAATGACAGCATATACCATAATATTGCTTTTGGCATGGAGAACGTTGGTATGGATAAAGTAATAGCCGCTGCCAAAATTGCCAATGCGCACGAATTCATTTCTGTCCTCCCGGAAGGTTATCACACCAATATTGGCGACCGCGGTGGAAAATTGAGCGGAGGGCAGCGCCAGCGTATAAGTATTGCCCGGGCAGTGCTGAAAAACCCCCCGGTACTCATTCTTGATGAGGCCACCTCTGCGCTCGATACCGAAAGCGAACGTGTAGTGCAGGATGCCCTTTCGCACCTGATGCAGAACAGAACCTCCTTAGTTATTGCCCATCGCCTTTCCACTATTATTCATGCCGACGAAATTATTGTGCTCAGTAAAGGTGAAATTATTGAACGTGGCACGCATCAGGAATTACTTCAGCTAAATGGCGCTTACAGGGGGCTATACGATATGCAGAGTTTTAAATAGGATTAGCCTGTAATTCGTAACGGAATATGGGCTCAATATCTGTCAATTCATCATATACTGTTTGCAGTTCCTTAATCAGTCCGTTGTTCATACCGTATACCCAGCCATGAACCTGTAAAGCGCGGTTGGCCCAGGCTCTCTGCACTACCTTGGTTTTGGCCAGATTACGTACCTGTTCGACTACATTTAGCTCCGTGAGACGGTCGATCCGTTTTTCCGTATCGGCGATGGCTTCCAGCTCCTTGTGATGCTTATCATACACCTCCTTAATATTACGCAACCAGTTGTCGACAATGCCATTAGCCTGGCTCGACATTGCGGCTCTAACACCCCCGCAGCCATAATGGCCGCATACAATTACATGTTTAACCTTCAATATTTCCACAGCATACTCCAGTACACTCAGCAGGTTCATGTCGGTATGCACTACCATGTTGGCAATATTGCGGTGCACAAATATTTCTCCCGACTGAGTGCCGGTAATTTCGTTAGCCGGAACACGGCTGTCGCTACAACCTATCCACAGATACCCGGGTGTTTGACCCAGTGATAATTTCTTAAAGTATTCCGGATCGTCAAATTTTTTTGACATGGAATATTTCCTGTTGCCATCCAATAAACGTTTATAACTATATTCCATAACTTAATTTTTTTTAATGATGCGGTTAACTTAATAACTCTACTTCCTGCACATCTTCCAGGCTTACTTCAATATTATTGTAAGGAGCAGAGCGCTTAAATTCACTGATTACTTCCAAGACATCTTTATCAATAAAACTGGTTCTTCCACCATCTATGTAAACCTTGGATCCTTTAGGTATTTTGTGCAAAACTTCAACAATTTTACCCTTATTGATAAAGGTAACATTCTGGGAAAGTTTAATAAAAAAATGCTTCCTGCCTTCAATTTCATCCGATACCATTTTATACGGATTTCTATAATTCTGTCGAAGAATGAAAATGACACTTACGGTCAAACCACAAGAAACCCCTATCAGCAGGTCGGTACGCAGGAAAACCACAATAGTGATGATAAAAGGAATGAACTGATCCATGCCCAGTTTGTATACCGATTTATATAAACGGGGCATGGTAAGTTTAAAGCCCGTAAAAATTAATATTGCTGCCAGTGCCGATAAAGGAATCATTTCTAAAATCCCGGGAATAAAAAGAATAGTAATTATGAAAAGAAGACCATGCAATATAGAAGAAAGCCGTGTTTTTCCACCAGCGCTTACGTTTGCGGCACTTCGCACTATTACCGAAGTAATGGGTATACCTCCCAATAAACCCGAAAACACATTGCCGGTGCCCTGGGCTATTAATTCCCGATTGGTGGGAGTAATATAATTTTCAGGATCGAGTTTGTCCACAGCTTCCACGTTCAGAAGGGTTTCCAAACTGGCCACCGCCGCCAGAATAAAGGCTTGCCAGTAAACCTGACCATTGGTGATCTGTGAAAAATCAGGAAAAATAAGGCTCGCAGTAATATCGGAAGCCTGATGGAATTCAGGAAGGTTGACTAAATGTGAAGATGGAATAGCGAAATCGGAAGCTGTTAACTGGAATAATTCATTGGTTAAGGTTCCGGCTACAACGGCAAGTAAAGGTGCCGGAATACCATTGAGGTAGCGGTTGCTCTTAATCGGCTTTAATTGCCACAAAATAAGAATAAATAGAGAAACAGTTGCTACGGTTAAAGCCCCGGGATTAATAGCATCGAGCATGTTTAAAAGCTCCGAAAAGGTATTCTGCCCATCCACTTGTGCAAATTCTTCATCGCCTTCAGGATCGCGGTCATAACCAAAAAAATGCGGAATTTGTTTGCTGATTAAAATAAGCCCAATGGAAGCCAACATACCCTTAATTACTGAGGAGGGAATATAGTGGCCTATAATGCCGGCTCTCGCTATTCCTAAGATAATTTGGAACAATCCGGCCAAGGAAACTGCCAATAAAAATGTCTGAAAACTACCCAACTGATCGATAGACGCAAGCACTACTGCGGTTAATCCGGCGGCCGGCCCACTAACAGATAAGTTAGATTTGCTGATGGAAGCAACAACAATGCCACCAATAATACCGGAAATAATGCCGGAGAACAAAGGTACACCCTGTGAAAGTGCAATACCCAAACACAGTGGTAGTGCAACGAGGAATACTACAATTCCGGCCTTGAGGTCGTTTTTAAAATAGTTGAACATGAAAAAATTGATTTTTTGGTTAAACAAAAAAATAAC
>JACCDG011402039.1_pt1 | contig 10260 bp, 14 predicted proteins | sample 7442471 | NCBI WGS metagenome assembly JACCDG01 (sample SAMN15323444, study PRJNA562643) | freshwater metagenome | isolation source: river surface water | place: USA:Blue River Watershed | collected 2017-08-17 | reverse complement strand
TTTTTCGTTTTAAATTTCATTTGTCCTATGTTTTATGAAAGTTTAAACATTGCTGAATACAAATCTATGAATTGTCTTCCTGAATATTCAGCAAGTTCTCTCGTTTTAAACGTGAGCCGAGAACCGACATACGAAACCGAATCCCAGTCGTCGTAGTCGCCATACACCCAACCCGACCCCGAACCATCAGCTTTGAACCAAGGATAATGCTTGTATTGAGAACTATTATTCCAATCTGGAATCCAACCCTCATTTAATGCTTTCGCTATGATTGAAAGTTTCAAAGATGCAACTTGAGCTAAAATACCAACATTTTTACCTTTATAATTCAATAAAATGTAATCATCTTCATCTTCAATTCCAACAATATTTAAAGCGTCTTCAAAGGTTTTAACTCTATCAATAATACCTTTATCTTCTTTTGGTAAAATAATACCAAATTCTTTTGATGTTACTAAAGATAGTTGTTCTTTTGTTCCTTCTTTTAATAATAAATTAATATAATCATCAGATATAATAATTTCATTATTTTCCGTAGATAAAGCTAGTTCACCTATTTTATTTTTCCAAGTAGAACAATCGAAACTTTTATAAAGTTGATTTAACTGTTTACGACTTAATTTGTTTGTTACTTTTTTCATAATTATTTTTTTGTTTTAATTGTTATATTGTTTAATATGACAAATGTAATAAAAGGTTTCAAAATATTTTAATAAAAGGATGAATTTTAATTTTCCTTATCAAAATTCATCCTTTTATTAAAGGTTAATCTATTTTGGATTTGCATGTAAAGAATGAATAAAGAAATTATAGTTATTATTGAATAACCAATAAATATTAGTATATTGTTCATAATATTATTCATTAATAACTTGTTCTGTCATCATTTTTTAAAAGTTTATCATAATTTGGGGTAAAATAAGTAGTTGTATTTTTCATAATTTTACCATTCGCTTTATTTCTAAAAACGTAATTATTATTAATCAACTTGTAATCCCAATCATCTTTTCCAGCAACAGTAGCTAGTGCTTCATCTTCTGTTTTGCAGAATTTACTCATATTTGAATCCATAGTTTCAATAAAAGCGTCTTTAGCAATATCGGTAAAACCATTGATACAATAAGCACCTAATACAACCACTTCTAGATCACAATTAGCATCTAAAGCTTCTTTTCTATTAAAAATATGAGTATCTATAACTTCTGAATCTTTGTTAACATACTCTTCTTCTTTTAACATGCTTTGTCTATCTTTAATATCTATAAAATATTTATCAAGACCGTAAGATTCTGCTTGTTCCTCTAATTCTTCTAAAATTAAATCTAATCTTAATTTTCTTTCTTCTATTGTTGGTTCATAGTTATCATTTACATTTTTAACTGTATGACCGCATGTTTTTTGGAAATTAACAACTAAATCTAGGTTGTTTTTTTTGTGATTTTTATTATCAATAAACGATTGAATCATTGATTCCTGTAATTTGTCCATCTCTTCCATTTTTAGTATATTTTTGTAAACAAATATAGTAAAAAAATGGAAGATTTTATACATTAATCATTCATAATATTAATAATGTCAATTATCCCATCATTTAAATTAATTTTAGGTTTCCAAAATTCTAAAACATATGTATCCGCTATATTATTTCTATTATTTTGTATATTATCTATTTGATTTTTGTTTGGCTCAAATGTACACTTAAAATGATTAGATATAATTTTAGCTACATCAATAATTTTGGTTTGGACGAATGATGATATGTGTAAATTCTTATTTCTATCAATAGTACGATAATTTTCCATTATTTTAATTAAACATTCAGAAGCGTCATTAACATGTAAAAATTCTCTACTTTCATTACCATCAGTTCTCATTGATATATGATTATTTTTTTTAGCTTTTTTTATAAAATCAGTTATAACGTGGGATTTCTCTTCATCTTTCTCAACACCATAAACATTCCAAAATTTAATAAATAAACCATTTAACGATTTTGTATAAAATTCTCCAATAGTTTTTAAAACTCCATAAGGTGAATCGATCATGTTACTCATTTGAGTACTCATAAAAATAAATGGTTTGTTATATTTTTTTAATAATTCAAACGTATTTTGCATTATTAAAATATTATTATCAATAAAACCATATGTGTGTTGATATTTTTCTAAATAATAAGAACCTCCAACATCAAAAGCTGCAAACATAACAAAATCAGAGTTTGATATTGAAACCTCAGCAGAATGTTTAATTCTTAAATCTTCATGTACTGAATTTTCAATATCAAACTCAGTAACTTCATATCCATTTTTCATTAAAACATTTTTCAAATGCGACCCAATTTGACCAGAAGATCCTAATATTAAAACTTTTTTTATCATAATTTTATTTCTTTTTTAAAACTAAAGTGGGTGGTAGTAATTCTGAATATGCGCTTAAATAAAATTTTTCATTATATTTTAAACCCCAATAAGTTGAATTGTCTGTAGAATAAATATTTTGACAACCATTTATATATCCAGAATCTTCCTTGTTAAAATAATCAAAATCATGTATTATAATTACATTAGAAAAATCTTGTAATTCTTCAACGGTTCTACTCCTTTCTAGCCAAATACCTTGATCTACAAAAATTAGATCATATTTTTTATTTTTAAAATTACTATAATCTAATTTTTCCCAATCAATTAAATTAAATTTATAATTATCAGATTCATAATCATTTTTACATTTTAAAAACCACTCTTCTTCATGTTCGTAACAATCAACAAATAAATTTTTATATTTATTTGTATATTCCTTAAAAATATCTCCAGATCCTATACCAGAACCAAATTCTAATATATGTAATTCTTTTGATAAATCTAAATTTTCTATTTCTTTTTTCAAGTATTGTTGGTGTGTATAAAATGGATGCATATATTTATATATTTTTTTGTATTTTTTCTTTCCAATAACTAAATTTTAATAAATCTAAGTTATATTTATTGTTATTAATTCTTTCATATTCTTTATTTAAAAAATCTTCATTAATTTCATCCCAACTATCTACAAAACATATTGGTAAAATATCTTCATAAAAAATATTATTATAATTTCTTTTTTCAATAGGTATTGAACCTAAATATAATGATTCCCATAATCTATGTGTATCAATACCATTTCCTTCTGGACAAACTACAAATTTATGATTATAAACATTATCTAAATATCTATTAAATAAGTCATTATTACCATTAAATCCTATTTCTGAGGTTACATATGGTTGGTTATTTAATAAATTATATAAATAAGTTCTTTCATTTATATTATTATTAATATTAAAACACATAAAAAGTAAATTTTTATATTCTTTTACTTCGCTATGTTTGTTAATTATTTTATTAATTTTATTAATTTCAGGAAACCAAATGTCATTTTCCATACCAATTGGTATTGATTTAATTTTTGGGTGATTTACGTTTACATTTTGACTATACCAACATATTAAATTATTTGGTATTGATTTAGTATCAGCATCATTACTACTACCAACGTTAAATCGTGTTGGTTTATCAGTAACAGAACCATCGCTATTATGTGAAACTAATATAAAAGGTATTTCTTTGTCACAATTTATAAAAAAATCATTTACTTCATGTATATCTCTATAAAATATATTAAAATCATTATCTAATGTTTTAAATTTATTACCAAATATTATTTCTTCTTTTAATATATTCATAATTATTGCCAATTTGAATGCCAAAAGTGTATGACATAACTTTCTTCGGTTAAATACGATTTAATTTTATTAAAATTATTTTCTTCAAATTCTTTATATTTGGTTTGAAACCTATCTAATGCTGGATATGGATAAAAATAAACTGTTGGAAACACGACTATATTACTTTTATGAGATTCAATAAAATTAAAAAAGTTTCTTGAGAAGTATTTAGACCCTATTTCATGATATAATGAACCAGCATCATTATTAACTTCTATATTTATTAATCCATCTATAATTTTTTCCATTAAAGGGTGTTTTTTTGTACAACCAAACAAACCATTGAAAACTTCTGGTTCAATAACATGTCCACAACTAGTGAAAAAATCTAAACCTAAAAATAAATCACCAAATGGTTTTATACAATAAAAATCAACATCCAAATATACTCCACCTTCATTATATAATATCTCATATCTTAATAAATCAGCTTTAAGTCCATTATTAGTAATAGTGTTAAATAAATTTTTATTTTTTAAATTTAATAACTCTATATCTTTATCTGTCCAAAGTTTATACTCCCAATCAGGATTATTTTTTTTAATACTTTCTATTAATACATTATAATATGTAGGTAATTCTCCCCCCAACCAAATTTGATGTATTTTTTTAGGTATATTTTGTTCCTTATTATTAATTTTATATTTATTATATAAATCAGATAATTCTTCCCATAAATAAGAATCATTAATAGGACTTTTCATTAAAAAATTAAAACTTTCTTCCATTTTTATTTTTTATATATAAATGCTCCAAAACCAGAAATTGAGTGACATAATTCTGAAATATCATATTTTTCATAAGTTAATTCTTCAAAAAATATACCTTTATCATTTAATTTAATGTCATCAATTAATACAATGCAACCATCATTTAATTTTGATTTATATAAATCAAACTCTTTTTTTACTTGTTCATAAGTATGTATAGTATCTAAAAATATTAAATCAATACCATCTTCTATTTGGTCAATAGTGTTTTTATTTAAACAATCACCTATAATAATTTTAAAATTATCACCAATTAAAGATTTATTAACATATCTATAATCATATATAATATCTATCGAATAAAAAGTTTGAGTAGGTTTCAATGCACACAGTATAGCAACATCACTTATAGCTTCACGACTCCCTAATTCAACAATAATTGAATTATCTGATAGATTTTTAGTTATATTATGTAATAAAGTAAAATAACCATGAGATACAGATGTATGTTGATTATAAAAACACTTTAGACCCCATTCATCATTACCAAAATCTTTTAAAAATTCAGAATTAATATCTATTATATGTGGATTTTGTTCTGTATATTTTATAATTTCTTTTAAATTAATCATTTATTTTAATATAGTTTAAGTAAAAATAATCTTCGGTTGTTATTAGTTTTTTAGCTATTTCATAATTTTCTTCAATAGCTTTAATTTTATATTGATATAATTCTGGTGTTAAAATAGATATGTCAAAATCCTCATTAGCATATATAAAACCATCAGAGTTAAATATTAAAGAATCTTTTGATCCTAAAAAAATAACTGGAATAGTTTTACTTATTAAACAATCTGTTATTTTTTCAGTAATACAACCATCATAATCAGCATTTTCAAAAACTAAACTAAACATGTAATCATAATACGCTATATGTTTTTTTTCAAATGGAAGTTGGGTAAATCCCCAACCATAATGGTCAACTAAACTACTAAGTTTTTGGATCATTCTTTGTCTATATTTGTGTCCTTCGGTTAATATTTTATTAGAAGCAACCATTGAGATTAATTTTGGTTTAGTTATAGAACCACCCCAATATGATTGCTCAACCCAACTTATCCAATTAGGGGTAACATATTTAACATTATTTGTTATTTTTAATAACGTTTTATCATAAGTGAATAAATATATAAAATTTTCTTCTACATATTTTTTATTATTTTTAATCCATTCAATTACATTATTTACAACAGCACTAGATTCACCTATCCAAGCATAATTTTTTTTACTATTATCAATTGGAATTCCAAAAATAGCATCATCAACATGTACTGAAATATCTGAATTAGTATTTGGATATTTATTCCATATTAAAAATTCTGGTTTTGACCATCCTGAACTTGAATATGCGTGAGTGAAACCACCACCAATTAAATTTAAATATTTTTTCATTTTTTTATATAAAAACCATCACCCCAAATACCACCATCCCAAGTAGTTTCAACTCGTTTAAACCCAAATTGACTTAAAAATGAATCGATTTCATCAACTTTTGCACAATCTTTATAAACTTCATCTCTATTAACCTCAGTCATTACGTAATCTATATTTTTTAAAAACTCTTCACCACCTTTAAAAACTTCCATTTCATAACCCTGAACATCAATATTAATAAAATTATAATTATCTTTATATTCAATGAAATTATCTAGTTTGTCTATATTAACAATCTCAGTTGAATTGAATTTAATATGTGGATATTGTTGTAAGTGTTTATCTGGTTTTAATATGGAACTTGATTGACCTTGATTTGCTGTTTCAACATACATCTCGACCTGACCAGTAAAATTACCTAAAGCTGTATTAAATAATATACCATCATCACCCACCGTATTCTTTAATCTTTCAAAAGTATAACTTATTGGTTCAAAAAAAATTAAATTGTTAATTTTTAAATCTTTATACGTTTTAAACTCTTCACCAAAATGCGCCCCTATATGAATAACTCCTTTGATATTTAAATTGTATTTTTTTATTAATTCTTTTAAATTCAATAACATAATTATATCTTAATCATTTGTTTTATATATATATCTTTTGTGTCATTACAACTATCTTTACCAAACCACATTTTTGGTGCAATTACTATCTTATTTTCATTTTTATTAAGATAACTACCCCACCAAGAAAAACTACTATTACTTATTATATTATGTTCACATAATGACATTAACCAAAGTTGTTGATAATCTTCTAATTTTTCATCTACATAAAATACGTTTTCTTTTTTTATGTTTTCTTTACACCATTTAATATCATCACTAAAAATTAATATGTTATAATCGTCAAACAAAGAAATTGATTTATTAATATAATCCAAACCTATAAACGGATGTATAGTTGGGAATCTTAAATAATCACCTCTCCTTACATGTAATGATACAATTTCTGAATTATTAATTATTTTGATTGTTTTTAAAAATTCATTTAATAATTTTTTTTCACTTTCATTTGGTGAAAAAGTGTCAATTATAACATTTTTATTATTAATAAAATATTTTTCAGATTGAAAATAACCATTTAAACATAAAACTTTGTTTTTATCATCAAGTTTAATATCTATTTTTTTATAGTTAAAAAAAGGTTCATTATAATCAACATCAGTTTTAAAAGTACTATTATTTAATTTACTAAAAACATTATCTTTATATTTTATAGCATTATTACCTTGTAATCCTATCTTATGATTATCAATATCAAATAAAAAATTATCATTATTATCTAATGCATAAGAAATAGTAGCAGCTATTTCAAATAACATGTTTCCAATTCCTCCCTGTAAACTACATGTTATCATTATTTTAAAAAATTATAATCAACTTCCCCTTCTTGTATATAAGAATAACCACTTTTTTGAAATGCTAGATGAGGTCTGAAAACATAAGAATTAAAGACTTTTTGTAAATCAGCATAGTAAACATCTATTTGTTTATTTAAACGCTCTGTAGATGCTAAAATAACATCAAACATATCTTCTTTAATACCTAAACACATAATAGCATAAGAATGTATGGTTTTAGCACAATCATCATTGATTTTTATCAAACCTCCAACATGATTACCACCAAAATATAAAAATTCCCAATCATATGGTAAATTTTTATATTTTAATTCAAATAATTCATTAAAATTATCAACAAATTCAAAATCATCTTCCAAAACTAATATTTTTTTATAACCTTTGTTTTTAGCGTCTTTAATAACTTCAAGATGTGATAACATACAACCTAATTCACCTTTAAGTAACCCGTTTTTACCTTCATCAACCTTAATCGCTTTAAATCTTTCAGCAGTAAAATTATGTTTCTCAAATTGTTTTAAACAATGTTCCCATCTTTCTGTAGCTTCATCAAGATTAATGCAGTAAATATTATCAAAAAAAACATTTAAACTCATATTAAAATTTAATTTTAAATTTATCTTCCACCTTTTTTAAACTATGAAATTTACATGGCGAAATACCTTGCCATAATGCTTTCAAAATCGAACCATCGAAATTATCATACCATTCACATAATTTATCAATCTCATTAATATAATTAGTTGAAGCAGATGAATTAGTTATTTTTTTACGGTAATTTTTTCTTACAGCAGAAATGTGATGCATTTGAATCTCATCTCTAGTAAAAACTTTTGGATTAATTGAATCCATATTTCTTGTAGGATCAACTAAAACTACCCCATTTTTACCAAATCCAAAGTTATTACCATCTGTTATATTAAAAAATAATGATACATAATACTCTTCTGGTGGATCTAAAACATATTCAGTAGACTTATAGTAGGTTTGCATTTGACAATATCCACTATCAATAGTTTCATCATCCAAATAACATTTTTTAACATACTCTAATTGTTCTTTTAGGTAATATTCATCACAATCTGTGCTAAGATGATACTTACAGTTAGCATTTTGACTCAAATAAGCACCTAATTTCCTTTTTTCAAGCTCATTCCAATGAAGACCCATATTTAATTTAGGTTTGTAGTGGTAAATTTCATCAACCAACCCTTTATTAAATAAATCATCTAATAATCCTTTAATGTCTTCACCAGATTCTTGACCGCTATTTGAAATATCTTGATAAACAACTGATATATAATCAACTGTTTCTCTAATTGATTTAATTGAACCCTCTAATAATTCTATTCCATCAAATACGTTATATGACGCTCCAAATTTAATATTATTATTTTCCATTTATCTCTTTCATTAATTCATTAATTTCTAAACTTACTTTAGTATCTAATGTAAGTAAATTATGAAGTTTATTTTCAAGTTCTTTTAACCTATTTTCTTCCAATTTCACGTTTAAATTTTCAAATTTAGATTTTAAATCTGAAATAAAATCATCAATTGAGAAACCACTAATATTTAACGTTTCATTAGGAATAACTTCTGATAAAGCCGTTTTTAAAGATTGTAATTGTGCAATTAATAAAAGTAATTCATCTTTAGTTAACACATTAATGTTATATCTATTATTATTTAAACTTAAATTACAATTAGTAATTGGTTGAAATTTTTTATTAGTAGTTAATAACTTCTTTTGGTTTTGAATTTTAGTTTTTAATTCTAAAATTAATTCATCATTATTTTGCGATTTTTCCATTTTTAAGTACTTTAATTTGTTTATAAAATTGATAATTGTTTATTAATTCTTCTTTTGTTTTAAAAGTATTATTATCTAATGGATAATAATGGTTACTATTATAATATGTTTCTAAATAAAAATTATTATAATCTCCAGTTATCCTATTATATCTATTACTTATTCTAACACTAATAAATTCATTATTAAAATAAGTAAAATTTTCACTATCATTATTAACCATTTCATATTTATATTGTGTTTCATCATATGGAGAATATCTATGACAATATTCTAATTTATCCATCAATTCAGCATAATTATTGACAACATCATCAACTTCTGTCATTATCGGATTTAATGAACTATAAGTTTGAAAAGACTCATTTTGTTCATATTTAAACCAAAACTTTTTACCTAAATTTTTATAATTACCATATTTTTCATACTCATCAAAATAACCTAAATAAATTAATCTTTCATTTTGTTTATTTAAATAAATTTTACCTTCAACTAGATTTTTCTTAGAAACTTTTTTTCCTAGATTTGAATTATAATTTTTAATTTCTTCAAATTCAACAGAATTAGTAGGCATTAATACCAATTCAGTTCCATGCCAACCATAAACAAATGAACCTTCTAAACCTTTCCCTTTAATACTATTAGTATTTTCCAAGATATATAATAGGTTAGGAATTGTTATTTCAAACTCAAACCCTCTTGGATCAAAAATTCTACAATAGGTTTGTCTTGGATTCCAACCATATCTATCTCCACCAACTTTTTTGTTTAAAACGAAACCTTCTGTTGGTTCATTGGCGAAGTCATTAGGTTCAATAGTTTCATCTCTCCAACCTGCCCAAGATTTTTCTTTTCTCAATTCATTTTTGTTATCATAATAAATTACATAAGCCAATTTTTTACTATATGTATCTTGCCTATTTTGATAACCAACTTTAATTTTATCTGGTATTACTATATTTGTATTCATTAATTTTATAATTTATTTTACTTTAATTTAAAACGAAAAATACAAATTTTTAGTTTTTCGTTTTAAATTTCATTTGTCCTATGTTTTATGAAAGTTTAAACATTGCTGAATACAAATCTATGAATTGTCTTCCTGAATATTCAG
>JACCDG011810910.1_pt1 | contig 10261 bp, 12 predicted proteins | sample 7442471 | NCBI WGS metagenome assembly JACCDG01 (sample SAMN15323444, study PRJNA562643) | freshwater metagenome | isolation source: river surface water | place: USA:Blue River Watershed | collected 2017-08-17 | reverse complement strand
GTTGGCGATAACGTCCATTTGCCGGCGCAAGGCCGTTTGCTGCGATAGGGCAATATAATTTATAGACTGCATCTTTTCTAATCCTCACCCGGTGCCATTTGGCTTTTTGGGCTAGTTGTTCGTTTGCAGTCGTTGCATGCAGCGTGCCAAAAGCAACTTTTAGATTTTTCAATGGGTTATACGATTCGTTGTGGTAAATTCGTGCAGCAACGACACTGAAAGGGGCATATTCTGCCGACCTGACCTTTCCGGGCTTGTGATGGGGTGTCATAGCGCCTAATATAAAAACATATTTTCTAAATTTTCCGGGCACTTAATAGCCGCGAAAAGATTTTGTTAACTTTTCTGCGGTACTTTAATAGGCACGGAATCTGCATATCTAAAAATCCAAGCCATCCCCAAGTTTCGCTCATCCCAATCCAAGGCAGCTTTATGGCAGAAAAAGAAAAACCGAAAGAAGAAGAAAAAGACGGCGAAGAAAAGCCCGAAGGCGAAGACGCCGCGACGGAAGAAGGCGGCAAGAAAAAATTCGCCGGGAAAAAACTTATCATCTTCATCGTGCTGCCGATCCTTCTTTTGGTTGGCGCAGGCGCTGGGCTTTATTTTTCAGGAATGCTGGATTCCATGCTGGGTGTTGAGCATCCCGCCGAGGGCGAGGAAGCTGCGGAAAGCGACGAGCCGAAGAAAATCGAAAATTTCGTATTTTATGATTTGCCGGAAATCATCGTGAACCTTAGCGCATCCGGACGAAAAAATACCTTCATGAAAATTTCCGTAAGCTTGCAGCTGGAAAAGCAAGAAGAAGTCGCCGAGCTTGAAAAAATAACCCCCCGCATCGTCGACAAATTCCAAGTCTATCTGCGCGGCCTTCAGGTCGAAGATTTGCAAGGGTCTGCTGGGATTTACCGCTTGCGCGAAGAATTGCTGGCGAGGGTCAATGTGGTGACCCAGCCGGTGAAAATCCATGATATTCTGTTTAAAGAAATTTTGATTCAGTAATCTGACGGAGCCGATACGATGGCCGAAGAACAAGCAGCAGCAGAAGAAAAGCCGAAAGAAGAGGGCGCGGAAGCGCCCGCCGACGGCGAAAAGAACGAAGACTGGGCCGATGGCGCGGCGCTGAACGAGGCTAGTAATACCCGCGTCCTGAACCAGGACGAAATCGACAGTCTTTTGGGTTTCGACGAAACCGGCCAAGAGGGCGCGGCGGCGTCCGGCATCCAGGCTATTGTCAACAGCGGCATGGTGTCTTATGAACGCTTGCCGATGCTCGAGGTCGTGTTCGACCGGCTGGTTCGCGTCATGTCCACGTCTTTGCGGAACTTGACTTCCGACAACGTCGAAGTGTCGCTCGACAACATATCCTCGATCCGCTTCGGCGATTATTTGAATTCGATCCCATTACCCGCCATGCTGGGCGTGTTTAAGGCCGAGGAATGGGACAATTACGGCCTGGTCGTTATCGACAGCTCTTTGATCTATTCTATCGTTGACGTTTTGCTAGGCGGACGGCGTGGCACGGCCGCGATGCGGATCGAAGGGCGGCCTTATACCACCATCGAACGCAATCTGGTCGAGCGCATGTTGAACGTCGTCCTGGCCGACCTGACGGCGGCATTCGATCCGCTTTGCCCAGTCACTTTCCGTGCCGAGCGGCTTGAAACCAATCCTCGTTTCGCCACCATCGCCCGCCCGGCCAATGCCGCTGTTTTGGCGCGGCTGCGTGTCGATATGGATGACCGCGGCGGTAGGCTCGAGCTGCTGTTGCCCTATGCGACTTTGGAGCCCGTGCGCGAATTGCTGTTGCAAATGTTCATGGGCGAAAAATTCGGCCGCGACACAATTTGGGAAAGCCATTTGGCCACCGAGCTTTGGTACACCGACGTTCCGGTGCATGCGGTCTTGGACGAAGTGATGTTGCCCTTGGGCGAAATCATGAATTGGAAAGTCGGCTCGCAAATCATGCTGGACGCCAATTCTTCGTCGGACGTGGAAATACGCTGCGGCGACATCCCGATGTTTTCCGCGCGCGTCGGTCGGCGCGGCAATGCTATGGCGATCCGCATCGACGGTAGACTTGGCAAAATGATTCAGCAGCAATAGGGGCGGTGCGATATGGAACAAGGCCTGCTTGCATTCGGATTGGATATCGTGATCGCTTTGCTGTTAAGCGTGATGATCGTTTACGCTTATATGCTGAACCATCGCTTGAACAAGCTGCGTGAAGACCGCGAGGAAATGGAAAAGCTGCTGCGCAAATTCCATGATGCGACCAGCCGGGCCGAAGCCGCGACAAAAGGACTGAAGCAAAATACGCAAAGCCTGGGCCAGGATTTGCAGGAAATGATCGACAAGGCCAAAAGCCTGCGCGATGAAATGCTGTTCATGCTGGAACGGGGCGATCTTTTGGCCGGACAGCTCGAAAATTCGATACGCTCGTCGCGGGTGGAAAAGACCGGCCCCGATTTGGATGCTTTGCTGCAAAAATCTGCGCAAGCGCCAGACAGGCAAACGAAAAAATCGTCCAATTCGCTTGAAGACATTTTTCATTCGGACCAGGAAAGCCAATCCGCCGCCGAACGCGAACTGCTAAAAGCCTTAAAGGGGGTAAGGTAACATGCTCGACAAGTTGCGCCTTTTGCCTTTTTTGATGGTGGTCGCCATCGGCGTGCTGGGATTCCGCGTCGATAGCATTTGGGCGCAAGCCAAAGACGTGGCCAAAGAGGCCGCCGAGCAGGCGGCAAGCGAAACGGCAACCGCCGAACCTGCGGCGGATGCAGCCGCCGCTGCGGCAGATCAACCCGCAGAAGGCGCGGAAACCGCAACCCAATCTCCGCCGGAAGGCGGGCACATGCTTGGCTCCACGGAAGTAAAAGGCGTCGATCCCTTGATTTTCAATGATTCCGAGCTTGATATCTTGCAGTCCTTATCGGAAAGGCGCGTGATCCTGGACGAGCGCGAACGGCAAATCGAAAAGAAAGAAGGCTTGCTGACCATCGCCGAACAGCGCATCGAACAAAAAATCGCCGAACTAAAGCAATTGCAGGCGGCCATAGAATCGACGCGCAGCGAAGTCGAAAAAATGTCGGCGAGCCTTGACAGCAAAAATAAGACCCAGCTTGCAGGGCTTGTAAAAACCTATGAATCGATGAAGCCGAAAGAGGCGGCGCGGATTTTCGACCTTATGGATATGCCGGTACTGCTTGATGTCATCGGACAGATGAAAGAAGCAAAAATGGCGCCGATTCTGGCCAGCATGGATCCGGCCAAGGCGAAAACCGTGACCACCGAGCTGGCTAGGAAAAGCACCATACCCGGATTTTCCGGCGTCGATGACGCTTCCACCGCCGCAAAACCGGTTCCTCCGCCCCCGCCGGGTGGCAATTAAAGCGATAGATACAGTGTTATGAGCAATATTTCCAGCTCCAATTTCAAAGACAATTCGAGCAACACGATGTTTTTGTCGCTGTTTTTGATTTTGCTTTGCTTTTTCGTGTTGCTGAACAGCTATGCAACGCTGAATAATCAAAAAGCGCAGAAAGCGGTGCAAAGCCTGCGTGATTCCTTTAGCGGCCCTATGGTCTATGCCACGCCGCAGCCGGATAACCGGACTGACCTTGTGGACGGAGAGAAAGAAGCGCTTGCGGGGCTAAAAAACTATCTTAAGGAGAATCTGCCCGAAGTCCTGCCGCAAGTGCAAAGCCGGGGGCAAAACAGCGAAGTGGTCTTTCCGGCGCAAACGCTTTTTTCTTCAAGCGATCCACCGGTTCTGTCCACGCAATCCACCGAGATTTTGCAGGCTGTTATTGCCGGGCTTGACGGAAAGCCGCATGAATTGCGCTTAATCGTAACAGCAAACAGCCTCGTCGCGGCGAACGCGCAAGCCGGCATATTGGCCCGTATGCTGCAAGATTGGCTGGATAGAGCATCGCGGCTGTCTATATCGGGCCTGGAAAATTCGAGCGCCGCCAGCGTCCGGCTGCAATTTTTTCCATTGTCCGAAGACGGGGCCAGGGGGGGGCTATGAATCCTATTTCACAGCATCCCGACGAGACGTTTGATTCCTTATGCAAGCCGGCGACATCTTTTGGCGGCTCGCCTTGGATGATCAGTTTTCTGGACACGATATCGCTGATCCTGACTTTTTTCATTTTGGTTTATTCCATGGCCGAGATCGATGCGCATAAGTGGGAACAAATCGCCCAAACCATGCCGTCCGCGACGCATAAAAAGGTCAGCGAACAGCCAGGTTTTGCAAGGCCTAAGGAAAATCTGGCGGCAATCCAGCAAAGCCGCGCCGTCGATTTGGATTATTTGGAAATTTTGCTGCAAAGGCGGCTGGAAAAATTGGATGCCGAAGGCCTAGTCTGGCTGGAAACCATGGATGACCGTTTGGTACTGCATTTGCCATCCGACAGTTTCTTCGAGCTGGCCTCGGCGGATATCCCGCAAAGCGCAAGGCCCCTTGTCGCGTCTCTGGCGCAAAGTTTGCGGTATATTCCAAACCAGATAGCCGTCCAGGGGCATGCCGACCCCGATCCTATCGACAGTCCGGTTTACCCTTCGAACTGGGAATTGTCCTTGGCCCGGGCGCAAAGCGTGGCCGCCGTATTTGCAGAGGCCGGTTATAGCGGCGCAATAGAGACGCAAGGTTTCGGCGACAGGGATTTTACCTTGACACAGGAAAATATGCTGCGCGACCGGCGTTTCAACCTCGCCCGGCGCGTCGATATTGTGATATATTCCTATCTGCCTGAACATGACTTATCTATATTCCATCCTTAGGATTTTCGCCGTTCTTTGTCTGCTGACGCTTGCCGCTTTTCCGGCGAGGTCTCAGGAGCTTTCCGCGTTTTTTTCCAAGGATCATGCCGTCATCCGCGTGACGCTTGCGGGCGACGCGGAATACAGCGCCAAACTGATAGGCGGATCGCTGGTCTTGCGGCTGAACCCTTCGCCTTTGGTGGAGTGGGAAGAAATCAAAGGCGGTCTGCCCGGCCTTGTCACCGAAGTGGTGCAAAGCGCGGACCGCAAGACCGTCATTATCGGCTTCAATCAAGACGTACGCCTGCAAGACCGCAAGGATAAAAACGTCATTTCGCTTTATATCTATCCCGCAGCAATGGCAGCCCAGGGATTGCCATCCCCGGAACCTTTTGATCCGGTAAAGGAAAGTGTTAAAAAAGCCGAGGCGGTTCAAACGCCGCTTACGGTCCGCGCTGCGCAGCACAAGGATTTTTACCGCGTAGTATTCGATTGGCCGGAAAAGATTCCCTATACCATTAGCGAAGGCAACGGCGAGCTTTTGATAGAATTTCAAGCGGTCGCGCGCGATGCCAAGACCGGGGCAAGCAAAATTAAAAGCAAATGGATCAAATCGTCAACGGCCGAAACCGTCGCCAATTCGACGCGTTTCAAAATCGCTTACGCACAGCCTTTGTTGCACAAAGAGTTTATGACCGGCAATGCGCTGGCGCTTGATTTTACCCTTGCCCCGCAAGCCGAAAGCGCTGATGTGGCGGAAAAGACCACGGAACCGGCGCCCCCCCCCGCCGAGCCGGAAGTGGCCTATGACCCGACGCGCGAGGCGCAGTTTCCTCTGCCAGCATCCGACCGCAATCAAGATATCATAGACAAACCGAAGGAACTGCCGAAACCAAAAGCCGCGCCGGCGCAAAAGCCTATCGCGGCCCCCGCGCCGGATAAATCCCAAGCTGCGGCAGTCCGACTGCGCGGTTCACGCGGCGAAAACGCCGCTACGCTAAAATTTGAATGGACGCAGCCTACGGCGCTCGCGATTTTCAAGCGCGCGGGATACACCTGGCTGGTTTTCGACCGGGCCGGAAAAATCACTACCGATGCCGAAACCGATGCAGTGATCGAAGTAATTGGCGGGCTTGAAAACCTTTCCCAGCCTTCGGCATTGATCCTGCGCTTTAAATCCTTGGCGGGGTTGGAGCCTTCGGTGTGGGGCGATAAAATGGATTGGCAGATCGATCTCAAGCCGCAAAGGCTGCGTCCTAATGTGGCGATTCCGGTCGATCATCACAGCATCGCGCCGGGGCAGTCAGGGGTATTCTTAAGCGTCGCGCAGGCGGGCAGGGTGATTTCGCTTGACGATCCTATCGTCGGTGACCAGATTTACGCTGCGACGGTGCGTACCGTAGGACGGGGCATCAGCGGCGAACGCGAGTTTCCTGAATTCACCTTGCTGCCTTCTTTGCAAGGGATTGCCTTGTTGCCTAAAGTGGATAATCTGAAAGTTATCCCGGATTACGAAGGCTTTTTGATTGCGACGGATCAAGGTCTATATCTTTCCGGCAACCAAGATCAAAAGCCAAAGGCCAGCGGGAAAAAAGAACCGGAGATAATGTATGGCCCGGAAATGCGCGATCCGCGCAAAACCAACCCGCCCATATTGAAATATTCCGAGTGGCGCGGCGACGCGGCCAAGAAGTTTTTTGACAAGGAAAAGGATTTTCTGAATTCTATCGGCGCTATGCCATTGAACGAGCGCAACCCCGCGCGGATGGAACTTGCAAAGCTCTATTTCGCCGAAGGCTGGCTGACCGAGGCGCAAGGCGTCATGACGGCAATTGAAATGCAAGCCGATGACATATCCAAATCCGCAGAATACATCGCCATGCGCGGCGTGATCCAGACTATGCAGCACAATTTCAAGCAGGCTTTAGACGATTTGAAAATGCCGCAATATGATGAACAATCGGACATAGCCACTTGGCGTGCGGTCCTGGCGGTTCAGCAAAGCGATTGGTCGGCGGCATCGCAGTATTTCGACATGTCGGATATGCCTAACGAGGGCATGCCCCCAAACATGCGCAAATTTGTAGGTTTGTCCGAGCTGGAATCCGCCGTCCGCAACAAAAGTTATGACAAGGCCAGGATCGTCCTAACCCGGCTGCAAGCCGATAAAAATTTGATGCATATCAAGCCAATATTGAAATATTGGGAAGGCGAAATCGCGCTTGGAGAAGATAAGCCCGACGAGGCGACGGCGCTTTGGCAAAGCGCGATTGACAGCGAGGATCCCTATGCCAGGCCGCGTGCCGAATATGCCTTGATCCAGCACGGTGCGGAAACAGAAACATTGGAGCGCAAGGAAATCATCGCAAGGCTGGAAAGGCTGCGTTTCGCCTGGCGCGGCGACAAATTCGAATTCGACGTTTTGCGCAAGCTCGGGCAAATGCAAATCGAAGACGGTCTTTATCGCGAAGGTTTGTTCACTTTGCGCCGCGCGGTCGCAAATTACGCCGATCAGCCCTACGCCGCAGCATTAGCCGATGTGATGAGCGAGACGTTCAAAAAATTGTTCCTTGAGGGTGCGGCAGACAAGATGGCCCCTTTGACTGCGTTGGCTTTGTTCGACGAGTTCCGCGAGCTTACGCCGACCGGTCCCGACGGGGATTTGATCATCCAGCGGCTTGCCGACCGGCTGATCGAATTCGACCTTTTGGAACGTGCGGCGAAGCTTTTGGAACACCAGGTGAATTACCGTCTTGCCGGCGCCGACAAGGCGCGCATCGGCGCGCGGTTGGCTTTGGTGTATTTGCTGGACCGCAAGCCGGAAGACGCCTTAAAAGCGATCGACCTTTCCAATGCCCCGCAGATACCCCAAGAGATCATGCTGGAGCGCAAATTGCTGCGTGCTCGGGCCTTTTATGACCAGAACAAATCCCAGGAAGCGCTGGATTTGATCGCGAATGAAGAAAGCCGCGAGGCGCGCCTGCTTAAAACCGACATTTTTTGGCGGCTGCGCAATTGGAAAATGGTGGCTCAAATCCTATCCGGTCTTGTCGAGGAAGAAGAAGTCTTGTCGACAGAGGCTGCGCCGGAAGATGCCGCAAGCTCGGATCAGCCGCATAAGATCGCTGTTTCACCGAAAATGGCGCAATGGCTTTTAAGCCTATCGGTCGCTTTGGCGCTGGACGACAACACAAAATCTTTGCAGGCTTTGCGTAGCCGCTATTTGGCGTCGATGAAAGACACGACGCAATACGACGCCTTTGAGGTTATAACCCAGACCGAGAACATAAATCCGACAAATCTTGCGGAGCTGAACACCAAATTCGACGAAGTGGCCAAGATAGAATCTTTCTTAAGCCACTATCAGGAAAAGATCAAAAAGGGCGGATTGAGCGGCGTGAATTAAATCATCCGCCATAGCTTTGCACCAGCGACCCCGCAACCATATACCAGCCATCGACCAGCACGAAAAATATCAGCTTGAACGGCAAGGCGATCATGGCGGGGGGAAGCATCATCATGCCCATCGACATCAGGATGGAAGCAACAACCATATCCAGGATTAAGAAAGGCAAGAAAATCAAAAAGCCGATTTCAAAGGCGCGGCGCAATTCACTGATCATAAAAGCCGGGATCAGCGCATGCAGCGGCGTTTTTTCCAACTCTATGCTTTCTTCGACGCCACCCAGATTGCGGAACAGGGCAAGATCCTTTTCCCGCGCATGCTGCAGCATAAACTCACTGAACGGGGCCACAGTGCGCGTAAAAGCCGTCGCTTCGTCGATCTCTTCCGCCACAAGCGGCGCGATGCCGGATTCATAGGCTTTTTCGAATGTCGGCATCATCACAAACAAGGTAAGAAACAAGGCGAGGCTGATCAGAACCGAATTGGGCGGTGTTTGTTGAACGCCGAGCGCGCTGCGCAATAAGGACAACACGACCACGATGCGGGTAAAAGACGTCATCATGATCAGAATCGAAGGCGCAAGACTGAGCACTGTCAACAAAGCCAGCAATTGGATAATTCTATTGCTGGCGTTGCCGCCGCCTTCGCCCATATCGAGGCTTAGGGTTTGCGCCGCTACGGGCGCAGCAAACGCCAAAATTCCAATGCAAAGTATCGGGAGAGAAAGTTTGGAAAAAATCGCGGTGATAATTTTGCGCATGGCTATATTTTCCTGATTTCGGTTGTTTCTGCAGCATCCTGAGTGGATAAAAGCAAATCCTGCTGCGCGCCAAGCAAGACCAGGTGTTCTTTTCCGTCTTGCCGGATCAGCGCCAATTTGCGCCGGTGATCCAGAGGCAGTGTTTCAACGACGGAAAGCCTGCGCTGCGAGGCCGGCTTGAAAGACGAGGCAAAAGAAAACCGCTTAAGCCCGAAAACGCAAAGCGCCATCAAGGCCAAGACAAAGGCCAGGGCAGCCAGGGTTTGCAAGATGCTGATTAGGCTCATTTTCTATTCTCCGTCAGGAGGCGGTTTTATTTTTTTTGCCTTGCCATAGGCCTGGGTTGCGGATCTTTGTGGATTAATTTTTTTTAGCTGCTGGAATACCTCGCCGTGCTTTTCTTTCAGGCTTTGGTGATATTTGTCCATTTCATCCATCAAGTCGATCAGAAAGGGCTTGATCTGTATTTTGTCGCCTACGGGCAATGCCAGAATATTTTCGCAAACGGCTTTTATCTCGCCTTCGATCGAGGTCATATCCTGAACCGTGCCTGACTGCAAAAGGCTTTTGGCGGTAATAACGCTTTGCTTGATTCTCGCAATTTCTTTGGTCAGCGCGTCATAACTTTTCATGGCCAGCCTCCCAAGGCGGTGTGATTCCATTCGCACGATAGACATAAGATAGGATTTCCGCAACCGCAGCCAGCACTTCGAGCGGAATTTCCCAATCTACCTCCAGTGCGGACAACACTTCGGCCAAATCCGGGTCTTCACGCACTTTAATGCCGTGCTGAAACGCCAGTTCCAGTATTTTTTCAGCGAGTTTGCCTCGCCCTGTCGCCGTTACCGTGGGGATGCTATCTTTTTCAAGATCATGCTTAATGGCGACGGCGATCTTTTGGCGGGATATTTTCTTTTTTTGCTGTTTGCCGGAGGAGGCTTGGGGCATGAAAAGCCTTATGCCGGAGGCGGGTTCTTTATCAAGTTTACGGCCAAATCCTGGGCTTTGGCGGCGGCTCGGTTTTCTTCTTGAATGCGGTCATATAATTCCCTGCGCAATACGGTTGCGGATTGCGGAAAGTTGAATCCGAGCTTGATCGACTTGCCACGGATTTCGACCACGAACACCTCTATAGTGTCGTTAATAATGACGGATTCGCCGACTTTTCTTGTTAAATAAAGCATTGAAAATACTACATATTATTGATGATGTGCTGTAACTACCATAGTTAAACCACAGAAACACCGCTTGGTAAAGGATTAACCGAATCTTAAGCAGAAAAAGCTACACTAATGGTACAACCTGAACAGTATGGCTGGCTGTTAATAAGG
>JACCDG010736671.1_pt1 | contig 10261 bp, 14 predicted proteins | sample 7442471 | NCBI WGS metagenome assembly JACCDG01 (sample SAMN15323444, study PRJNA562643) | freshwater metagenome | isolation source: river surface water | place: USA:Blue River Watershed | collected 2017-08-17 | reverse complement strand
TAGCCGGCGTGGTATTGGTGTCCATGGACATCTCCTTTGCGATGGGCGTTGCCGCCCTGGTTGATTGGGCAATGTGTTGTGAAAGATCGAATAGGGCATTGCCCAAAGTCCCCATTCGATCCGCAAAGCCGGATGCAATCGCTTTTTCGCCGAAAAACAAACCGGCCTCCGTCGCTTTGATTGTATCGAGGCTTATGCCGCGCATTTTTGCGACCGACGCGGTGAATAAGCCGTAAATCCTGTCCACCTCGGCTTGCAGCACGCTTTTAGCCGGATCACTTAAAGGCTCATGTGGCGATAAATCGTTCTTGCGCGCGCCTGCAAAAACAGCGGTATAAGAAAAGCCTTCTTTTTCGTCGAATTTACTTTGATCCAAATGCACCGCTATGACGCCGACCGATCCGACGCCGCCGGTGCGCGGCAGATAAATTTTTTCGGCGGCGCAGGCAATTGCATAAGCCGAAGAAAATGCCTCTTCGTTGGCAACGGCCCATATTGGCTTTGATTTTCTTGCCTCGAAAATCTGATCTGCAAGATCGAACACACCGCCGGCCTCGCCGCCGGGGCTGTCAATATCCAGCAAGATCGCCTTAATCATCGGGTCGGAAACGGCCTCGGCGAGCTGGCTTTCTATTTGCCCATAACTCATAAGCCCGCTTAGTGCATCCATCCCAGCAGTCCTGCGAACCAAAGTTCCAAGAACAGGGATAATGGCGACGCCATAAGGCGTGACTTCAAAACTGCGGCGCGCCTGTTTCTGCGCCAACTGGATTTTACCGCCCTGCAATCGTGGCTTAATGACGCTTAGAATCGTCTCTAGCTTAGAGTGCGAAATTAAAAGCGGGGTGTTGAATATCCGCGCCGCGATATTGGGTAAATTGTTCATTGGCTGTTCTCTTCCAAGTGATTAGAAATTATCGATTGCGCCGCGCCGCTTTGGGTGACATGGCGCGGATCGGTGTCAAGAACGATGCCCAAATCGTCTAGTTTTTTATTGTCCTCTGAAATTTCCTGCATCAATTGATCCGGGTCGTATCCTTGCCGTGTTATCGCCTCTCTTAGGCTCATTAATCCGCCGCGCACCGCCATTATTTCGGCGGTGATGTCCTTGATCGGATCAACCCATTCATAACGCGGGGCCGTCCATTCTACTTTCGGCTTTGGCCCAGACCATGCGCCGCTTAATTCCGCCAACTGATAAAACCTATTCCATATCGGCCAGCAAAGGCGCGGCACGAGCAGCCGCCAGCGGTACACTTCGCAGCGGTTGCGGAACGGCAGCATGCCGCCGCGAATAGAACTGTAACTTGTGCTGCTCAAGTCGCCGGTCAAAAGCTCGTATGGAATTTCAAGCCCGGCGGCGGCGGCCCTTAATTGCGTTATGATAAAATCGTTATAGGTCTGATTTTGCGCTGGCTGTCCAAACGAAACTTCCTCGCCTGGCGCCATGTAATGAATCATCGCCGGCTGAATTTCTTCCAGCCTTTTGCGGTTGCTATCTTGGGTTACCGGCCCAAGGCTTCCCAGTTCATTCGATCCTTGAATAAAAATTCCGAAGCAAGCTTCTATTCTTTTGCGCAACAATTCGGCATCATCATAATCCTGCAGTTCTTTCATTTTTAAAAGAACTCTCGCAAGCAAGCTTACGCCGCGCGTTTGGCCTGGTCTTTCCCTTAAGAAAAGATGGATTATATCGTCCGCATCCACTCTCTTGCTGACCATCGCTTCGTTTCGCCGGATATATTGCGCACCGGGATGCTCCGGGAAAAGCCAGTAAGCAGCTCTGCGGCCCAGCTGGTCGAATTCGATACCATTGGCGATAATGTTGCCGTTTTTTAGCCTTTCATTCTTGCGGCTGTCGATATAGTCCGCCTCTAAGACCTGCAATTGCAACGGAACGGGAAATCCGTCCTCTATCCGCCTTGTGCGCATGCGAATAATCACTTCGCCCGATTCGATCATGCTGCGCTTGACAAGCGCCTGAATTCCGACGAAATCGTCCATACCGTCAGCGTCGCATCGGCCAGTCCAATCTTTCCATAAGGAATTCAGGTTTTCGTCGCCGATCCGTGGCGTGATTCCGGTAGAAACAACATGATCCACAATCACCGAAACGCCTTTTGCGGCATAGGGGTTATTTCGTAGAACATCCCGCGCGCGGTCACGCAGAATATCAATGTCCCAAACCAAATCGGAATCCGCCGATCCGCTTGCAGGATTCCAATTTTCTGTGCGCCGATCCCGGCGCGCAGCGTCATACCCGCCACGGCCTGTGTGCCGCGACATGATTTTATAGGCGGATCGCGCGCGCAGCCGTCGCAGCGCCCATTCGGGGTTGATCGCGTGAATCCCCCGTTCCAGCCAATTTTGTTGCATGGCTTCTAACCTTTGCTAAAAGTCGCGTAGCTGTAACGCGGCGGCGAGGAGGGGTTTAGCGACCTTCGTATTTCGTCGATCCTGCCCTTCAAATCGTCGCGGCTGTTATAAGTAATCCTCTTGCCGTCATATTCTACGGTCAGAACGCCGCTGGCATAGGCCGCTTCCAGGGCATCAAGCTGTGATTGGGTATAAGACATCAGTTTTTAAGCCAGCCTTTCCTGTTTCCTATCCATGAATTCTGTTTCGGCGATTGCTGCCGATGCTGCTGATCGTTCGTCACGGGTCTTTGATCGCTTCCGGCTTGCATCGCCGCAATTCTGTCGAGTCCACATGCGATCGCAGCCGCGCGGGCATATACCCGGCAGTCCAAAACTTCGTTGCGCATCCCTCCGGGAAGTGTCCATTCCATGCGCGGAACGCCGCGCACGACTTTTTGCACAAGCCGCTCCGAAGTCAGCTGCTTAAAATATTCCGGCGCATGCTTTGGGAAGTGGCAATAACATGGCGGGAATGACCCGTCCGGCTCTACTTCCAGACGCAAATGTCCGTACAATTCGCTTTTTAATTGGCTTACCGCCAACGGCCAGACTTTTATTCCAAACTTTGCTTTTTTGCCGATCAAGGTTACATCGACCGCTTCAGGCGCGCCTAGCACCATGCCGCCGCGCTGAACGCCCTTGATAACCATCACCTTTTCGGCAGGCTGCTGCCTTGCCCAGGCATAAACTTCGGTTGTGGCAAAACCCGAATCAATCGCCATACGGTTGACATGAAAAACTTCGCCATGCGCGCTGATAAATTCGCGGTTAAGCTGCTCTGTCAGTTTTTTCCAAACATCGGGCCTTGCCGTGTCGCCGTCAAGAACGACATAATCAAGCGACCAATTTTGTTTGTCTGCGGCCCAGGAAACAAATTCCAATTCGATCCGGTCGCGCTGCACGTCGACGCCAGCCGTCACCATCAAGGCTTCGTCCGGCATCCGGCCTATCGGATAATCTTCCCGACGGCTATATAACCTCTCCCATTCCGGCGATTCGCCGCGAGGCTGCCAGACTTCGCCTAAAACCGTGTTTATGAAAATCTTTAAAAGCCGTTCGTCTTTCTGTGCTTTCAACCAGTCGCCAGCAAGCTTGCCCCAGCCATACCAGCCGACCGGGGAATATAGGCCGGATAAATGAAAGCCGACGATTTCGGCATCGGGATTTTTTGCTACCCAATCGCCGTGTTCCAGCATTTGCGTTTTATGTTCTTCGCCGATTGCCTTTCCGCAATCAATGCAATGGTACTTTGCCAGTTCCGGTTTGCCTTCGGGCCAGCGCAGTTGCTTAAATTCAAGCTGCTGTTTCACGCCGCAAAACGGGCAAGGAACATGATAATATTCCTGGGTCGAATTCTCAAATTCACGCGCTATCCGGCTTAACCCCGCCACATTCGGCGTCGAGGTAATAAATATCTTCCGGCGCGGGAAAGTGTCCGTCCTTTTTATTGCAAGGTGGATCGGGTCGCCCTCTCCGTCGACATCACCTGGGTAGGCGTCGACTTCGTCCAAAAACAAATACCTTACCGGCATAGACCGCAAACCGGCCGCGCTATTCGCGCCAGCCATAATCAGAACGCCGCCTTCAAATTCTTTCATTTGAACGGTGTTGCCGGAATCGCGCTCTCTTGGGTCTTTGACCTTATGCCGCAACCTTGGGCTTTCTTCAATCAGCGGCGTAATACGCTGCTTGCTGTACCTCTTGGCCATATCCAGCGTCGGCTGAACAACCAAGATTGGCCCCGGTGCTTGATCTATAATATTACCGATCCAGTTGTTACCGGTTTCTGTTTTTCCTATCTGCGCGCCGGCCATGAAAACGACCCGTTGCACCGGATCGGTCGGCGACAGCTTTTGCATGATCTTGCGTAAATATGGTGTTCTTTTCGTTCGCCACTTGCCAGGCTCGCTGCTGCCCTTTTGCGACAAGTGGCGGAATTGATCCGCCCACTGGTCGACGGTTAATCTCAAATCTGGCTTGTACCCAGCCGACCAGGCATCACGCGCCACCCCCCGATCCTTCTCTTCCTGGTTCGCCGACAGAAAGTTCTTCGAGATGGTCATTTATCATTTTTTCCAAAGCCACCATAAGCTTGGTCGGGTCTACATTTAAGGCGGCTGCTATTTCAGGCCCGACCCTGGTTGGCAAATTAAGCCAAGAATCTCTGGCTATTCTGGCAAGATTAAAAACTTCTTTTTTGACCGTATCTCGGTCTACAAGCTTGCCGATTTTTTCCTGATAATCAGTCCAGTGCTTTAGGGCCAGCGCGTTTTCCTTTACGCGTTCGGCGTCTTTCTTGCTGGCATGTCCGGTTTCGAGCCGGAAAAGGCTTTCGGTTAATTCCTGATCGTCGTCGGAATCAACCGCATCTTCGGCTTCTTCGTCAATATCTTCCGCGATTTTTCTATGGTTGACACTCTTGTCAATCTGGTTGACGCCGCCGGTTGACACAGAGGTCTTTTTTTTAATGACCGGATTTTCCTTAATTCCGCCCATGCCAAAATCGCTAAGCTTTCGGTCTGATTTTTCGGGGTTAATTCCTTCCCCGTCCATAACCAGCAACCCAAGCTTTTTCCACTTATATACGGCTTGGCGACTTACTCCGTGACGCCGCGCATATTCTGATTGTGTAAGCATTTTTTCATTGGTTTTTAAAATTAAATAACCCTGTTTTTCTGTTCTGTTTTAGGTGGCGATTTTGCTTAATCCTATAACCCATTGATAGTAAACAAACTTTTTGCCTCTACCGCTAAAAATGTCCCGCGACTTTGCACCCCGCATATGTTTGGCTGGGGAAGGACCCGCGATGCTAACCAAAAGAAAACGCGCCGGGTGGGTTTCACCGGGCGCGTAATTCTTCGCATCATAGAAAAAAATATGGCGAATTTTGTTCAAAGTGTCCAGACAAAAAAGCAAAAAAATAAATTATTTTTTTCTGCGAGGAAAAATGCCGTCACGGATATTCAAAGCCGAAGAGATTCTGACACAAGCGAAGCTGTATTTGTTGTGCGCGCTTGTGCGAGATATACCCAATTCGGTGCATATTCTTTTCCACTTGACCCCTGCGGCACGCAGCCAAAGTATCTTCCTTTCGTCGAACTCAAGCCACTGCGTCCATTCAATCACTTGATCCAGCCGATCGATCGCGCGTGCGCTTGGCCGTATGCGGTTAAGAACAATATCATTCCAGCCATAAGCATCCCACACCTCTTGCACGAAATCGGGCCAGTTAGACAAGCAGCCTTGCACGCCCACGGGAGGCAGGTTAAGCAAAGTTTGTGCCGCTTCCTCAAACCAATCGGCAACTTCATCCGCCGTCCACTCTTTCAATTCCGATTCTCTTTTAACAACCGCCAGCATTGTGACCCCCATCGCCTAAAGATTGCACCTGATTCGCAAGACGCTTAAGCAGCAATACATCGTTTCTGTAGGCCGATACTGCGTCATTGGCCAGTTTCAGAATCTTTCCGGGCCTAGGAAAGAAATCGGATTTGGAATCTCTGCGGTATTTGTTGCAGGCGCGCGCGATAGCCCATGCCGGCAGCTCTGCAAGGTCTAAACAATAATCCTCTATCAGCATCCTGTTTTGCTCTTCGCTGCGGCCAGGCGGCCAGTAATGCAGCATCAACCTTGACAGCATGATGATAATCTCTTCGCGCCGCGCCGGAATAAGGGCGCGGTTGTAACTATCTTGGGTTAGTTTTATCTGCGCTAGAATTGCTGGCCGTGCCTCTTGCGGAACGATCCTCTCCAGCGTATCTGGCCGCAGATTCGTCAAGGAGGCTATGCGCGGCGGCAAGAAAGGAATTATGGGCGGCTGAATGGGAATTGTTTGTGGGGTTTTTTGAATAGTTTCTAGCATGGATTTGACCCTTGGAAAGATGATTGGAAATGCAGGCTTCGATAAAAGAAATCGGCTCGGACGCGGCTTCGGCCTCTGCCGCGGCTAAGATGTTCAGCATCGCGGCGTCGCCCACGGTCTTGCGCCATTTTCCCAAGAGCGATCCGGCGTGCTTTTCGCTGCAGCCGTTCGCAATCAAGTACCGCTTACCGACGGCCCAAAGCTGTTTTTTCAAATCAATCGGCGTTTGAACGCCCTCGCTTCCCGAAGATTGATTTGGGGGATGTTCTTTTTCGCAAGCGGGCTTGCCCGCAGATAATCCGTTAGGATTATCTGAATATTGGTTAGTTAAAACTGGTAGGTTAGTCGGAACGTCATTCCCCTCACCACCGGAACCTAATTCCCCTCTGGGGGGAATCACATTCCCCTCATCGCCGTTTGCGAGGGGAATTGTATTCCCCTCATTTGGGTTATGGTGATCGACCGAAATACCATTACTGGTAGAGAGGGGAACTGTATTCCCCTCATCACCGGCGACCTGTTTCAGCGCCGCTTCATTTGGAAATGCGGGATGGTAAATGTTGGAATTCCACTCCGATCCTTTCAGGCGGCGCTTGCTTTTGACAAGCCAACCGGATTCTATGGCCTTGTTTATTTGCACCCGAACCGCGCGCTCAGTAAGCCCGGAATATTTTGCGATGCGATCTAAAGACGGGTAGCATCCCTGCCCGAAATTATTCATATGCGTCGCTAAAACCAGCAGCACCAGCCGCGTCGTTGGGGAAAGATCGCTTTCCATGATGGATTCTTCCCAACTCCAAACGCGCTTCTTTCCGTCCTGCTTTTGCTCTGTTGCCATATTATTACCCCTATTTCGGTGGAATTTTTTGATTGTCGCGCGAATAAACGCCGGGGTAGAAAATCGGCTCGGCGCCTCTGCGCGATCTTTTATCGTTCGCCATTTTTATGATTTGCTGGATGGTATAAACCCTACCATCCATCACATATAGTTGCCTTTCCGGCATCCATTGCGGCCGCCCGCCAAATTCCCTGACAGCGTCCTTAAGCGGCGATTCGCTTATGGGGTCTATCATTTCTTTTGCGATCGCTTCCGGCACAGGGCGGATTTTTTTTCTGTAAATTCGCGGCAAATTATCCCCCTTCGCCGACAAAAGACACGCGGATGTCCATGCCTAGAATGTCGCTATATAATTTTCTAACCTGCAGAAAAACAACCTGCCCGTCGTCCTTGATTAAAACGCCGTTCAGAATGTCCAAGGCGGTTTTGGCGTAATTGTCGGCATCCGGCCTAGTCGCCGGGAATATCGACCCGTCCAGGGCGAGCGAACGCTTTTTCTTGCTAAAGCTTTTCGGGATCGGGATATAAACATCGACCCAAACCATGCAAGGATTATCGGATATTTTATTTCTGCCCATGGCGAATCGCGCCAGCTTTTTGGCTGTTTCCATGTAACGTCGCGCTTTTGGCGGCATGTATGTCCAAATTTTGCCGTTTTTTGCGGCGGCGCGGTTGCGCGGCAAGGCCAGCGGAACGCCCGGGATGGTGAATTCGACCAAGTTGCGGATTTTTCCTATCGCCATTCGCGCCATACCTCCACCTTGTCGACCGTCGGCAACGCATTGGCGACCGCGCTTTTTTCTTGCATTTGCTGGGCCGTCAAATTCGTGCAAATTTCAGACCGGCCGCTTTGATATTTTATTTCCATGGAAAATCGGACTTTGGTTGCTTTCTTCATCGCGCGGCCTTGTTTTTCTCTCTTTGGAATTTATAAATTTTGGAAAAGATCGATTTGCAAAGACGCTTTGGGCGGAGGTGCTTGGGATGCCGCCTTGGAATTTTGTTTATTGCGTTTTTTACGCGGCGCAGGTTTTTTCTTTGGCATATGCGGCGCGGCATCGGCCAGGCGGTAAATATTGGCTTTCAGATTCGCGTCGCGGCCGCATTTTTCCAAAACCCCGTAATTCTGCAATTCGGTGATCCGGCCGGACACGGTATGCACCGGCACGCGCAAATGCGCTGCGATGTCGCGCAGGCTGGCGCGCCCCAACCGGGCAAAGGCAGTCATCACCGCGCGTTGCCGCGCGCCCAGGTTTGGCAAAACATCTTCATACCAATTTTGGCGCGATGTCGCGGCGACGGTCATAAGGCTGTAATCGCGATTGGGTTAATAAAAATTGTCATGGGCGGAACTACCGGAAAGGCAGGGCTTGACTATGGTTTACAAAAAGGATAAAAACGATTATTTAACGGATGCGTTAGGTCATGATGAATGTGTCTCCGGCTGCGGGGAGTTGCTTATTTTCTGAAGAAAAAAATCTTGTGGTTCGAGAGAAATCCCCTTCTTTTCAGCGAGCTGCAAAAGTTCTGCCATGCGCCGTGATGGAATTATTCCGCGTTTTTTCCATCCTTGCACAGTTGTTATATTCTTATGATTCAATGCTTTAGCAAGCGCGGTTAGGCCACCAAATTTATTTATGATTTTTTCTGAAACCGATTCCATACGCATATTTTACGCTTAGAGCGTATATTTGTCAACGTAGAAAACGTATACGCGCTCGGCGTAAAAAAGCCAATGATTTCAATACCAAAAAAACTAAAAGAACTAAGAGAGCGGACAAACCTATCAATGGCTGAGCTTGCTAAAGCTTTAGGAATGAAAGGGGCATCTAGCTATCAGCGCTACGAATCCGAAGATCTTTTTCAAAAAAAGGTTTTACCTCTGGATATGGCCCAACGCCTTGCGGATATTTTTTCTAAGCACGGGATAGATAAGGCAGAGGTTTTAGAGTTGGCTGGGCTAAAGTCTGATGCCCCGCCCACACTTCGGACAAACTCCCTGTCCGAAGCCCATAAAAGCGAATTTCATTTTCCGCTGCCGGCATCCAAAGACTTGCCGATATACGGCATGGCGGAAGCGAATAGCAGCAAAGAATTCGCAAGCTTTACCCTGGGGCAAAGCCCCATCGCCATGGCCGAACGCCCGCCGCAGCTTGCGGGGGTAAACGGCGCTTTTGCCGTCTATATCGTCGGCGATTCCATGTATCCGCGCTATAAAAGCGGCGAGACGGTCTATATCAACCCGCATCTGGCGTACCGCGCCGGTGACGATGTCCTGATCGAACTGCGGGATAAAAGCATCATGGTGAAGGAGCTAGTGCGCGAGGACAAGGATCACTGGGTTTTCCAGCAATTCAACCCGCGCAAGGAAATGAAAATCAAAAAAGCCGACATCGCCAAAATCAGCCGGGTTACGGGCGCGAGCGGGGTTTAAACATTAAAATGTGTATCCGCTACCCTAAATACGCCATTTTTTTGTACTATATTGATTAATAATAGACAATACGATCAACATGATATAAAAAAACGGCAGAAAGAGGTTGGTTAAATGGCCATCAAGAAAATTGATGAAAGTGCAGAAAATCTCCGAATAGAAATAAACAACGGGGATTTCAACGCCTTAAATGAAATCATAAAAAAGTGGAAGTTCAAAGACAAGGAAAGCGCACTCCGCTTTGCCATAGCTATTTTGTCGGTAACGGAAAACGGCACTTTGTGCAAAGAAGACAAATCCACAGGAGCGCGAGGATTGCTGCAGCCAACCGAAGGTTTAACCAACGAGTAAATTTTGATGACAGCGACGCCTAACCACAGCAATCAAAATGACTTTGACACAAAAGACCTTGTAAGAATTGTTAGTGATCAAAACAAAGATATTCAAGGCTTATCCTCTAGAATAAAAGCCCTGGAAGACAAATTTGGAACACATGAATGTATTGCTGACACACTATGTGTTACTGTAGAAAAAGCAGCTAAAATGCAGAGCATGTTATCAGAAGCCTTTATCAAACAGCTAAAATCTGACGATAGAATTAAAAATGCCGTACTGGATCTGGTAGATAAGGCGGATCGCAAATATCTAGTGTTAGCCTTAAAGCGATTTGGGCTTTGGATATACGGTTTATTAATGCTTGTAGTAGGATT
>JACCDG011902517.1_pt1 | contig 10264 bp, 13 predicted proteins | sample 7442471 | NCBI WGS metagenome assembly JACCDG01 (sample SAMN15323444, study PRJNA562643) | freshwater metagenome | isolation source: river surface water | place: USA:Blue River Watershed | collected 2017-08-17 | reverse complement strand
CGAATCACGGACAAACCGGACAACGGGAACTAGCGACGCTCGCGAGAATCGGACACGATCCGGTCCTGTGCAGACGGCACACGTGCGCCCTGGGGTACTCGCGCGTGCTCTCGGTGTGGACGAACGAACGGTGCGCCGATGGTGTGCTGACGGTCGAATCGCCGGAGCCGTGCGGACCGCTGGGGGGCATTGGCGCGTGCCGCGATCCGAGTACTCCCGATTGACCGAGGGCCGCGCACGAGCGGCGTGAAGCCGCGGCAACCTAACACCCCGACTCCCGGCGAAACGCGCTCGCTGTATGCGACGCGGGCGACCGAGGGCGGTGGATTACTTGCACACTCACGAGTAGGCAATGACTGCGCAAAAGGGACAGCCGCGCGCTGTCGTGCGCATCCCCGAAGAGAAGCGCGAGAAGGTGTTGGAGCTCGCCCGCAGAGGGCGCCCTCTGGACCTCATCGCGGACGTTCTTGGGATCTCTCGCAGCACGATCCACAACGCGACGATGCGCGCGCGCGAGGCTCTCGCCCGCCGTGAGGCTGGCGAAGCGCTGAGCGACGACGACGCGACCGAGCTTGCCTTCATCGCGCGGCTTCTCGCGGCGCGAGCAGAGCGCGCGTTCGAGCTGCAAGACGGCGTCGAAGCTGGCGGCGGTGACGTCGATTGGCGTGCGCTGGCGTGGTCGCTCGAGCGGATGCAGCCGGAAGCGTTCGGCTCGCGCTCGAAGACGGAAGTCACCGGCGCCGACGGCGGCCCTGTTCAGATCGAAGGGCGACCGCCGATGCTCTTCATTCCGGCGAAGCGCGACGACGAATGAGCGCAGCGGAGGAGGCAAAGCAGCGCGCGCGCGATCTCGCGACGGCGCAAGGCCTCGAACCGCACGACGAAGACTGGGCGCCGAGCGAGCGTCAAGAGCGCTTCTTGGAGCTGTCGTGCTTCGAGGCGCTGTACGGCGGTGCGGCTGGCGGCGGCAAGAGCGACGCGCTTCTTGTCGACGCGGCCAGCGGCATCGGCCGCGGGTACGGATCCGGCTACAACGCGATCCTCTTTCGGCGCACGTTCCCGGATCTCGAGCGCTCGCTGATTCGTCGCTCGTTGGAGCTGTACCCGCGCATCGGCGGGCGCTTCAACGCGTCGAAGTTCGTATGGCGCTTCCCCGAAGGTGAAACGATCTCGTTTGCGCACATGGCGCACGAGGGCGACGCGCTGGCGCACAAGAGCGCGCAATACCAGTTCATCGGGTTCGATGAGCTGACGTCGTTCACCGAGTATCAGTACCTCTATCTGTTCAGCCGCGCGCGATCGGCCCGCGGCGTCCCGTGTCGCATTCGAGCGGCCACGAACCCCGGCGACATTGGTCACGAATGGGTTCGTCGACGGTGGTTCGATTGGCTCTCGCGCAAGAGCACGCGACCGGCGCCGAGCGGCGAGGTCCGCTACTTCAAGCGCAGCGGCGACAATGACCTCGAGGTGCCGCGCGGAACGCCCGGCGCGCTCGGACGAACGTTCATCGCGGCGTTTCTCGAAGACAACCCGCACCTTGCGGCGAACGATCCCGACTACGCGGCGCGCATCGACGCGCTTCCGCGTCTCGAGCGAGAACAGCTTCGAAAGGGCGATTGGGACGCGGTCCCGGCGTCGAGGGACTATTGGAATCGCGAGCTCGTGCGCGTGCTCCGTGCACCGCCGAGCGATGTGATCTCGCGTTGCAGAGCGTGGGACTTCGCTTCGAGCGAGAACCCAAAAGCTGACTTCTCGTGCGGCGCTCGCGTTTCTTGGACGCGCTCCGGGCTGTTCGTCATCGAGCATCTCGAGCACTTCCAAGGCGCCCCTCACGAAGTGCATCGACGCTTCGAGGCGAAAGGGAAAGCGGATCGGCTCTTCGATGCGCGATGCGCGCAGGTCATCCCGCGCGATCCCGGCGCCGCCGGCTTGCTGGTAGTCGCTGACTTTCAGCGCCGATATCCAGAGCTGACGATTCGCGGTCGCGCCCCGACTGGCGACAAAGCAACGCGCTTCGTGCCTCTGTCATCCCGCGAGCTCGCGGGAAACGTGGCTGTCGTCGACGACGGCACGTGGGACGTCGAAGCGATGCACGCCGAACTCGAAGCCCTTTGGACGGGGCTGCATGACGACCGCGCCGACGCGCTCAGCGACGGATACGCCACCGTCACAGCGAAGAAGGCGATGGACGACGGGCCCGGCTGGTCTCAGCCAAAGCAGCACGACGACAACGAGAGCGACGAGTGAAGCCCGCAACCACCCGACAACCCGCGCTCGCGAGCACCCCGACGCTCTCGAGCGTGACGGTCGCGCAGCTTCGATCGATCCTCCGCGACCACGAGAGCGGCGACTTCACGCGCAGCGCGGGGCTCGCTGAGCTCTCGAAGCGCAGCTCCGATGTGAGCGGCGCGCTCGAACAGCGTCTCGCCGGATCGATGGGCCTGCCGTTCGAGCTCAAACCGCCGAACGGCACCACGAACGCACGAGGCTTGTGCGCTCGTGTCGCGGAACGCTGGCCGAGCGTGTTCCCCGCGGGCTCGCAGCGCACGATGTTGCAAGACCGAGTCATGCTCGGGTTTGCGGTCGCGCGTCTCACGGCTGCATACGACGCCGCACTCGATGAGGTCGTGCCGTACGTCGAGCGTTGGCACCCATCGCTCGTGCGATTCGATCGGACGTGGAGCCGATGGGAGGCGTACACCGCCGACGGTTGGGTGATCGTGCTCGACGAGCTCGGACGCCGCGGCGAGGGCTGGATCGCCTCGATGGTCGGCGATCGGCTGACCTCGCATCTCGAAGGCGCGATTCGCGCCCTCGGGGGCTCGTACGTCGGGCAAGAGTTCGCGCAGCGCGACGCTCGCCGCCATTCCGAGCGGATGGGCCAGGGAATCGTCGAGGCGAAGGTGCCCGGTGGCCAGGCCGAGACCGACGAGGCGAAGCGATACACGACGGCGCTGTCGAAGATCGGCACCAACGGCTTGATCGTCTCGCCGCAGTACCCCGACCAGGGCGACGACGCGAGCCCGAGCTACGGCCTCGAGCTGCACTTCCCGCCCGACAGCGGAATGAAAGGACTGCTCGCGCTCGACGCCGCGGAAGCTTCGCGCCTTCGCCTGCGAATTCTCGGGCAGGACACGACCTCGAAAGACAGTACCGGCGGCGGATACGCGCGCGCAGCGGTTGGTGCGGGCGTGCGGCAAGACCTGCTCGAAGGCGACGCAGCCGCGCTCGGTGAGATCGCAGCGCAGCTCTTCGACGGCTGGGCGCTACTCGAAGCGAAGTCGCGCGGCCTGTTTCCGAAGGCCGAATGGTGCGCCGAGCCGCCCGAAGACGAAGAGCGTGAAGCGCGCACGCGGCAAGCGAACGCGGCCGCGACGAGTGCAATCGCCGCGGCGCTCCCCTCGATCCAAGCGGCTGCGGAAGCGGCCGGACTCACCCTCGACGTGCGGCGCACGCTCGAAGAAGCACGACCCGTTTTCCTGGAGAATGACAATGCAAACGCGTGACACAGCGGCGCCGACGAAGAACGAAAGCGCGATCGTCTACAAGATGTTCGACCTGCGCGCGGCGGAAGGCGACGGCGCAGAGCGCTCGTTCGATGTGGTCGCGAGCACCGAGACCATCGACAGCTACGGCGACATCGTGAAGGCCAACTGGCGACTCGAACGATACGCGGCGAACCCGATCGTTCTCTTCGGGCACAACACGCGCGACGCGTCGTGCGTGATTGGCACCGCGGCAGATGTTCGCGTCGAAGGCGGCGTGCTCCGCGCTCGAATCACGCTGGTCGACGGCGAGACGAACCCGGAAGCCGAACGCGTTCTCAGGCTCATGAAGGCCGGCGCGCTGCGCGGCATCTCCGTGGGCTTTCTGCCGCACTCGTACGGGTGGGCGAAGGTCAACGATCAGGAAGTGTTTGTGCTCGACGACAACGAGCTCTTCGAGATCTCGGTCGTCAGCGTTCCTGCGAACCCCGACGCGCTCGCGCAGCTGCACGCGAAGGCGCGCCAGGAATACGCGGCCAAGAGCGCGACCCCTGCGCCGGTCGAACCCGCCCCCGAACCTGCGCCGACGGAGCCCGAGACGAAGAGCGACGGCGAGCCGACCAGCGATCACCCGCGCGCCCAGCTCGCGCGTCTCGCGATGGAGCTCGTCGGCGCCGAGGACGCGACCGCTGCTCAGGGCGCGCTCCGCGCGCTCAAGGCGACGGCGGACGAGGTCCCCGCGCTAACCGAGCGCGCAGCGAAGGCGGAAGCCGAAGTGCTCGCGCTGAAGCGGGCTGCTCTGCTCGAGCGCGCGGTGATCGAAGGCAAGCTCACGAAGGACGCGAGCGACCCTCGCCGCGCGCACGCTGAGAAGTGCGCAGGGCTCGACGAGCTCGGCGCGTACCTCGCGACGCTGCAAGTGCGCGGCGTCCACATGGGCGCGAAGCCCCAGCCCGCGGCGAAGAGCACGGCGAGCGGTGATCCCTCGAGCATCGAGCTCACGGACGAAGAGCTCGCGATTGCCAAGAAGTACGGCACCAACATCGACCAGCTGCGCGAGACGAAAGCGGCGTGGCTGAAGAACCAAGCCGAGCGCGTGGGCGCTCGCGACGACGACACCGCCGCGGAGTGACCCCGCGGATCAACCACAGGAGACACTCTCATGGCAGCTCTCACAGCTTCGAAGAAGACCCCCAAGTATGGGGTCGGAAACACGATGGTCCTCGGCCTCAGCCTTCCGATGAAGGCGGCTACAAAGATCTTCGGCGGCGCGCTCGTCGCGATCGACTCGAGCGGCAACGCGATGCCAGCGGGCCTGCTCGCCGGTGGCACGGTGCGCGTGATGGGCGTCGCTGACGCAGAGGTCGACAACACCACGGGCGCGGCCGCAGCGAAGGTGGTTCCCGTTCGCCGCGGCGCGTTCACCTTCAAAAACAGCTCGGCCGGCGACGCGATCACGAAAGTCGACGTCGGCGCGCCCGTCTACGTCGTCGACGACCAGACCGTTGCCAAGACCAACGGCACGAGCACGCGCGCTCTCGCGGGCATCTGCATTGGGCTCGACGACAACAGTTCGGACGTCATCGTCGAAGTGGGCGTGCACCTCAGCTGATTGCCGACGCAGCCGAAACATCAATCGCTTTTTTGACGGAGATTCACCATGGGTCAACCGATCACTCCCGCGCTCTTGCAGGGCGCGTTTCAGAACTTCAACACCCGCTTCGCACAGGGCCAGAAGGCTGCGAAGGTGTGGAACAACCAACTCGCGATGGAAGTCCCCTCGGGCACCGAGGAGGAAATCTACGCGTGGATGCACGAGCTGCCGACCGTTCGCCGATGGGCAAAAGGCTCGGCGCGCAAGGCGAACCGTCTCGGTACCAACGCGTATCGACTCATGAACGAGAAGTTCGAGACCACGCTCGCCGTCGAACGCGAGAAGGTCGAAGACGATCGACTCGGCATCTACATGCCGATGTTCGACTCGATGGGTCGCCAAGTTTCGAAGTGGCGCGATCGCGAGCTCGCGCGACTCATCCACGCGAACGGAACGTGCTGGGATGGCCTGTCGTTTTTCAACACGGCGCACGTCGTGGACCCGAACGGCGACACGAGCGTCACGTACGCCAACGACTTCACGACTGAGGCGCTCACGCAGGCCAACTTCGAGACGGCCTTCGCGCGCTTCGCGTCGATCCCGTCGGAGAATGGCGAGCCCATGGGCCTCGAGCCCGACGCGCTCGTCGTTCCGCCTCAGCTCCGCGCGAAGGCGCTCTCGATCGTCAAGGCCGGCGTCATCGCGGTGACGCAGGGCAGCGGTGCGGCGGCGGTCACGAACGTCAATCAGGACCTCGTGCGCGTGGTCGTGATTCCCGAGCTCGCGTCGCAACCGACGCGATGGCACCTCGCCTGCACGAGCCAGGGAATCATGCCGATGATCTTTCAGAACCGAGAGATCGGCTCGCTCGTCGCGCGCTTCCGCGAAGACGATCCGCATGTTTTCGACCTCGACGAATACGTCTACGGCGTGCGCATGCGCGCTGCCTTCGGCTGGTCGCTGCCGTACCTGATGAGCCGACACACGGCGTGATCCGATGGCCTACGCCACCCGCCCCGACTTCGAACAGCTCGGCCTCCCGCCCGACGCCCTCGACGCGCTCGATTCGCGCGTGCCGGGGAGCGTCGCGCGTGCGCTCGACGCGGCCAGCACGCTCGCGGACGGATACCTCCGTGCGCGCTACGTGCTCCCGCTCGCGGCGTACGGGGACGATCTCACGCAAGCCGTGTGCGCGGTGGCTGCAGCGTCGCTCATGACGACGCTGGGCCTCGATCCCGAATCACCGATGGCCGCGCTCATTCGCGAGCGAGCGCGTGAAGCTCGTCGGTGGTTCGAGATGGTCGCCGCCAAACGCATTCACCCGTCGATCACCGAAGGCGGCGCGCACGTCGACGGTGCCACGGTGATCTCGCCCGCTGCGCGCGGATGGGATGACGTTTCCATCGAAGAGGAGCGGGGCTGGTAATGGCCTCGGTCATGCTCACCGGCGACGACGCTGCGTTGCGCGAGCTCGTCGCGAAGGCGAAGAAACTCGGCGGCACGTCCGCGCTGCGCGTGCTCTCGGGCCGCCTTGCGGTCGACGCTCGTGCGCTCGTCGCTCAGTCGTTCGCGACGTCGACGGCTCCCGACGGCGCCGCTTGGGCCGCGCTTCGAGCGCGTCGTGGGAAGCCGCTCGTTCGAACGGGGAGGCTCGAGCGCTCGATCAAGACGCGGCCGAGCTCGAAGGGCTTCGTGCTCTACACGAACGTTCCATATGCCGCCGTGCACCAATTCGGCGCGCAGACGAAGAGCCGCAACCAAGCGCGCACGCGCACGGGGCGCTTCAAGAGCGCGAAGAGCGCCGCTGCGCAGAAGCGCGGCGCGGTGCGCGTCGGCCGAGTGAGCGGCGCGACGATCCCCGCGCGTCCGTTCTTCCCCGGCGCAACGCTTCCGCCCGCGTGGCGCGCGCGCTTCACCGCGACGGCGCGCGAGTATTTCAACGAGTTCTTCGGTGGCTAAGTCCCGCGTTGAACAGGCGCTCGCGGCCGTCGAGCCCGAAGTGCTCGCGCTGTTTCCGGGCGTGACTTTCGCCTTCGGCGAAACGAACGTCGCTCAGAACGCATCCCCTCCGCGCGTCGTGTGGCTCCGCGCAGAGGACGGGACGAGCGCGCAGCAAGCGCGCACAACCGCGCGAGAGATCCCCGCGCAGCTCGATCGATACGTCGCGCTCGTCGCGGTGTGTTGGGCGCGGCGCGGCGGATCGTACGAGACGGATGACGCGGCGATCGAAGCGCTCGTTGACGCGGTAGAGATCGCGTTGAAAACGTGTGTCGGTACCGCGCTTGTGCTTCCGCTCGCGGAACAATGGACCGTCGAAGGGTGGACGCAGACGGGCAAGAGCGCGCGCGTCGCGTTCGTGCTCCGAATGCCCGTCGCTGAGCCTGCGCCGACGATTGTGGGCACTGAAGACGTCCCGGTTGACGTCGGCTTCGACGACACGGGCAAGAGCGACACGGACGGCATTCTGCAAGCGAAGGATGGCTGAGCAATGGCAGACGAAGACAGCACGGCGCCGAGCGAAGAGACGGCGCCGAAGGCGAAGACGGTGCGCGACTACGCGCGAGAGTACGAGTTCTCGGATTGGGAGCTCGCGCAACTCTGCGCGGTGACGAAGCACGGCGCGGATGAAGTGGCCTCGGACGAGATCATCGCCGAAGCCGTGGCGTTCCTCTCGAACATGCAGCTCGGAGGCTGACGATGGCTGACAACTTTTCACTCACCGTCACGGACGGCGCGCTCGGCGCCGGTCCGGCGGGACCCGGGCGAGCGCTGTTGCTCATCGGGATTTGCAGCGCGGCCGTGTCGTCGAGCGTCGTGCACGCCTTCGAGAGCCCGGCCGACGTAGCGGCGTCGCTCGGTTTCGGACCGCTCGCGGAAGCTGCGGCGTACGCGCTCAGCGTCGGCGCGCAGGGACAGACCGCGCGGCCCGTCGGGTGCGTGAAGATCGGCACCGTGACGAACGGCTCGAACACGGCCGTGACGAAGAGCGGGACCGGCACCGGAACTGTCACGCTTGCCGGCAACCCGCATGACAGCTTCGAGGCGCGGATCCGAATCACCCGCGCGGGAACGCTCGGAACGGGCGCGTTTCGCTACTCGCTCGATGGCGCGCGCTCCGAATCCGTCGAGTACGCCATCCCCGCCGGCGGAACGTTCGCGATCCCCGGAACCAACGTCACCGCGACGTTCGTTCCTGGCGCAGGGCCGTCGTTCTTCGCGGTCGACGACACCCATTCGTGGACCTCGAGCGGCCCGACATACGACACAACGGCGCTGAACACGGCGCTCGACGTCGTGGCGGCGGACGCTCGCGCGTGGCCGTTGATCTTCGTCGTGGGCGCCCCTGGCGGCGTCGACGACAGCGCGAAGGCAACTGCAGCCGCAGCGCTCGCGGCGGCGATCAGCGTGAAGCTCGAAGCGTACGCGGCGCAGGGCCAATACATGCGCGCGCTGTGCGAAGGTCCGAACGTCGCGAACGACGCGACGGGCTCGGGTCTCGTGACCACGGCGCTCGTGACCACGACGGCGCGGCGCGTGGGCATCTCGGGCGGGTACTGCCGCGTCCCGTCGCAGGTGAACCCGCGACAGATGCGCGTGTCGACCGCATGGCCGTACGTCGCACGCCTCGCGTCGCTCCCGTTCTCGCAAGACCCCGGCGATGGCGGCCTCGGCGGGCTCGACGGGATCATCGGCGGATCGCTCGAAGTCGCGACCGCAGCGCGCAGCGTCTACGACGCGGGGCGCGTGTTCACGCTGCAAACGATCAACGGGCTCACGGGCTACCAAGTCTCGAACAGCGCGATGCTCGCGCCGACGGGCTCGGACTACGCCGAGGTCCCGAACTGCCGCGTGATCGACGAAGCATCGCGCGCGGGCCGCGCGAAGCTCATCACCTACCGGCGCTCGCGCTTGCGCGTGGGCAAGGCCGGCACGGCGAACGCGGGCAAGATCGACGAACGCGACGCGCAGCGGATCGAGGCCGCGGTGCGATCCGCGATCGAGCGCGCCGTGCTCGATTCGGGCGATGCGGTCGACGTGATCGTGACCGTGAACCGCACGGACAACCTGCTTTCGACGAACAAGCTGCGCGTGAAGATCCGCGTCACGCCGTTCGCCTACGCCAAGACGATCGAAGCCGAGATCGGCCTCGACAACCCCGCGCTCTCGCAAGTCTGAGGAGCTGAACAATGGCCATCGAATATCCACTGGTTCAGGGCGAGCGCCACGACTTCGCAGCAATCGAAGTCGAGATTCAAACGCCCGACGGGCCGCGCCGCTTCAAGGGCTTCAAGGCGGTCAACTACTCGATCGCGCTCGAACCCGGCATGGTCCGCGGGACGGGCGCGCGAAAGCTTGGACGCACGCGCGGCGAAGCGACCGAAGATGGATCGCTCGAGATGTACCGCGCCGAATGGGACGAGCTTCGCGACGCGCTCGGTGATGGGTACATGCGCGTCTCGTTCGACATCTCGGTGACGTACGGCGCGACGGGGATTCGCACGACGACGGACACTTTGACCGGGTGCCGAATCAAGAAGGTCGAGTCGTCGCACTCGCAAGGCGCTGACGGGCTCGCGGTGAAGCTGGACCTCGACATCATGAAGATCATGGAAGGCGGACTCGATCCGATCGGTGACGAATGAAGATCCACGAAGTGACCGAGGAGCAGCTTTCGGAGCTGCGCGCGAAGCACGGCGAACGCCGCGTGATCAAGCTCTCGACGACCACGCCCGACGGCGCCATCGAGATCGCGGTGCTCAAGCCCTCGCGCAAAGAGTACGAGCGCTTTCGCAAGCAGCTTGGCGACGACAACAAACGCGACGGCGCGCTCGAAAACATGCTCCGCGCTCACGTGCTCAGCCCCGAGCGCGCGAAGTTCGATGAGCTCTTGGACGAGTTCCCCGCGTTGCCCGAAGAGTTCGGCAAGCCGCTTCTCGCGGCGATCGGTCTCTCAGGGAGCGCCGAGGTGGGAAAGTCCTGAGCCTCTTTCGGCGCGCTCGCGTCGAGGTCGACGTCGCGGCGTCGTGCCTCCGCGCCGCCGCAGAGGGGCTCACAGGGCGAGAGGTCGACGAAGACGAAGCCGATGTTGGCTGGCTTCTCGTCGCGGAATTCATGCACTCGATCCGCTGGACGCTGCAAAAGAAGTAGACGATGGCTGACGGCCTCAAGTGGGTGATGGAGCTCT
>JACCDG010791292.1_pt1 | contig 10265 bp, 9 predicted proteins | sample 7442471 | NCBI WGS metagenome assembly JACCDG01 (sample SAMN15323444, study PRJNA562643) | freshwater metagenome | isolation source: river surface water | place: USA:Blue River Watershed | collected 2017-08-17 | reverse complement strand
GACCAGCATCAACCCGGACCTGACGCCGGACAAGATAATTCAGCCGCACAAGCCGGTGCCGATCGACCCGAACCAATACGAAACCCAGTCGATTCTGCAGGACGTGCTGGTCGGCGTCGGGTCGCAGGAAGCCAATCTCGGCCCGACCGGCGGCGACAGCGCAACGGAAGTGTCCGTAGCCGAGCAGGGTCGGCAGACGCGCACGTCGTCGAACACCGACGATCTGGACACGCATTTGTCCGAAGTTGCGCGGGCGTTCGGCCAGGTTGTGCTGGAGCACGTTCAAGAGGAAACCGTCGTGCAGATCGTCGGCCCCGGCATCGTCGGCGCATGGCCGGAGATGTCGAAAGAAGACATCCAAAAGGAACTAACGCTGGTCATCAAAGCGGGCTCCTCGGGCCGTCCGAATCAGGCGCAGGAACTCGCGAACCTGGAACGCGGTATGCAATTCCTGCTGCAGATGCCGGGCATCCCGCCGAAACTGCTGGGCGAAAAATACGCGGGGCTGCTCGGGTTCGAACCCGACGAATTTTGGGTAGAGGGGCTGCCGTCGATCGCGGCCATGAACGCCATGGCCTCGAAGATCGCACAGGGACCGGCCGGTGCGCCGGGCGATCCTGGCGCGCAAGGGCCGCAAGGCGCTCAAAACGCAAAGCAGCCGCCGGGCTCGGCGCCGGGAAGCCAGCCGGCTTTCCCGCCGCCTGGGGGTGGTCAGGAGCGAATGCAATCCGAAGCGCGGCCGGGCGGCCAAGGATAATTACGCGACCTTGACGTAAATAGAAACGCATTCTACAGTCCGGTTTGCTAGAAGCAGCGTCGTGAGACGCCGCGGCCCATAGAAGGAGACGTAATGACCGATTCGTCATCGGCGACTGATTCGACGGCGGCAGGCATTGATAAGACCGACGCCGCCGTCGAATCCCCAGTTGCTCAGGGCGCCCAAGCCGATTCGCCCCCGGCACAAGATGCGACGTCCACACCGGCGGCCTCGTCGCCCGCCACGGCGGAAAAGCCCAAAAGCATGTTGGAGGCGGTGCAGGCCGCGCTCAACAAGCCCAAGGCGGATGCTTCGCCAGCAGCCAAAACCGATGGTAGCGAACCTGCGCCTGAGCAGAGCGGACAGGACGGCGATGCCGAACTGACCGACGAGCCGCCCGACTTCACCAAGGAGGAGCGCGCTCAGCTTAGCGTCAAGGCGGAACGTCGGATTCGGTATCTGAACGGTCAGATGCGGCGGTTTCAACGTGATGTCGAGACATTGCGCCCCGCGGCCGAGCAGATGGGCAAGATCAAGCAGTTCATCTCGTCCTCGAACCTCAACGACAGCGAGGTAAACGCGGGCTTCGAGATGATGCGGTTGATGAAGAACGACCCGGAGCAGGCTTACGAAAAGCTGGTTCCTATTTTCGTTCAACTCCGCAAGCTGGTCGGCGAAGTGCTTCCGGCGGACCTGCAGGACAAGGTCGCCAGGGGCGTGATGCCGGAGGACGAAGCAAGGCGTTTGTCGCGAACTTCCGCGGCGCTCGAACTGCGGAAGACTCGCGAGACGGCCCAAACCGAACAGGCGACCCAGCACGCGGCCGTGAAGGCGCAGCAGGATCAGTGGACGGCCAGCGCCCAGGCGATGAACACCTGGGAGGACAACTGGAAGAAGACTGATATCGACTACCAGCGGAAACTGCCGGATGTGCAGGAGAAGATCGAGCTAGAGCTTCACCGCTGGAAAGGCCGAAACCAGATTCCGACGCCGCAGCAGGCTCGGGAAATTGCCGAAAGGGCGCTGGCGGAGGTCAATAAGCGGACCAAACGAAGCGTGCAGCCGATCAACCCCGGCCCTACCGGCTCGCCGAGCAACCCGTCAGCGGTGCCGAAGCCCAAGAGTTACCACGAAGCGGTTCTCCAAGGCATGGCACTAAGCCGACGATAGAGAGTTTCGATAGGGTACGACCATGCCGGTTACTGCCGCAGAGTTGGAGAATATCGCCAACACGACCATGGACTTCCACTGGGGCAAGGAGATCGAGTCCCAGTCCATTCAGGACAAGCCGCTTCTGAGCGCGTTCAAGTCGAAGATGACCGAGTTCCCTGGGGGCAAGGACTACATCGACATCCGCGTCAAGGGCGAGTACACGACGGGTATCCAGGGCTACGAGTACGATGACGAGGTCACGTACGACAACCCGGCGAACGTCCGCACGGCCTACTATCCGTGGAAGGAAATCCACGGCGGTATCTCCTGCACGCACACCGAACTGAAGAAGAACGGCATCTCCGTCGTCGACACGATGGACAGCGCCAACGTCCGCAGCCACAGCGATCGCGACGCGATCATGCTCGCCGACTTGTTCAAGGACAAGCTGGAGGACATGAGCGAGGGCATCGATCGGGACATGAACGAGATGTTCTGGCTCGACGGCACCCAGGACGCCAAGCTGGTTCCTGGCGTGCAGTCGTTCATCCTGGACGATCCCACTTCGGCGACGGTCGTCGGCGGCATCGACCAGGCGGCCAACACCTGGTGGCGCAACCGGGCGGACGTTTCGATTAACGTGTCTGGCGGCGCTGCCAACCAGCCGTTGGCCGTGTTCCTGCAGGACGAGTTCCGTCAGCTTCGCCGCTACGGTGATCCTAACCACATGGCGTTCGCGGGCAACGACTTCATCAAGCAGATGGAGGACGAGCTTCGCGCCAACGGCACCTTTACGCAGGACGGTTGGGCCTCGAAGGGCACCGTCGACATGGCGATCCGCGGCGTGAAGTTCGCCGGCGTCACCTTCATGTACGACCCGACGCTCGACGACATGGGGCTCGAGGATACCTGCTACATCCTCGACATGAAGTCGATCTTCCCGAAAGTGATGTCGGGCGAGAACATGAAGCGCCACACCCCGGCGCGTCCCGAAAACAAGTACGTGCTGTACCGCGCCGTCACCTGGACGGGCGGGCTGGTCTGCAAGCGTCGCAACACCAGCGGCGTGTACCGGCTGGCCTAAAGGAGAACTGAACCATGGCACTCAAGGGTCACGAGAACGTCGAGTTCACGCTTGCCGCCGCCGTCGCCAATGCTGGCACGGTGACGGTCGGATACCCGACTGGCGTCAGCAAGGGCGATTTCGTCAACAGCCCCGGCAAGCACGTCCTGTTCGTCAACAGCAACAAGTACGAGGCGCCCGCCGACTTCACGGTTACGTTCAACGCCAATGCGTCGAGCATCACCGTGACGAACGGGAGCGGCGGCACTTGGCCGCAGAGCGCGCGTTGCCGAATCCAGTTCGACAAGATGGGTTACGACGGCATCGACGAGCCGCTGCCGGCCGATCGCGGCATCAGCATGGTCAAGGGCGGGCTTTACCTGCTCCGGCTCGGCTCGCCGAACGTGCTGGACCGTGACGGCATCTGCGCTTCGCAGAATCCGACCGGCGCCGGCAACCTCACCATCGCGGGCGCGCTTGCCTCCGGGGGCGAGGTCAATCTGGACGTGCCGCGCGTGCTGACAGTCTACGCTGGTGGCAACGAGACGTCGTACACCTTCACGGCGTACGGTGAGGACGAGTTCGGCGTGGACATGGTCGAGACGATGACCGGCCCGAACAATGGCACGACTTACGGCCTGAAGGCGTTCAAGAAGGTGACTCGCGTCGCCGTCTCGGGCGATTCGGGCGCTGTCGAAATCGGCACGGCCGACCGCCTCGGCCTGCCGAGCGCGATCAAGTCGGTAAGTCAGGTCATGGCCGAGTTCCGCAACGGCGTGCGTGTCGGCGGCTTCCTCGGCACGTTCCGCGAGCAGTGGAACTTGGACGTCGCCGATCTGTCGACGGGTTCCGCCGCGGCCTACGAGGGGCTTACCCCTTGCGCCGCGACGCTCAAGGGCGCCACGGCCATCGTGCGCGTCGCCATCTCGACCGGCGGCGATGTCACCATGGCCAATGTCACCACGGCGGTCGACGGCCTCACGCTCACGGTTGCCGACTCGGCGACCAAGGGCACGGCGGTCAGCGACACTCCGACCGCGGGCCACGCCACCACGTCCTTCGCCAAGGGCGTGCGCTACCAGGTCATCGCGGCGAACGCCTTCAACGGCGGCGGCGCGCTGAACGGCTTCGTCGAGTTCGAAGCCACCAACCTGACGTTCGGCCACCTGGACGTGGCCGCTGGCGCCGAAGCGACGGCGACCACGGGCGACGTCCGCGGCATCTACCGTCTGCCGGAAGCCGCGAACGGCGACAACAGCTACGAACTGCTGGTCTGGCTGCCCGACCCCGACGACAAGGGCGTCGCGCAGTATTCGGTCTAACAGCCGATGACTTTGGGTCCGGCCGGGCAATAGTGCTCGGCCGGAGCCCCGTTTAGGAGAAACGCAATGCAGCGTTACAATTGCAAGGTCCTTTGTGGCGGCAGCCGCTACAACGAGGCCCGCAAGTACGACCTCACCGCCCCCGAAATCATCATCCTTCGCTACATCCACGGCCACGACAACATCACGGACGTTCGGGCTTCGGTGAAGGAAGCGATCAAGAACCAGGAGCTTCGCGCCGATCTGGAGCGCCGCTACACCCGCGCGCTGGCAAAGCTGAAGCCGTCCCGGACCATGGAGATGCTGTTCGGCATGCCGCACATGATGCTGCCGGAACTGCTGCCCGATCTGGAACTGCCGGTGCAGGAAGCGCAGCCGAGTGAAATCGCCGTGCCGGACCTGAGCGACCAGAAGGACGACGATTCCCCGCGCCCGCGCCGCGGTCGCCCGCCCCGTTCGGCCATGGCCGAGCAGCCGGCGGATGTGATGGCTTGATATGCCGCGCGGCGTTTCGCTTGAGCAACTGGTCTATCGTCTTCGCGCGGAGACGGGCGAGCTAACCGACGATTCGGTCGGCACGTCCAACGTGCCGTTGCTCAAGCAAATGCTGCGGCGTTGGCAGAACACGCTCTATCACCGCTACGATTGGCCTTTCCTGAAGCACATGCCGTTCAAGGATTTGGCGGCGGATCAGCGCTACTACGACGTGCCGGCCGGGCTCAACATGGACCGGATCATAAAGGTTTCGGTCTGGTACGGCGGAACGCCCGTTCCGATCGAGCGGGGCATCGGCGAGGAGGAGTATCAGTCTTACGCCAGTGACGACGGCGAGACTTCGTCGCCGGCGCTCCGCTGGGATTGGAAATGGGTGCAGTCGCAAAACGCTTCCATGATCGAGGTATGGCCGATCCCGGCTTCGAACGACGAGCGCCTGCAGTTTACCGGCCTTCGCGAGTTGAGCCCGCTTACCGCCGACACCCACACGGCCGATCTTGACGACGATCTGATCGTGCTTTTCTGCGCAGCGGAAATCCTCGCCCGTCGCGGGGAAGAAGACGCCAAACTGAAATTGAAGGCTGCCGAGGAACTGTTCGCTACGCTCACGGGCAACTACACCCGCGGGCGCTCGCCCGTCGTCATGGGCGGCGGGCCGAAGCCGGGTTCCTACCGTGGCCGTTCCGTGATTCGAGTGAGCCGCTGATGTGCCTCCCCGACGAACTACAACGCCTGCTCGCCGAAGCCGATGCGCGCGATCGCCTTATTGCGCGCCAGCAGCAAGTGATTGTCGGGGGCGGCGACCAGAACAACGACGGTAAGTCGGGTCCGTCGCCGGGGGCGGATGACGGGGCTCCAGGCAACTCGGGGGACTATGCCGGCAGCGGGATCGACAAGGCGCTGGCCGACTACCAAGACAACAGTCTGTTCAACGACCCGGCGTTCAACGATGCGTTCGGCGGTCGCCCGGCGCGCGGCGCCACGCCTCCGGGCGTTCCGGGATTGCCGGGGCAAGCGACGCCGACAACCCCTTCGTCCGTCCCCGGCCTGCCCGATCCCCTCGGCGCAATCGACACAAAAACCCCCTCGGAGCAGAACGCGACGGCCACGCGTGGCAATGCCGACGACACGAACTACGGCGGCAAGAACGACACGGACCCCACGGGCAGCACCGGCAGCCCGGCCGGCAGCACGGCCGCGCAGAGCCCCGACCAGGACAACACGGGCGGCATGGGTATCGGCTCGACGGCCAACAGCGCGGCCAACCCGAATGCGCCGTCCGGCGAGATGTCCGCGACCGGCACCGCTCCCGGCGTGGGCAGCGGCCAAAACGAAACCAGCGCCGGTCCCGGCAACAACGGAGGCGGCGGGGGAGGCGGCGGAAACGGCAGCAGCGGCCACGGAACCGGCGCCGGGCAGAACGATTCGGGCCATGGCGTCGGAGGCTCCCAGGGTTCCGAGAACGGCCAAGGCGGCTACATGATGGGCACCGCCGACACTGGCGACGACGGCGACATGATGCCGGACGAAGAAGTCGACGGGCCAATCCACGAAAACGAAGCCGTACTCCCGGAGGACATGCGCAACGACATCGGCAAAGACATTTTGGCTGAAGCGATTTCGTTCTATCAGGACAAAGGATTGACCCCGCGGGAGCGAAAGGCCGCCCTGAAAGACCTGCTCGGCGAGTGGGCGAGCAAGTAAGTGTCGTATCTCGTCATCGACGATTTCAAGCTCGGCATGGACCGGCGCCGTTCGCGCGTAGCCGGCACGCTGGGCGCGTTATGGCTCGGCATCAACGGCCACATCACGCGCGGGGGCGACTTCGAGCGCCGTAAGAAGTTCGTTCGCAGCGTGGCGTTGCCAGCGTCGACGATCGGCTTGGCCGTGGTTGACAACCACCTACACACGTTCGGCAGTGGCCCGACGCCGACCGGGATGCCGCCAAACGTGCAATACGAGCGCCTGCAGCACCCCGGCACGGCCCAGCTTGAGGCTATTCTGGACTGGACGGCGTTCGATGGCGAGTTGTACGCGGTGGCCGAGTTCAGCAACGGCGACGTCTACCACTACTATAACGCTTCGCGCGTGACGGCTTGGGACACAGTCTCGGCTGCAGTCGCCACGAGCCTGGCCTACCCTGCGCGTCGCTTGGCCGAGAAAATAGACCGTAACCCGTACTTCTCGGCTACGGCGTCGGGCGCCGTCATCACGATCACTGCGTCGCGCGCCGGAACGGCCTTCACCGTGTCGGCGTCAACGGTGAACAACCTCGGCACGAATGACCAGGCGATCGCCTTGGCGACGATCCAGGCCAACATCGAAGAAGGCGCAGAAATTGCCGCCAGCACGACGGTAACGATCACGGGCGGAACGTCCAACCCCGGAACCAACCGTGTCGCTTCGTTCACGATCAACGGCGTCGACATCCTCGACGGCGCCACGGTCGACTGGCAATCGTCGAACGCGGCTACGGCCGCGGCCTTGGCCGACGCGATCAACGCCGCGACGAGTACGCCGGAATATACCGCCTCGGCGGTCGGCCCCGTCGTCACGATCAGCGCAGCGAACGGTACGGGCTCGGCGCCGAACGGCTATCCGGTTGTTGTCGGCACTGGCGGCGACGTCACTGTCTCCGTCAGCGGCAACCTGGCCGGCGGCACCGATTCGGCTACAGCTACGGCACAGGTCGTTACGGCGACGCTGTCCGGCACGCTGGACCTGGACGACGAATGGGAAATCGAACTGACGACGGATGTCGACGGCGTGTCCACGCCGTATCAGTTCCGCACGACGACGCGTGCCGGCGGAATGGGCGTCACCTGTCTGACGTTCCAGCAGAAGGTCTACTCGGCCACGGCGTCGCTGCTCTATTACTCGACGGTACAGGACCCAACAAGTTGGTCTGGCACCGGTTCCGGCTTTAACAACATGGCCGACCAGAACGAAGGATCGGAGCCGCTGACGGCCGTCCAGGAGTACCAGGGCAAGTTGGCGATCTTCAGCCAGAACCACATTCGCGTCTGGACGATCGACGTAGACCCGGACAACAACAAGCTCGATCAGACCGTGCCGAATACCGGCACGCCGGCCCCGCAATCGGTCGTGCCCTACGGCAACATCGACGTGTTCTACTTGTCGCGCTCCGGCGTGCGATCGCTGCGGGCGCGGGATTCGTCCAACGCGCCGGCGGTCAACGACATCGGCGTGGCGATCGACGAGTTCGTGCAGGACTACTTGGACAGTTACTTGAACGAGCAGGAAGTGTACGACGCCCGCGCCATCATCGAACCGCGCGACGGCCGGTACTGGCTCGCCCTTGGCCGGCGCATCTACGTGCTGTCGTTCTTCCAGGGCACCAAAATCAACGCTTGGACATATTACGACCTGGACGACGAAATCCCGAATAACGGCAACGACCCGCAGGCCACGATCAACGACATGGTCGTGCTCGGCCGCAAGGTCTACCTTCGTGCCGGCGACGACATTTTCCTCTATGGCGGTGAAAACGGCGAAACCTACCCTGACGCGGGCGAAGCCGTGACCGAACTGCACACGCCGTTCCTTGCGGCCAAATCGCCAGCCACGATCAAGTCGCTTTACGGTTTCGACATCGGTTGCGAAGGCGAGTGGGCGGTCGATCTGCTGCCAAACCCGGCGCGCGAGTCAGTCACGATCCGCGCCGGCGTATTCAACAAGCCGACTTTCTCCCAAGGCGCCATCGTCGTCCAGTGCCCCGCGGCCATGTTCGCGGTAAAAGCCGTCTGTGCAAAGGCCGGATACGCGCGTATAGCCAACATGGCAGTTCACTACCGCAACGCCGAGGCTCAATGACGCTGGTGCTGAAGGAAGGGCTGAACGCTGATGGCGTGCAGGCAGTCGCGCAGCGGATATGGGACCGCGGAAAGCGTGAAGTCGAGCGCTTCGGATACGGCGATCCGGTTTCGCTCGCGGCCGTGCTCGTCGCTTCTCGACCTGAATACGCTTTCACGCTTGAAAGCGTCGGCGAGCCTGTGGCGGCGTTTGGCGCTTTCCGTCTCGAAGGCGGATCGTACCGATCCTATTTCCTTGCTACCGACGCCTTTATACCTGTCGCCAAGGAAGCCACCCGACTCCTACGATCCTTCCTGAAGCGCGAAACAGCGCTGCGGCCAGATTGCCGTCTGGAGTGCCTGTCGGCGAGCGACCACCCCGATTCTGAACGCTGGTTCAAACTATTAGGTTTTTACAGCGCCGAACCGTTAAATGGCCTTTCGCGCTACATCTACGGCTTGACGGGTGCGACACGTCCTGCGATATTTCCGCCGCTGGGGGACGCCCAAAGGCCCGAATAAGCGGCTTAAGACGCCTTCGGGAGATAAGGCTACAAGCCCCCGGCAGATTTGTCGTAGCAGGCGCCCGACACGCCACCTGAGTTCTAGTGAACCTCGTGGATGTGCCTGCCGAAGCCCAAAGACCCTTCCGTCGAAATCGCCAATCAGCAAGCCGCTTCCGCCCGCCAGCAGGAAGCCGAGCGCCAAGCCCGTGTCGACGCCGGCCGCGCGGCGATCGATCAGTCTTTTGCACAATTCGGCGATCCGTACTACGACAAGATCAAGACCGATTACTTGTCGTACTACAACCCACAGCTTGACGAGCAGTACGCCGAGGCGCGGAAAAACCTGATCTTCAATCTGGCTCGCAATTCGATCCTCGAATCCGACGCCGGCACCACGCAACTCGCCAAGCTCGAAAAGAAGTACAAGGACCAGCAGGCGAGCCTCGGCAACGCCGCTGCCGGCGCGGCAAACGATGCCCGCAGCCGAGTGGAAAACGAGCGCTCGACGCTGCACGGCCTGAACATGAACGCGGCCGATCCGGCGTTGATCGGCGAGCGCGCCACGGCAGCCTCGGCCAACGTCTCGGCGCCGCCGGTCTACAGCCCGCTCGGCCAGATTTTCGCCGACGTCATCAACCAGGGCGCCCAGGGCATCACGTTGCAGGCCAAGGGGTATCCGGGTTTCGGCGCGTCGTTCCCGAAGCTGAATTTCGGCGGTTCCGGTAACAGCGGTTACGTGGTGAACGGCTGATGTGCCTCCCTGATCCGGTATCGATGGGCGCGATCGGCGGGGGCATGGCCGCCAACGCCCTCGGCAGCGTCATCAATACGCGCGAGAGCAACAAGAACTCCAAGCGCCAGGTCGCTGCGTTCCAGCAGCAGACCGGTCTGGAGGCGCAGCGGCAGGCCGAGTACCGGGCGCGAGCGCAGGCCGCCCTTGACCGCGCCATCGGCCGTTACGCCCCCGGCGAGCAGGACAAGTCGCTGGCGGGGCTCCTCGGCCAGCGCGAGCAGGACATCACCGGCAACGTAACCGACACGACGCCTGGCGGCATCCCGCTATCCAAGGATTCGCCCGACATCGTAAGAACCACGGCCGACGCGAAGATGTCTAAAGCCGTGGCCGATGCGCGCGATAGCGGCAAGCGCCTTGCCGCG
>JACCDG011012346.1_pt1 | contig 10268 bp, 9 predicted proteins | sample 7442471 | NCBI WGS metagenome assembly JACCDG01 (sample SAMN15323444, study PRJNA562643) | freshwater metagenome | isolation source: river surface water | place: USA:Blue River Watershed | collected 2017-08-17 | reverse complement strand
TTCCGTAACGGGTCTTAAATCCGATCTTAGGCTGGAAGCTGTTCTCACCAACGGCACGAACCATTTGGAGAGGAACATAAGGACAATAGAAGAGTCCAGCGTCATAAGGTGAAGAACCCTTATAACCAGCAACATAATACTGGTTACCAGGAGATGCGTTACCTGAAGTCAGGTTAGCAGCATATGGGTCGATGTAGACGCGGAACTTGCCCATCAGAGTACCAGCAAAGGTATTGCCGGTGTCATCTACGGTGAGGTTAGCGTTAAGTGCAGGGGTGTAGTCAAGAACACCAGCCATGGTTAGTGCTGAAGCAACGTCAGCAGAACACAGGATGATGTTGCCCTTTCCACGACGAGTTCTCTGAGCGATAGCGTTAGCATCTCTCTCAATCTGGAAAAGAAGACCCTTGAACTTCTCAACTGACCAACGACCGTTGGAGTCAACGTCGAGGTCGAAGATACCAGGAGTTGCAACGTTCTGAACAGCACCTTGCTCAGCAACCTTATAGATGGTTCTGATAACTTCGCGGTTGATTTCAGCAAGAATCTCAGTTGAGAGAATGTTTGCTAATTCCGCTTCAGCATTCAGACCGTGGATTGCCTTAAGGTCTTGAGCGAGCTCAAGTGAGTACTCAGCCTTCAGAGCGCGTGACTTTGCAGTAACGGTGACTTTCTCGATTGAGAATGCCATCTCGTTGAACTGGTGTCCAGTTACTCCAAGATTCTCTGAATCGCCAGTCAGCATTCCCTGACCAACATCATATGCAGCCTGATCGCCAGCGCCACCAACAGGGTTCAGAACAGATGGATTTGAACCTGACTGGGAAGTAGTACCCATACCAGCAGCAGTGCTACCGAAACCAGCAAGACCGAATGAAGAATCTTGTCCGGAGAATGCAGAATCTACTTCGTTGTAGAATGTTTCTGCACCACTTTGGTTGGTATAACGTGAACGCATTGCGAAGATGAGTCCAGTAGGACCGCTCATTGGTTGAACGCCTGCGATATCATAGGCGATCAAGTTAGGCATCGAACGACGGATCAGTGAGATCAGAACGGGGTCGAAACCTGCGGTAGGACCACCAGCAGCAGCACTGCCGGAGAAACCACCAGTAGCACCAGCAGCATTACCTGCGTTGGTTGGGGTTTCCATGAGTACGTTCATGGAACCTGTTTCGAAAGCAGATTGCTCTCTTAAGAATTTTTCTTGGTTTTCGAGCAGGACAGCGGTTACAGCTCTACGATGAGAATCTTTGATTCCACCCTCATAATTGAGGAGAGGTGCCCACTTTTCCTGCAGATGCTCGGATTGGAACATTTGCTTTTACCTTTTTTGTAAGTGTGTTTTTTTGTGTTTGAATTATATTAAATTCAATTATTTGCCGAATGCCGAAAGAGTCTTAAGGTAGGCAGCCATTGTACCAGAAATTGATTCTGGTGAACTGTCTACACCTTCGGATAGACTTTCAGTTCTTGCAGATGGAGAAATCCCTCTTGAAGGGAAATATGATTCCTTCAAAGTCTCCAGTTTTTCACGATATTCTTCTTCACTTTCAAACTCAACACTTTCGGCAAGTGAAGCGAGCTTGTCTTTCTGAGTGTCTGCAAGACCATCAGAAACTTGTTCAAAGATTCCATCAGCAACCGACTCTGCGAGACGCTTGTTGAGTGAAACGTTCTTCTCAATTTGCTCGTTGAGTTTTGTCTCCATTTCATCAAGTTTTTCTACCATGCTCTCAAGCACATCATATTTATCTTCAGGGATTGATACATAATGTTCTTCAAAAAGACCCTTCATTCCAGCAAGGAATGATTCAGTCATTTCGGTCTTAAGACCTTGCTCAATAACGAGTGCATTTTCTTGCATCCACTCGTCAGAAACATACTCAAGGTATGAATCTACACGCTCTGCAAGTTCAGTCTTAATTTCTTCGACTTCTTCTGCAAGAGCAATAGAATATTGCTCCTCAAGGGTTTCCTTAATTTCAGAAACCTTGGAAAGAAGAGCAGCTTCAAAAATGGTTCTTGCTTTTTCTTGGAACTCTTCAGAGAGATCTTCGCCAGCAAGCAGAGCATTAACATCTTCTTCGATGTTATACTCTTCTTTCACTTCATCCTCATCTTCATCCTCTTCACCATCTTCTTCTTCCTTCTTCTTACCTTTCTTCTTACCGCCTTCTTCTTCCTCTTCTCCCTCTTCCTCTTCTTCCTTAGCGGCTTCTAAGAGTTCTTCATCTTCATCATATTCAAACTCTTCATCTTCCTTAACGCCCTTCATTGCTTCAGCAGGCTTAGCACCTTTGTTAACAACATCCTTAACTTGCTTAAGGGTTCCACCTGGTGTCTTTAACTTTGCTGAATCATCGGTTGAGCGATAGTTAGAAGGATCAGGACCTCCAAGATCTTCCCAACCGGCAGTTTGTCCTGGTGTTGAACCAGATAGACTTGGCATTGCATCCGCTGCTTTGGCATTAGCATTAACAGCGGTTTTGGATTGCTTAGTGCCTACTTCCATTTCTTGTAAATCTCCACGAGACATTTGAACTCTCCGTTTAACCTTTAGTTATAAACTATATTTATTTATAAATTAATAAATTACAATGAGTTTAAAAACTCATTGAATAAACTTAACTTATACTCTTCAAGTAGTTTTTCATCTACAAGAGTATTAATTCTTCTTTGATTTTGCTCTGCAAGTCTTTCGCGAAGCATACCACCATCCCATACCCACTCTTTACCTTCCATAATTCCCTGAACAAATGCATCAGGTGCAGATGGATCGGCAACGATATCAGCAGCAGTAGCAAGCATAAAGTCTTCACCAACTTCAGTATAACCTTCGTTATTTGGTCTTACTGAACCAATACCACGAGAAGAAACACCAAGAGTTACTCCTTCTTTGAGAAGTGACTCTGCAATCTTACCCATTGGTGTAGAAAGAATCTGTGCCTTACCAATAAAGTTATTTCCTTCACGATGAAGTGAAACAATTTTATGAGAAACACGATCCAAGTTTACGGTTGGTCCATCTGGGTGACCAAGTTCACCAAGAGCACGACCTTTATCCACATACTGTTCGGTGTAACGCTTTACCTCTCTTTCCATAACAGGTAAACGATACATTCTACCATTACGGTTCACTACTTCAGTTTGAAGAAAAGGTCCTTGAATATAAAGAGTCTTCTTACCATTCACAGTTTCGGTAAGAACTTCTACTGATTCGATTTCTTCTGTGATGAGTTTCATTACGCTTGTCCTGAAATTTGTACTTGTTGGTAGTAAAGAGTTCCTGAACCTGCACCATATGCAGAAACTTTATTTGAAATAGTTACTGATGCATCTGATGGAGAAAATGCAGTTACGATACCACTTGAATTGTATGCAACTGTCATTCTTGTTTGATAGTAACCATTTACTCCAGCAGAAGTATCAACTGATAAAACTTCTTTGTGAGTAAAATCATAATATGATTGTCCACTTGCAGTTAATGAAACATAATCACCAACTCCAAATGGAACTTGGGTGCCTTCAGGAACAGTAACTATAGTTGTTGTTCCTGTTGTAACCCCAACAACACGATTCGATGCTTTGGTTAATGCAAGAGTTGCAGTTCCTCCCGAAGGAATATAATAATCAGTATTTGTTGCGGTAGGAGTTCCTACTCCAATTTTTACATATGCACCACCACCTTCAGCAACTACTCTCAATACACTTGATTGAACTGAAAATGAAGTTGCGGATGTAGTAGCAGTACCGGCAGAAAATGCAAATGAGGAACCAACCCCAACTGGTCTATGAGCCATTATTTTAAATACAACACTTTTAGTTATTTATAAATTGCGAATTACCTACTAATTTCTTCCCAGTCCAGGGAAGCAAAAACATCAGCACCAGCAGTATCAGATGCACATACCAGCGTTAATTCATAAGGAGTTCCAGTCAGTCCATTTCTTTCCAACTGGAACTTAAATAGTGCTTCTTTTAGAATATCAACTGATGAGGAAGATTGATTTGCTGATGTGAAGAAACCAGATGCTAATATTCTTCCACCACTTACAGTCCCTCCATCAATCTTATATTCCACAGCACTATCGACACCAGCACTGACCCAAGTTCCTCCACTAGTAGTTGCTGATGTTCTCACCTGCCAATTATATTGTGGACCATTTCCTGTTCCCATCAGTGATAGTGCAGTCAGAATTACAATCGCATCTAATCTATTTGGAGAAGATTTGAGACGAATAGAAATAACAGGATAATAAGTTCCTGCAGGAGTTGGCAAATCTACTGGTGCGGTGATTGGTGTTTGAACTGCTTGTTGCAATCCACGAAGTTCATAACCACCTTCTGAAATCACAGAAGAACAAACTTGCTTCATAATGCTACTACTGGTTGTAATTCCAGTGTTAGCAATCTCATATCTCAAAGGAAGAGATGCTGTTGTGATATAAGTTGATTCAATTAAATTTGCATGATGAAATGAATGCGCATGAATAAACTTTCCATCAATTACAAATCCCATTCTTACGGTTCCAAGTCCCAACCACTCAATATCCATCCAAAGAATTTGTGCTTTGGTGATATCTAATGTAATACCAGAAACACCAGTTCCATCTAACTTATCAATATTCCAATCAGTTTGTGCTACTGAAGTTGAAGTTCCTGTAGATAAACTTCTTTCTACAAAATAAGGTGTTGTACCATTAATCTCAAAATACATTCCATTATCAGCACCAAAATAACCAACTCTCTGTCTTAAGTTTGTTTTTGGTGCAGCGGGAACGAAGGTATTTAAAACAAGTAAAGATTTCCCTGGTTGGTATGAGAATGTTTTTGTAGTTTCCCTAATAACTGAATCACCACTTGTAGTTCCAATTCCAATATTGACTAATCCTTGAGTAGTTGCAAATCCAACTGTAGAACCAGTTCCTACAATCAAACTCTCCCAAAGATTATTGTCTCTATATCTGTGAGAACTATCAAATAGTGTAAGTGGATTTGATACTCTTGTTCTACCAAAAGCATCTGGATTTACACTTACTGGAAATCTATTGATATTATCTACAATCTTTCCATCTCTAGTTGCAGCACCAAAAATCTCAAAAAGACTTCTCTCTTGATTGAGATAATCTTGAGTTGTTATATTCCACTGAGCCATTTATCAATCAATCCATTCTAACTTTGATGGGTGGTATCTTTGTGCGTTTTTTATGTTTAAATTCTTTTCCGTAACTGGATAAATTTGATGAACAACTGCTCCTGGATAATCGGATTGAAGTTGCTCACCAAGTTCTCTTGTAGAAGGAATTCCAGTCTTAGTAACTAATTCTAATCTATAAAAACTTCCATTCCACATTACGTCGGCAACGTATTCCTCACCGACTTGTTGTGGTTGTTCTGCTTGTGAATTAATGTATAGATTTCCTGTGAAATCGCCAGCAATATTAACCGATTCTGAGATAAATTGCCTATAGGATTTCATATCATTCCTCTTCTTGTTCCTGTTGTCCAAACATACTCATTGCTACTGTTGGGCGAAACCCATCAATTTTTTCTGCAGATTTTGTAAAAAGCAACTCTTTAATTTTGTCACTAATTTGAGAAGGAGCTTCATCAGCAGCAATCATATCAAGAAGGTCATCCATTTTTAATACCTAAGTAATTTTCTTTATTTATATCTCACCACCCTTGGGCATTTCTGCTATCTTTCCACTTGCTTGTGTTGCAGAACCTTGTGCATCAAGATTTGGTTCCATTACTGGTTGCCCAAGATCCATTTGTGCTGTTTGATCTAAAGGCATTCCAGTCATTGGATCGACAGGTGCATTTGGATCTGGAATGATACCATCTTCAATTTCTTTTTTCATAATCTTATCTTGTTCAAGAATTTCTTCATCAGTTTGGCGAAGAATCTTTCTTCTTAGATAATCCTGAGAGAAATATCTTCCAACATATGGTTCTGCTATTTGAACCATATTCAATCTTTCATTAAGAAGTTCTGCATCCTTAAGTTCTGCAAAGTGATTATCATAGAGGAAGTCATATTGAATATGCTCTTCCATAGTATCCCAATCTTGGGGGGTAATGATATTTTTAAGAATCAATTGAGTTCTCAACATATCGTGGAACATATATGAGAATCTCTTTCTTAAACGAGCTACAAATTTGCTGAACTTAACTTCATCTCTTAAGATTTCTGAAGAACGACCAAGATTAAATCCACCTTCTCCATCCATTCTTGATGGTGGAACGTTTAGAGAACGATATAATTTCTTCTTAAAGTATTCAATATCTGTGATTTCTCCAAGGTTTTGTCCACCAGGAAGGGTAGAAATCTCAGTTCCTCTACCACCTTCTCTACGTGGAAGCCAGAAATCCTCAAGCATCGCCATAAACTTTTTGTCGTCACGGATTTCTCCGGTGCTTGCGTCGTAAACAAGTTTGTTACGATAACGCATCATCACATCACGAAGATATTGTTCTGCCTTTACTTTGGGTAGGTTGCCTACATCAATATAAAAGATTCTTCTTTCTGGAGCACGAGACAAACGATAGATAACCAAAGAGTCCTCAATCATTCTAAGTTGATTGAGTGATTTAATTGCTTTATGAAGATATGAAAGTGTTGATCCCTTATTTCTATCAACAAGTCCAGAAGTACAGTATGTGATAGAATCGCGAGACATTTTAATTCCAGCAGTTCCACCAAGAGATGATGGATTGCTTGCTGGATAAGTCATTTTTGGATTGTATACAAAATATTCCTCAATTTGAGGAAATTCAAAATCCATAGGATTATCACTATTGATATTTGCAATTCTATATTTGTCTTTCTCACTCTTTTTTTGCTGCCTTACATACCGCATTTTCATCGGATCTATGTAACGCAGTTCTTGAATTCCTTCGCTTGGATTCTTAAGATCAATTACTTTATGATAGTATAATCTACCATCAACATACCAGTTTCTATAAATTTCGTGTGATTTTTTATCAAAATCTAACAGGGATAGGATATATTTAAACTCTTGCCTTATTTTCTTCTTGATGCCGTCACTGGCATTTAAATTAGAAAGTTCAATTTCTACTGGAGTATCATTTGTATCTGATACAATTGCTTCATTTACAATATCTTCAATAGCACTATCACACTCTGGGTGAAGTGCCATTTCACGATATCTTTTGATAAGATCAAACTCAGTTCTATAAACACCTTCAATATCGACATAAGAACCAAAAAAACCACTACTCAAGTAATGGTCAGTCCCATCCTCATTATTCTGAGGGACGGGACTAACTACACCTGGAGATAATGGTTCGTTATCCTCAATAGAGAATCCAAACAATCTTGCCATAATTTATTTTTCTTTGTGCCTTTGGTCTATTTATTAGACTTTCGCAGCGGTAGTTCCGCTAATGATTTCGTAGGACTGAACTTGGAATTCAACGGTGAATTCTTCAATCGTATCTCCACTATCATATGAAAGATCAATGTTTGATACGCTTGTTGGGAAAATATCAATGAAATTATATGCTGCCAAGATAGAACTATCAGAACCAGCATTAGTGGTGCTATTTACCTGTGATCCTCTTCCCAGTTGATAAACAGTTGCATTACTCATATATGCACCAGGATTTGTAGCACCCAGGTTGTTATCAAGTTTTGCAATTAGTTCGGTCCACGCTTCAAATGCTCTTCTGAGTTTGAAGTCTTCGTCATTAATGATAGTTACAGTCCAAGTATCAATCGTTCTGTCTCCAGCAACTTTGAAGATTCTTCCTCTAAAAGGAACATCAATATTTGCGATATTTGATGCTGGTAGAGCTGCTGCTTTGCAGAGATACTTGAATATATCCGCATCCCAACTAATTCCAGTTGGTAGGGTGGTTAGTTCAACTTCAAATAGATTGGGACGAGCACCACCACCCTTTAGAGCACTCTTAAATTGAGAGATTGTCTTGAGTCTTGCCACGGTTCGTTACCTCCTTAGGTTATTTATTGAATAATAATCAAACAGTACCTGCAACTTCTTCAAAACTTACGCCCGTGCGAGTTGCAACAAAGGTAAGGGTTACATAGTTAATAGACTTGGCGGGCTTCAGGTAAATGTCCGCTCTAAACTCATTATTATCAATAACATCAGGAGTATTGTTTGTGGTGTCGCAGACTACCAAGAATCCATAAAGACCTCTCTTTGCCTGAACATCGCGAAGATATGGTTCAACAATATTCTTGAAGTTTGCTCTTGTCAGCTCATCGTTGAGTTCGAAGAGTTGTGCTTGTGCTGCTCTTTGTAATGCTTGCTCAATAGTGAGGAACAAACGACGAACGTTGATTCTATCAAATGCTGATGCATATCCAAGGGCAGTCTTATCACCAAAGAGAAGAGTTCCGATTCCAGGTTGAGTAACGATTGCGTTTACTCTTTGTGGATAGAGTTGATCTCTCTGTGCTTTATTTGGGTTGTATGCCAGTTTAATAGCATTATTGATAATGCCTCTCTGCTGTCCAGCAGGTGAGAACCAAGGATATGAAATGATATTGGTACGGCACATTAGACCTGCAATATCAGCGTTGCAAGGAGCATAAACAAACTTGTTGTTAAATCTATCATAAGTGTACTTATATCCACTATCAAATACTGCATAAGAAGAAGAAGGAAGTGAACTAAAATACTTGACCAAGTTATTTGTTTGTGTCGTTGTATTAGTTTGACCAACTAAGTCTGTCTTATGAGGTCCGACAGTTGCAACACAGTCCTTTCTCTGCTCTGCAAGAGAGATTAAATAACTTGCTTTTGCTTGAGAATCTGCAACATTATCAAGACCAGGACCCATAATCAAGTAGTCAACTTGAATTTCATCTTTGTTAGAGAACTTGTCGTATGAAGTAATGAGATCTCCAAGAGTTGCCTTCATTCCACCAGAAGCAGAATAATCAACTCCACCTGTCAGGGTATATGTCTTATTACCAATTGCACTAAAGGTAACGTCCTGAGCAGCTAGTCCCCAGAGACCATTTCCTGTTGTGATTGGAGTAAAGGAAGCAGAAGCAACACCAGAGTAAGTAGTAAATCCAGTTGCTCTTGGAGCAGTTCCCCAATAAGAATCTGATGCACTTGAAGGATTTCCTCCAGCATATACTTGGGATGAGAAGTCCGCAAGATATTGCTCATACCAAATTTGTTGTGGAGAATTGACTGCAGAAACAGAATCAAGAGCTTTGGAAAGACCTAAATGCTTCTCAAGAATCGTACCTTGATTTCCAGTAATGGTTCCAAGATCATCAACAACTACAACGTGAATTGCATCATTTTTACCATTTCTTTCAAGAGAGTATTTATTTGTTACTGGTTTTGGTGCAATAGACTTCCAATAAATTGTTGTGTTGGTTAGACCAAGAGTTTGTTCGTTGTACCAATCGGATACTGAAGCAACGGTTGCTGTTCCAGCAGATGTACCAGAAGAGTTAATAAACGATACAGTTGATGTTGCCGCAAATGCAGCAAATGAAGTTCCTTCTGCGTAGTTAATCTGAGTCTCAGTTCCTGCAGAAGAAACTCTTGAAGTAATTTTTACTGTGATATTGCTATTACCGTTAGTTGCGTCTGTTGTAACTCCAGTAATAATACCCTTCAAATATCCGGTAAATGATGATGTAGAACCAGATCCTGCAATTGTTACTCCAGTTAGTGTTGTAGTGACTCCGTATCCAATTTGAGCACCAAGAGCACCGACGTTGGTAGTATTAATGCCGATGATTTGATCTCCTAAATCATCAACGACACAAACCTTTAAGTTGTTTGCCCAAGAACCTGGATTTTTTGCAGCGAAGGTGAAGTTGTTTCCATCGGAGTGGTTGTTGGTGTAATCGTCATAGTTGTCGATCTTCAAAGAAGTAGTTGCTGCAGCACCAACACCAGCGTTAGCATTATTGAGTGTTGAACCACCAGTTCTAACAACTTTAAGAACACCACCATATGAAAGGTATGATGAAGCACTCATCCAGTACTCATACTGGGAATCTGTTGAAATTGGTTTACCGAAGGTGTTGATTAAATCTTGTTCGGTTGCAATATCAATTGGGAAATCAACAGGACCGATTGGGAAAGGTCCAGCGATTACTCCAATATTATCTAAAACATTATCAGCTCTTCCTACAGTTAAATCAACTTCCCTGACGAGTACGCCTGGAGATAATTGAGGAGTCGCCATTTTTTTCTCCGTGAAATCTCAGTTTATCTAAAAAATATTTATTAAAAAGATACTTT
>JACCDG011145661.1_pt1 | contig 10270 bp, 13 predicted proteins | sample 7442471 | NCBI WGS metagenome assembly JACCDG01 (sample SAMN15323444, study PRJNA562643) | freshwater metagenome | isolation source: river surface water | place: USA:Blue River Watershed | collected 2017-08-17 | reverse complement strand
CCCCCAGCGATGGGGGTCTTTTTTTGTCCCCCTACCAAAGCGGGCAAGTATAGGATGAGCCTCTACTCTGAGTTTCTGGCGGACGCGAAGGAGATGATCGCGGACTTCGGCGTGGCCGGGTCGGCCAACTCCGGGGCCATCACCTTCTCCTGCCTCATCTCCGACCCCGCCGTCTCGACCGTGCTCGAATCAGGGGGGTACATGGAGCGGACCCAGTATACGGTAAGGCTCCCCGCTGTAACGGCCTCCTGGAGCCAGCCAGACGGGTCTATTGGGGCATCGGCGGCCACCCTTAGCGGAGGGGTGCCCATCGCCTCCCTCGCCCAGGGCAAGAAAATCGTGGCAGGCGGGAAGACCGTCCGCATCACGACCCAGACCTATAAGCCCGGGTCGGCATGGATCACCCTGTTGGTTATCGACGACAACCAGTAAGGTTATGGTGACGGTCACCGTAGACCCAAAGTCCATGGCGTCGTTCATGGCCACGCTTCAGCGCCTCTCAGCTGAGACGGGCACCGCTGAGAAAGACACGGCCAAAAAACAGGCCGCCCTTATTTGCGAAGACTTGGCACGTTTTACCCCGCCCCTGGTCAAGGGTGGCGGCGGAGGACTGACCAAGAAGTCAGAGACGGCTGGCAATGAAGCCATCGCCGGGGACACGCGCAAGATGTTCATCGCTATCGGCGACCGCAACCCGAACAGCCAGAAGGCCGCTGTCTTCCGCAGCCTGTCCCACGCGGCCAAGACGAACAACCGCGCGACCTTCGACAAGATTGTACGCAAGTCCAGCATCCAGTCCCTGAGCATCTCGCCGATCATGACGAAGATTCTCAACGACCCAGACCACACCCGGGCTTTTCTCAAGGCTAAGAACTACCTCAACCGGGTACCCACTAAGTCTAACACCTACGGCTTCGACACGGTCACCGACCTCAAGGCCGAGCACAACCGCATCAAGGGGAAGTTCGGAGGCCGTATCAAAAGGAACCAGCGCATCGGTCAGCCTCGTCAGCTCGTCGAGAGCAAGAAGGCTTTGGATGACTACGTGGAAACCCGCCAAGTCGAAGTCGGTCGGGTAAAGTCTGGATGGCTTCGTGCCTTGCTCACGCTGCCCATGCCGTCGGGAAAGAACGGCCCTAGGAACTTCGGCGCCGATCTACGCAAGGCGACTTACATCGCTCGACACGCCGGCGCGGGTGGCTACTCGCGTGTAATTGAGAATGCTAAGGATTACATCATCAGCATCGGGAACCTTATCGGCAACGTGAACTCTATCGCAAAGGAAGCCGACACCCTTCAACTTGCTATTGTAAATCGCGAGAAGCAGATGGCCAGCGACCTTGAGGGCTATATCGAGCGCATGAAGCGCCGGAACAAGGTCTAACCTCCCAAAGCGGGCAAAGGAAATGGGCACCAAGAGCATCCGCCACATCGTCGAGGCCACCCTTGCGACCTACCTTTCGACCCAGACCGGGCTGACCTCCGTCCAATTCCTGACGGGCGACAGCGCCGCGACCCAGACGCTGCCCAAGGCCGTGGTCCTCTGCGAGTCTGCCCGGGCTCCTGGCGACCTCCCCGAGGGGCTGGGCAACTACGACTGCTCCGTCCGCATCACCCTTTTCTCCAACGCGGACGACACGACCCTCGCCGATCACCGTGCCCGATGCGCCGCCCTGTCCGGCAATATGCGTGACCTTACCAGCATCCAAGCGGCCTTTGTCAGCTCGACGGACGCGACCTGCTACGACGTCACCATGACCTCCGAAGACGAGGGCATCGACGAGCGTTCCTGGGCGACGGCCTTCGCGTTCGACGTGCTTGTGGTCCTGCCTCCGGCCTAATTCCAATCGGGGCAAATACACAGCCTAACCCGCTAAAAATTTTTTACCCTCTATGTGCGCAGCCATCTCCACCGGAACCACGTGCCTCTATGGGGTGGCGGGTACTCTCAGTAATTTGTTCGTGCAGTCCTACAGCCTGTCGTCCTCCTTCAACGCGGACGTCACTGTGGTCGATGAGACGGGCATCACGAAGACCCACCGCCTCGACGACCGTAAGGGTGAAATCACCGTCGAAGGCATCGCCAAGACCTCGACGATGCCTGTCCTTGGTGGCACCCTCTCCTTCACGGTCAACACCGCGTCTGCCTATCCGGGTGGCACGGCCTCGACCTCCTTCTCCGGCGTGATCACCAAGATTGACGACAAGGGCTCGAACAAGGGCTTCACCGCCGTCACCATCACGGCCATCGATTACGAGGGCATTACCCTCGCGTAATTGACACCCCCGAAAAGGGGGTAGCCTAGGGATAGTGGACCGCCGCTTCCTGAACGCTTACGTCGACCCGGCGCCATTTCGGCTGCTGGGTCGAACTCTTTACCCGTGGTGCCTGAAGTACCGCGTGCGTCTGATGGCCTTCGACTCCCCGCTGGTCAACGGTGGCAGGGACATCACTCCTTCCGACCTTATCTTTGCCTGTCAGGTGTGCGCCGAGGAACCGCTGGGGGAGATCGGCTGGGTCGACCAGCTGCGCATCATCAGCCTAAACCGAAACCGCACCAAGTTTGAGGCCACTGTCAACGCCTTCGCCGGCTACATCCTAGTCCAGGACTGGCCGAAGTTCTGGGAACAGAGCAAAGCCAAGTCAGGCGGAGGCGACAAGGGCGTGCCGTGGCCGCTAAGTATTGTAGCCAATTTAATTGCGTCAGGAGTGCCAGAGCAGCGCGCATGGGAGATGCCGGAGTGTCAGGCCATCTGGCTCAACACCGCCCTGGCTATCCGCAAGGGTGCGGACGTCTCGATCATGTCCCCCGAGGAGGAAGCCTTCATGGATGAGGAGGAGGCCAAGGAAGCCGCTTCCAATCCTGCAAAGGAAAGCCCCCCTACGACCGATGGCCCAATCCCTTGAAGTAAACATCAAGACTACCTCCGAGGTCCCGCAGGCCATGGAGAAAGCCAAGTCTGCCACCGTCAGTTTTGGCAAGCAGGTCGAAGACATCCAGAAGAAGTTCTCGACCGCATTCAAGGACATCGCCTTTTCCTACGTCGCCCCGCTGGTCCTGCTCAACAAGACCATCGACATGATCTCGAACAGCATCGAGCGCTCCAAGCAGGAAATCAAAGACCTGCGCGAGTTCGCGGCGACGAGCGAATCTCCGTTCCTAGACCCTAAGACCAAGTACCTCGCCAACCTCCGCGTCGCCACTGATCGCGAGCGTATGGAGCGTGGCATGGCGCCTAGGGCCACGAACGAGGAGTATGCCTACTTCCTTCAGAATGACCCACGCTCCAGGGAAGTCCTGGACAATGCCGGGCTAGGGGCAAACCTGAAGTCTCTTGTCGCGGGGATATTTTCCAGCGGAGACGAGGGAGCGGCACGATCATTGGCCGCTAACCCTGAAATCAAGGCGGCTATCGACTCCATCATCGAGAAGGCCGCAGCCGAAGCCGCCAAGAAAGGCGCTGAAGCAAAGACCAAGCCGCAAGACTTTAAGAGCCCTGAAGGCTTCGGCAACGTCATCGGCGTCGGACCGAACCCGGTCATCGAGGCGATGAACGCGCAGCTCGAAGAGCAGCAGAAGCAGACCGCCCTTCTAGAGAAAATTGCAAACAAGGACGGCGCAGTCCCTACCGACTTTACCAAACAACAGACCGAGAAATAAAACATGGCTATCGTAAAGACAGGAAACGCACTTGCCACACCACTCCTTCAGCCTGGAGCCAAGTTCATCCAGGACGGCTACGGACTTGTAGTCGGGACTCTCAATTTCAAAATTGATAAGCTAGGCTCGTCTGCGTCCATCTATCGCGGCGCTCCTTGCCCGATTACCGCGTTTAACTACTGTAAGATGCACAAGGCATCAGTAGAAATCGGTGCGCTTGAATTGGATACTTGGACGGCTGAGTATGTTGGTATCAATCCCGGAGTAAATAGCGGCATCAGCACTGACCCTCAGATCACCGGGTCGCAGGGCCTGACCTCGGAGAACATCACGACGCACCCGAACTTCTTTGAGACGGCCACGGCGCTTGGCTTCTCCGGCTCGCCCATCGCCGGCGTCGGTACTGGTGGCTCTCTTGCCACTCCTGCGTATGCGCCTGTCACGGGTGCAACGGGTGAGTACCAGGGCAACAACGGTTCGACCTTCGAGGCCGCCACGGGTCGCAAGTTCCTCGGATTCAAGAAAGCCGAGTTCAAGGACTTCTACGGCAAGACAAACTACCTCGCCCCGCAGTGCTCCATCTCTGGCATTTTTTACACGACAAGTTCTACCATCGTCAATGACCACCGAAACGCGGTAGGCAAGACCTCGGGCAACGGAACCTTTGCCGGAAAGAAACTGGTGACCGATTACATGGGAACTGCATTCACAATCGGGGGTAAGAACCAACTTCTTCTGGCTCAGGTATCCTTCGAGGACTACGGATTGCTCTACAAAGTGCAGTACGAGCTGCGCTTCAACCGCGAGGGCTACGTGGCCTCTGTCTACGCTCCTGTCGCATGAAGATTCAACCCGGAGTAGGCTATACCTTCGACTCTTCAAACAAGGGTTTCACCCTCGACGTCAGCGAGGCTTTCCCGTCGCGCGACGTGGCGCTCAAGACCTGCCCTTTCGAGATCTACAACCTCCACGAGACGAGCGGTTCCTTCTACGTCAACATCGTCCCTGGCTCGGTGAACAACCTTGTGGTCAAGTCCGATGACGGCGTCCTTCTCACTAACGACCCGCCCCCAGAAATCCGAGTACTGCCTGACGGCCTCGCGACGACCGAGCGTTACAGTTACATCTACATCAAGTCCGGCAACACGGCGGCATCTGGAAGCACGCCCGCCCAATACCCTTCCAAGACGGGCCTAGGCTACCCCTCAATCCGCGTCTACGACACGAACGACAAGGCCGACGACGACGACTACTCCTACATCCTGATCGGCATTGTCTCGGGCAAGAAGGTCGAGATTCCCGGAAGCGACCCCGTGGCCTACAACAACGTCTTCAGCATCGAGAAGATCATCGGCTGCAATTCGCTTTGGTCTGAGCGCTTCAAGTGCGGCACGACTACGGCCATCTACTGGTGGAGCGCGGTCTGATATGTCCCTCCCTAAGCGAGGAGTGATGCCCTACTCGGCGCTGTTCAAGTTCGAGGACGCGCTGATCGTACCGCTTGCGGGACCTATCCTTGACGACCTTCAATTAGCCGGCGGCGTCACCTTCGGCCAAGAAGATTTCGCGTCGTACCAGTGGTGGTACAAGGACTACCCGGATGCCATGCTGGCGGTCACCAGCCTAGGTGCTTTTGGCCCTACTCCTTTTGTGAAAATCGTCTTCACCGAGAACCCTGACTATAACACCAAGTACCCGGAGAACTACGTCACCGAGTACGACCCTCTTGTTGACCCAGTGCCAGACCCTAACGGTGACCTAGGAGAGACGACGGCGGCATCTACCAACGGCAACGTGCCGGACTTTGCCACCCCGCGTTGGCATACATCTACGCCTTACGACCTCTCCGTCAACCCAACCGAGTACCTGAACATGGTGCCTCCGCTTGAGTTTGATTATGGGAAAACAGCCAGTGGGTCAATTCTTGGTGATTTCTCATCCAACTACCCGAAGGACAGTTACTCAATGAAGGTCAGCGAAGTGGCCAACCAGAGCGCTGTCGTTAATCTAGACACGATGGCAACCGAGTATTACCCGTTCGCCCAGGATACGTTGACCTACGAAAAGGAGGCCAAGTTCAAGGTGGTCTATGACGGCGAAATCTGCTGCTGGAACAAGGGTGTGACCCTGAAGGGCAAGGTGTCCTATAGCACCGTCGACCTGATTGCCACGGCGCTGGAAGACCCGGCAGGCTCTGGCTACGGATACGGCGGCCTGCAAATCGAGACGGGTGACACCTACGCCACCCACTCCGAGGCCACGTGGGAGGTCGTCATCGAGGACGACTATACCCCTGCCGAGATCAGCATCCCCAAGGTCGATGGGAAAGCCGTGTTCATAAACGACTTTTACATCACCGAGGTCATCAAGCCCACGTAAGGCACCCCCCCTTCCAATCGGGGCATAGTCAGACCCGATGAGCTGCTCTAACACCGTAACCGTCTCGCAGGGTAACACCTTCGCCTGCACCTTCACCTGGACGCCCGGGACGAGCGGACCTGCCGACCTGCTGACGACGACCATCACCTCGTCCTTGGAAGACCGCCAGATGAACGTCTACAACATGACGGTGACCAAGGCGGTCAACGGCCTGTCCTTCACCGTGGCCTACACGGGCGACACCAGCAACTGGGCCATCGGTACGGGCCGCTGGGACATCAAGTTCGTCTTTCCTGGCTCGACGGTCTCCCGCACCGAACTCTTCCGCGTCAACGTCATCGACAGCGTCACCGTCTAAGCGCCGACCATGCCTGACGCGACGATCACTTCGACGGCCTCGACCTTCGGGACTATCTCGGGTACCTTTTCCTCGGACCAGTCCACGGTCACGGGCACCATCTCTGGCGTCGTCACAGGCACCCTGACGGGCTCCGTCGGCGTCCCCGGACCTGCTGGCCCTGGCGTCCCTACGGGTGGCACGACCGGGCAAGTCCTCGCCAAGGTCAACGGCGTTGACTATAACACCGAATGGGTGAACGCCTCTGGCGGTACTTGGGGCACCATCACGGGCACCCTGTCGAACCAGACCGACCTACAGACGGCGCTGAACCTGAAGGCCCCGCTGGCCTCCCCTGCTCTGACGGGCGTCCCGACCGCCCCCACCGCCGCGACCCTCACCTCGACGACTCAACTGGCGACCACCGCCTTCGTGCAGCAGGAACTCGCCGCTGGCACCGCCGTCGCGAAGAACCTCGAGGTCTACGTCCGCAACCAGTCGGGCTCGACCATCCCCGCCGGCTCCATCGTCTACATCTCAGGCGCCACGGGCAATCGCCCCCTGATCACGCTCGCCCAGGCGAACAACGACGCGAACTCGGCCCAGACCATCGGATTCGTCAAGACGAGCATCGCGAACAACGGCTTCGGTTACGTCATCGTCCGCGGAGAACTCGAGAACATCGACACCTCGGCTCTGACCGAAGGCGTCCAACTTTACCTCTCCCCGACGACCGCCGGTGCTTGGACGACTACCAAGCCGTCCGCTCCTGAGCATCTGGTCTACGTCGGCATCGTCATCCGTTCGCACCCTACGCTCGGCGTCATCCTGGTCGCCGTGCAGAACGGCTACGAACTGAACGAGCTGCACGACGTCGCGATCTCCTCCCCGACAAACGGGCAGGTGCTCAAGTACGACTCCGCGACCAGCCTGTGGAAGAACGCCACGGACTCGGCTGGCGTGGCTTGGGGTGGCATCACCGGCACGCTGTCCAGCCAGACCGACCTTCAGTCCGCTCTCGATGGCAAATACAGCACCAGCAACCCGTCCGGCTACATCACCTCCGCGGCCCTTTCTGGCTACGCGACGGAGTCGTGGGTCACGGCTGGCTTTTACCCTCTGACGGGCAATCCTTCGGGCTTCATCACCTCGTCTGCCCTGACGCCGTACCTGACCTCGGCCACGGCAGCCAGCACCTACCAGACCCTCGCAGGAATGTCGTCCTATCTGACGACTTCAGCTGCGGCCTCGACCTACCTTACGCAGTCCAACGCCGCCAGCACCTACCAGACCATCAGCGGAATGTCGTCTTACTTGACGACCAGCGCCGCGGCTTCGACCTACGCCGCCCTGGCTGGAGCGACCTTCTCCGGCCTAGTCACTTTCAACGGAACGACTGGAGTCGCCGCCAAGAGCATCGGCATCTTCAAGTCCTATCTGTCTGGATCGGAGTCTACCGACTTCACCGAGCAGTATAACGACGGCTTCCGCGTTGTTTCCTCTGGAAGCACTGTCGCTCGCCTCTCTGCCTCTGGCCTGCTCCTGCCCTCTGGCGGCATCACGTTCAGCGATGCCTCGACCCAGACCACCGCAGGCGTCTCGGCTGCTACTGTTGCGGCCACCTACGCCCCGCTTGCCTCGCCTGCCCTCACAGGCAATCCGACCGCACCGACCCCTGCCACGGCGGACAACGACACCTCGATTGCGACGACTGCCTTCGTCAAGGCTCAGGGCTACCTTACCTCAGCCCCCGTCACCTCCGTCGCTGGCAAGACCGGCGCCGTCACGCTGGTTGTCGGTGACGTCTCTGGTGCGGCTCCGTTGGCTTCGCCTGCCCTCACGGGCACACCGACCGCTCCGACGGCCACCACCGGCACGAATACGACTCAGGTCGCCACGACCGCCTTCGTCCAGCAGGAAGTCCCTGCCGCCTCGACGACCGCCGCTGGTAAGGTCGAACTGGCGACCCTGGCTGAAATCATCACTGGAACCGACACGGGTCGGGTGATGCCTGTCTCGCAGATCCCTGTCACGACCGCTTCGCCTTATCTGCGTTCGCTGGCTGCCATGAATAACACTTCTATTTCTGGTTCTGGTGTGGCTACTCCTGGGTCTGGACATGGTTTTGCAAGGGAATCCTACTTGAACTCGGCGGCAGCTGGCCGTGCTTGTTTTGCCCTTGGCTTTGTTGGAATTCCGAATGCTTCTGCATCCTTCCACACTGCAAATTGGGCTCAGATTAACTTCAGTAACAAAATCGTAATTTCTGGAACAACTGTGTTCGGCATCAGCGGATTTACTGGAAACGCCAACACCTGCATCTATGTCACACTTGGTGGATATTCATCCAATACTACTGGCGACATGACCCAGAAGGGCATCGGCATCAAGCGCGTCGGTGGCACAGGCTCTGCGATCCAGCTCATCGTCCACAACGGAACATCCCAGACTGCCGTCTCGACGAGCAGCACTCCCGCCACGGCTGAGTCGGTCAACTGGACTATTTACTCTGACGGTACGGGCAATGTAACCCTTTACATAAACGGTTCACAGGCCGCCACGACTTCCGCTGGCCCGACCGGAACCAATACCGCCGGAAACTCGGTTTACCGCGAGCAGGTCGAGTGCGCCGCTGGCAGCGGAGCAAATCACTCCCTCCATTCCGTCGGAGGCTGGGTCTATATCCGTCCATGAGCATCTCCTATAAAGTCTCCATGCTCGGCGTATCACTCGCCGACCCTTATGCCTTCCTCAAAGCCGTCTTCCCTCAGTGGAACGGCGAGCCTGCTGAGTCATACGGCGCAAGCGTCATCGTGACCTTCGACTCCCCTCAGGCTCCCGCCGACCTCGGCCCACTTGTGAAGGTCGAAGTCTACGACCCCTCTCAACCTCGTCTCCCATGATCACCCACCTCCTCGCCCTCCTCGTCGGCTTCATCGCCGGTGCCCTCGTCTTCCGGAAGCACGCCGCCAAGGCCGCCGACCTCGAGCAGAAGGGCAAGTCCATCCTCGACGCCCTCAAGGGCAAGTAAGCCGTGCGCCTGCTCCTGGTCATCGCCGCCTTGGCCATGGCCGGGTGCAGTCTGTTCCGCAAGGCCGACGAGCCCCTGCCCGTCCAGCCTCCCGCCCCGACGAAGCCCGACGTCGTGGCGACCCTCGGCAAAGACCTCGACAAGACCGACCACCGCGTAGCCTCGGCCCTCGTCGCCATCGAGCGCAACGCCGACAAGCCCAAGGTCGTGGTCGCCGAGTCCCGCCTAGCCCAGTCCTATCTGCCCCAGCCCCCCGAGGCTGACGTCGCCTTTGCCGTTGCCCGTGCCGCCAAGGCCGACCCCGTGGACTACGCCAAGCAGATGGAGTTCGGACGCAAACTCGCGACCGCCGTCAACAAGGCGTGGGAGAAGCTCGAAGCCCAGCAGGCCGAAGCCCTCCGCGTCTCGCAGCTGAAGGACGCCCGGATCGTCGAACTCCAGAAGGAAGTCGAACGCGTGAAGAAGGACGCCTCCGCTCAGACATGGACGCTCGTCGGTGCCGGTCTCGCCGCCATCGGTGCCCTGTCCACGGCGTTCCTCGGTCCGCGTATCGGCATCCCCCTGCTCCTCTGCGGAGCCTTCTGCGGGTCGGTGCCCTTCATCATCGACAGCCCGTATTTCATGCCCCTCGCGGTCGGCACGATTGCCATCGCCGCCGGCCTCGGCCTGTGGTGGCTCTGGGACAAGGTGCGGGACGCCGTGAACAAACCCTCCACCGACGATGAGCAAGCCCCGAAAGCGTAAGGTCGCCAAGGTCATCTGGCGCAAACTCGGCAAGGAGCGTGCGTGGGGTCAGGCCACCATCGGCGAGAACCTCATCGAGATTGACCCCCGCCTAGGTGCGAAGCGTCAGCTCGAAGT
>JACCDG011842915.1_pt1 | contig 10271 bp, 13 predicted proteins | sample 7442471 | NCBI WGS metagenome assembly JACCDG01 (sample SAMN15323444, study PRJNA562643) | freshwater metagenome | isolation source: river surface water | place: USA:Blue River Watershed | collected 2017-08-17 | reverse complement strand
GATGCTGCCGCCTGAGGCAGTCCAAGCCGGGTCGTCCGAGTCGTACTTGTGCCCGTTGGTGATGGTGCTCACCGCATCATTGGCGAGGGTAGCCCCGCCCGTGGTGTAGCCGTTGCCGTTGGCGATTTCGTTGGCGCTCACGTCGGCCCACTCATCGTGGCCGGTGTTTGCGGCATCTGGCGTGTAGGCGGACGAGACGAGCGCGATCTTGACGGTTGCGCCAACCAGGTCTTGCATGCGCAAGTCATCCAAGTTGGCGCGGTAGAGGGTAAAAGTTCCTGCGGCCATGTGTTTCTCCTATCAGTGATTTCCGAAAATCTTGGACACGACGACGCCACCAAGCAGCCCAACTACACCCGCGAGCCATGCAAAGACCCAGCCGTTTACCAACCTGCTGATCGGTGCCTGGTCTTCCAGCTTCTTGAATCGCTCGTCAGCGCCATCCATGTGCTTTTCCAGCCGCTCGGCAAGCTTTTCGATGGCGCTGAATGCTCGCTCAACTGCCTCGCCGTTGTGGGTAAGAGCGACTTCCAGCCTGGCGACTTGAACCATGGCCTCGGCCAAACGGCCCAGGGCTTCCTCGGTGCGGGTCAGTCCGCTTTCGATGCGCGCAAGTCGAGAATCAAGGTCCGGCGTGGTCATCGGACCCCCCGATGCAGCCCAGCCCGCAAGGTGCCAAGCCCCAGCGCGGTCATGCCGGCGTTGATGGCGTCAAGTAGTGTCAGGTCGCCTACCGCGTAGCCGGCGACAGCGGCCAGCAGGCCAACAGCGGATGCGATGTAGGTGCGGTAGCCCTTCACAAAACACTCCTGTCGATCCTGAGTGGCTCGCCCTTGAACAGGACAATCCACAGGATTTGCCACCAAGCCAGGCGCCCGGCAAACACGGTCGGCACATACTCATACCAGACCTTTCTGTCCGCGCTCCAGATCGCATGCGGCCACCAGCCATACCACGACTTGCGCCAGCAGACATACCCGCCATGGGTCCACTGCATCCATAGTGCCCAGATCAGGCAGTTGGCGCGGCGTGGTGTCCAGAGGCTAGTCATTGATGGTCCTCGATCTTCAGGTTGAAACTCACGATGCCATTGGTCAGGCTCATGAGTTCGGCAATGCCGACGCGGCTGTCGGCGATGGCGCAGCCGCCGTCCTGCCAGACGATGTAGCGCTCGGCGACCAGGATGCAGCCGTGGCTGTCGGTGAAGACGTTGCCGGCGTGGAACAAGATTTCCGAGCGTCCGGGCACATCCTTGACCATCCAGGTGGGGCCAAACTTGGGCGATTGGACCCTGATGCAGGTGTAGGCGCCGGGTGGGATGCAGGATTCGCCCCTGCGGTTGTCGCGCCAGGGGCGTTCCAGCGTGACGGCGAAGGGTGCGCCGTCGGCCAGCAGAACGCCGTATGTTCCATCGTCACGGCTGGCGATGCGTTTCAGGGTGATGTTCATTGCGCAGGCTCCGGCTCAATGACCATGCTGATCTTCTTGATCAGCCCGCTCTCGTCACGGCTCACGGTGGCCTCTACCACCCGCCGCCCGGTCATGGTGTTCAACATCTGGGCGATGGCTGCATTCTGGCCGGCGAGTTGCGCCAGGACCATGCTGGACCCTTCGCCTGGACGCTGAAGCTGGACAGGCTGAACAGCCTGCCGTGGCTCCGCAACGGATTGCACCACAGCAGGCTTTGTCGGTTTCTTCAGGATCGGCATTCAGCGCCCCAGGCAGTCGATCAAGCGTCGATACATGGCCACGTCTTCATTGGCGGTATCCAGCGCAACGCGGGCATTCGTCTGTTCTCTCGACCACTTGCCTGTTTCTGGATCATGGACCGGGGCCTCGACTTCGATGCGCTCCAGGAATGGGCGCGGCACATCCTCAATCTTGCCGCCTGTGGGGAGATTGTCAAGATTTTCCTGACCCTCTCGCCATGCCCTTTGCTCATCACGTTTTTCCTCCGCCACCGCCCGCAGGAAGGTGATTATGTCCCGCTGCCGCTTGGTCAAAGGCTTGCCTTCGGCATACGCCTTGCCGGCGGCGATGAACTCGGCCTCGTCATGGGTGAACCGCTTGGTGACCTTGCCGCGCTTGCCCACACGGTCGGTATGCGGGCGATTCAGCCACCAGTCTTCGCGTGGCACCGCCTTGGTCTTGCCGACGACATCACCGGAAACCGGATCACGGATGACATATCCGCCCTTTTCCGACAATCCGGCGTTGGCCGCCATGGCGATGACCTCATTGGCGATTTCCGGGCTGTCTGCGTCACGGTCCCTCAGTGGCGCGTCTTGGCGACTGGCATTTGCCAGAGCGCCATCCTGGATAGGGCTTCGGCCAGACTCTCCGGAACCTGGGTTGACCCTTCCACGCTGGTCAGTTCCTCGATTTCCGTCGCCTCGCGGAACGAGATTACTCCCGCCCATACCGCTGTCGCCAGCGCCTCGACTGTCACCAGAACGTCCTGCTGCCGCTCCATCTCCGCCTCCGCTGTCCTTGGTCACGCGCACCGTGTAGCCTTTGCCGCTCGGATGGTTGGCGATTTCAAAGACTTGTCCGGTGTTGCCCTTGTTGCCGCGCTTGAGAATCCACCATCCGGCATCGCGTTGGTGGCCAAACTGCAACGGACTGCCATTGTCTGACATGACAAAACCAGATTCGTCCGCCTTGAACTTTCCGCCTTCCAGCGGCGCCTCGCGGGTGGTTCCCTTCTTGCCCGCGTATTTCTGCTGCGCCTGCTGTTCCTGCTGGCTTTCCTGCTTGCGCTGACCGGCCTGCTGCTGTGCTTCCTCCTGGCGACGCATGCGCTGGCGTTCGCGCCATTCCGCTTCCATGCGGTCGATGGCCGCCTGTTCTTCTTCGGCGGCCTTGGCCCTGGCCCTGGCTTCCGCTTCAGGACGTGCGGCGGCCTCAAACGAGTCAGGCGCCACGTCATCCATGCGGAACGGCCGATCACTGGTTCCGGTCGCGGTCTTGCTGCCTAGTTCGCTCCGGGCTTCAGTGTCGTAAATCCGACCTTCCAGGTCGAAGATGGATTTGTCCAGCTTGGCGCGTTGCTCAGTGAACGCGGCATGCGCCTTGCGCTCCTTGTCTGTCATGCCCAGGCCCATGTCGGCCTTGCGCTTCAGATCGGCCCGGACCTCGTTGTCATCCAGCGCATCCTTCTGCCGGCGCAGTTCGTCCAGCTTCTCGGTCATCTTCGACTTCTTGGCGGCGGCAGCCTGGGCAGCATCCGTGCCCTGCGTCGCGGCGCGGGCGTTGATGGCTTCCACGTCCTCGGGCGTGGTGGCCATCCGTGCATCCCGGTCCTCATACTCGCCACGACCAGGCAGACGATCACCCGGCACGTCCGGCTTGCTGGCCGGGCTGGACAGGGGTTCCTCGCCAAAGGTGGTGACCAGGGTGCCACGCTCCGCGTCAGCCTGCTGGGCCTGCTGGAACTTCTCCCACAGACGGGTTCTGCCAGCCGGAGACAGGGCGGCGATGTCGTCAGGGGACAGCCCGTTGAACTCAGATAGCGCGGAGGTCTGTTCAGGGGTCAGGTCCACCCAGCCGGATTGCGCCTCGCGCTGGGCAGCCAGGCGTTCCGGATCGGTGGCGATCTGCCCGGTGCCGCGTTCGGTGGCCGGCAGCATCTCGCCCGTCACCGGGTCCATGGTGTCGCGCTTGTAGATGATCGGGTCTTCCGGCTTGGCGCCCAATGTCGTGGCGGCATCCGCCCGGCGTTGCTTCTGTACGTCCGGCGCGGCCGGTTCGTTCAATACCTGGCCACGGATCATGTCGGCCACGGAGATTCCGCTGTCCGGCACAATGCTTGCGTCCAGTGCGGCGGCGTTGGCGTCAGCCTCGCGCTGCGCATCCATGGCGCGGCCGGCGGCAACCGATTCGGCTGTCTGCATGCGCGGCGCCCTCTGGCCCAACAAGGCGGCCATGGCGGCACCCACGCCGCCAGTGGTGGCCATGCTCTCGATGCTGAACGGGTCATGCGCGGCATGGCCATAGCCCGCCGCATTCAGAATGTCGTTCTCGCTTTGCACCGCCGGGACATCGGCCACGATGTTTGCGCCTGCGCCGGTCACCGCCCGCTTGAAGACGTTGCCCATGGCGCCAACCGGCAGGCCATAGCCCAATGCGTTGATGCCATACCCGGCCAGGGCCGCGTCATTGGCCACGGCATCCGGCACACCCCCGGCCTGGAGTTGGTTGGAGCGTTGCACCATGGCGGTCTGTGCCAGCGGTTGCGCCTGCACGATTCCCCTGGCGATCAGGTTGCCGATGTTCTCCACCATGGGCGCAGCCTGTTGCAGCATGCGCGGGGCCTGGTTGGCTGGAGCCATCGGCATGGCGAAGGCAGGGGCCTGGCCAACGATGTTGCCCAGCACGTTGGCGGCAATGCCCATGCCGGAAACGTCCTCGCCATTCTTGATGGCCGCTTCCTGCTGCATTTGCTCGAAAGGCGTCACGAACTTCTGAGCGCCCCATTCCGACATGGAGAAGTCAGGCTTGTCGCGGAACAGGTTGGCGAAGACCTCGGCTCCGATGACTGGCAGCATGGCCATGTTGCCGGCCCACTGGTTGACCGAACCCCAGCCTTGCGCGGCACCACGCTTGCCGGCCTCCATGACGCCCACTTGAGGATTCGGAGAAGCCGCGCCGAAAACCTCGTCGTCGCTCAGTTCGCGCTTTGCGGCACCGAATACTTCATCGTCTGTCAGTTCGCGCATGGATCACGTCCCCGGCACCCAGCCTGTACCAGTCCAAACCATCGGCCCCTTCGGGGTGTTGTAGGTCTTGCCCTTGACGCGCTTTTCAGGTGGCGGAATTGACGCACCGCCACCACTTGCGGCAGGTTGCTTCGCATTCTGCTTGCCCGCCGGCGTGTAGCCTTCGCCACTCTCAAACCCTCTACCGACAAGGTATCCAATCCAATCTTGCTGTCTCGGGTCGCCGTTCGCATAACGCGGGTCGCCGTCCTGCATGCGTTGCTGCGCCAACTTGACGAAATCCGCATTGCCCTTGGCAGAGAACTGTTCCTTGTCAGCCATGCCCGCCAGGATGCTCCTGGCGCTCACGATCTTGTCATTATGTTCCTGGATGGATGCCAGCGAACCCTTGCCGTCCTGCTTCTTGCCGCCAGGGTTGGCCCGTTCACTTTCCGCCTCGGCGTTGTATTTGCCCTGCTGCGCCTTCTCGGTGTTGACTTGCTCACGGCGCAGCCCGGCAGTTGCGCCACGCTCACCGGCCAGGGCGCGGTCGGCGCTGACTTGGGCATTGGCCAGCGGATTGCTCTGGTTCAGCACGGTCCCGGTAAACAGGTCGCCGACCAGGCCCTCGCCATTCGGATTGCCGAACAACGACTTGCCACCAGCAGCCGCCTCGGCCATGCCGCGCCGCTGGATGTCAGGCACAGGCACCGTGCCAGACTGGGCGCCTTGGGCGAACATCAACCGATTCAAGTCCTGCATGGCCTTGGAATAGTCGTCAGGCTTCTTGCCTGGAAGCGCGGTCGCCATGTCGGCGACTCGCACGTTCTGCATGACCTCCGGCGTGGCGAAGCGGGGCATCCAATCACCACCGCCGCCGATCTGGTCCAGGCCCTCGACGGTGGGCGCGGCGCCCCATGTCCCGCTGTTCTGGAAACCACGAATCTGGCCAAGTTGCGGCTTGGTGACACCGGCAAACATCTGGGCCACGGTGTCGGGCATGGCGTTCAGGCGGGCGACATCCGCACCGGACGCTTCAGCCTCGGCCTGCGCCTTCAGCATCTCGGCATGCGACTTCATGGCCTGGGCCTGCTTCAGCGGCATTTCCAGTTCATTGAATTTCTGGCGCTCGTAATCCAGCTTTTGCTGGTCAAGTTCCTGCTGCTTGCGCAGCACGGCAGTCTTGTACATGGCCTGGGCGATGTTCTCCATGCCCTGCCCGATGGGGGTCTGGTAGCCGTAGGGGTTGGAGTAGTAGCTGGCCATGATTTACCTCAAGCGCGAGTCAGGAAGGGGGCCTTCATGCCGGCGCCCACGGATTTCTCAAAGATCGGCGCGGCGGTCTTGCTGGCGAACATGCTGCCCAGCCCGCCGCTGCCACCACCTGCCAGCCCGCCCAGGCTGTAGATGGACCCCAGGCCGCCGAACACATCGCCCAGCATGCTCCAGCCGGCGCCCTTGCTCTTTGCCGCCTCCAGTTCATACGGCAGGATGGCGGAATCGGCCTGGGAGTTGGTGCCGATCTGCCCCATCTTCATGCCGCTGTCGTTCATGAGATAGCTGTTGTTGAACGCCAGGTCTTGATAGCCGCCGATCTTGGTCGCGGCCTCGGCCTGGGAGCGGCCTTCCTTCACCTTGTCGGAAATCAGCTTGGCCAGTTCGCTTTGGTAGTCGGCGCTGCTGCTGCCGGCAGTCGCCAGGTCGTAGCCGCCTCCGGCCATGGACTCGGACTCGGCCAGCCGCCTGGCCTGGGCATCGCCCAGCACTTGCTCCTGGGTTTCCCGCGTGAACCCCGGCAGAAGTTCCTGGTTCATCACGGTGTCGGCCTCGGCCTGGTAGCCGGCATTGCGGCGGGCCTGGGCATCGGATTTCTTCTTCTGAGCGTCATACACCGCGCTGTTCGCCTTGTTTCTGGCCAGCACACTGGCCGCCGTCAGGCCGATGGAAAAGGGGTCTATGCACATGATGCGCTCCTATCAGGTCACGGTGTAGACGGCATTGCGGTTGCCGGTCGTCGCACCCGGCCCGGTGGTCTTGGCGCCACCGTTCGGGGTAGTAAGGGCGCCTGCCAGCATCGAGTTGCCAATCTGGTTGGTGAACTGGGCGAACAGATCGCCCAGTGAACTGTAGGTCGGCATGGCGCTGGCCATCATGGATTTTTCCTTGGCCATGTTCGCCACCGATTCCACGCTGTTGCCCGAGTTGAGCAGGCTGATCATGTTGGCACGGTTGCCGGCCATGTCGGAGCGCAGGCCCAGCGCGGCGGATTGGGCCTCGTCCAGGATGCGCTGCTTGTTGGTTTCGTATGACTTGTTCAGGTCGCCCAACAGGTTGGCGCCGGCCGATGAGGTCAGTCCGCCCGAGTTCGCCAGCCGATAGGTGGCGTTCTCGTAGGCTTTCTTGTACTGATCTTCCACCTGGGGCAGGTAATAGTCCTGCTGCGCCTTGGCCCGGTTGTCGTAGAAGTCGTCGTTGAACTGGGCAAATATGTTGTCCACCTGGGCGGTGCCTTCCTTCACCCGAGCCTGGCGGGCGGCTTCCTGGCGGCGCAGTTCCTTGGACGGGTCTTTGGGTTTGGACATGCACATTTCAGGCACCTCGCATAATCAGAATGAACGGCAACCCACGCGCCCCGTACTGTGGAACGTCGGTGAAAGAAAACCCCATGCGGCGCAGCCATGACAGGGTCCGCACCGCCCGCGCATCAACGAAATTGAACAGCATCCCATGGATGGCCTGCTGTTCATCCAGCCAGCGGTTGCCAAGCTTGATCAGCCGCTTGGCATGGCGATGCAGGATGTCGCTGGAGAGCATCCAGACGGATGCCATGCCCTCACCATAGTCCGCGCTGTTGGTGCCGTAGATGACCTCCAGGCGCCCGTCAACATAGGCGCCATGGACATCGGCCCCGCGCAGGCTGGTGATCGCGTCCAGCGGCTTGACGGCATAGGCGGCGTCCAGTTCCGCCACGTCGGACGCCTTCAGCCGGCCGGCAAGATCGACAATCTCATGCCATTCAGGGGTGCGGAAGGCGACCTCATTGCTCATGGGTGTCACCCTCAAACGAGATGCCGATCATGGACAGGGACACGAAGCCATCCGACACGCTGGTCAGAACCGGGGCAATGTGCGAGGTCTGGCCGAAAGCGCCGGTATTCATGTCCAGCCAGGTCCGCCCGTTCAGGTAGCCCACCTGAATCTTGCGGGCGGTGTCTCGGGCGTCCACCAGCAATTCACAGAACCACTCGCCTTCGGCCATGATGTCCATGCCCAGCAGGCGGCGGATGGTGCCAGGCTTGCCGCCGAACAGGAACGGCAGTTGTACGATCACCTGGCTGTTGTCGTAGGTGTCGTTGTTGACGCCACCGTAGAGGTAAATGGTATCGCCAGACCGGACATAGACCCGACCGTCCAGGATGGTCATGTCATCCACGTCAAAGCCAGGATCGAACCATGACCAGCCGGAAATCTTGGCGCCTGGGAAGTAGTTGAGGACAAAAATCTTGCCGCCCATCGCCAGCCAGTAGCGGCCCTCGTCATCAATGCCGGACACCGCCTTGCGAATCTCGTCATCCGTGAGCGTCGCCATGTAGTCGCGGATGTAGGTGTCGATGGAGATACCCACGTCGTTCACATAGCCGGCATTCGTGTTGGAGCGGGCGCGAATGGAACGGATGCCGGTCTGGTCCAGGTAGAAGGTATCGACCTCACCGAAGGACAGCACCGAACGCGGCGACTTGGTTCCAGTGCGGCGCAGGGTTTGCAGCCGCACGTTGTTGAGCGGGTCGGCGGACACCGACCAGATTTGCACGGAGCGTTCAGCGAACACCGCCATGCTGCCCTGGAAGACCTCGATGGAACTCAGTTCCTCGGAACCCTGGTCGTGGTTGCTCATGTTGATGGAGCCGGAGCCAGTGCCGGAGAAGTCATCCGGATCATTCACGGCGGAGAACCGCAACACGCTGCCGTCCAGGGTGTAATTCTTGCTGCCGTTGGTGAATGCGTAATCGCCCAGCCCACCAGCCGCATAGGCGCCGTCGTAGTAGTGCCGGATGGACAGGTCACTGTGCTTGGCCACCACATACGGCTTTCCGTCGAACCCGTTGGCGGACAGCACTTCCAGCATGTCTGACGTATGGCTGCACTGCTTGTATGTCACCCCGACCGGGACGCCTGGGTCACTGGCATGACCGAACACATACAGGTTGTTGTTGATGCCTGCCAGGCCCTTGGTGCCTGCCGGCAGGGTGTACTTCTGGACGAATGCCTTGCGCTTCTCGATGTCGCCGCCTCGGGACAGGATGCCATTCTTGATGTCCCAGGCGGTGCCCTGTTCGGCGGCATAGATCGGCCGGCGGCGGTCCATGCCCTTGGCGAAGGAGTCGATGACAAGGTAGGGCATCGGTCAGCCGTTCGGGTTCCAATCGACGTTCAGTTCGCTGCGGCTTCTGCTGCGATCCTGGTCGAGTTTGCCCAGCCCCATGGTCCATCGGGTCTTCGGTGCGGCCTTGGCCTTCATCTGCGACAGGCGCGTCCTGGCGGCGCTGGCCTTGGCCTCGGCCTCCTTGGCCTGGGAGCCTGCCAACGCCTCGGCGGCGGCGAACAGGACCACCATGATGTCGTCCAGGTCCACCAGCGAGTCGCCATCCTTCAGGGTGGCCGGTCGGCGTTTCCCCTCAAACGTGATCTTGGCGCCAGACGTTGCCGGGCATGGCCACACTTCGATCTTGGATGCCGTGCCATCGCTGGATGGCATCCACCGCTCGACCGGATCGGCCATCTCGCCGTCCGCCGAATCGTAGACGTTCATGTGCGCCAGGCTGATGCCGTAGGGCAACTCGCGCCAGTTGCCACCGCTATCCTGGCCCCACACCTTGCGGATGCCTTCCAGGTATACGGAATCCGGCAGCGTGTAGAGGTAGTCGCCGGCCGTCAACGTGATGATGGCTTCCTCACGGTTCAGGTTGGCGTGGTCCCAGTCATAGTCGTCCCACAGTGTTTCGTAGGTGCGGCGGATCAGTTGCTCGAAATACTCGTTGGCCTCCAATCCCTTGGAGGATGACGTGCTGGATCGGGTTTCCGCCCTCAGTTGCCTGACCAGATCGGACAGTTTCTTGAGGCGCATGGCTTACTCGATCAGGGGTTCGGCTTCGACTTTCTGGACCTCGGGAGGCATCGCCACGGCGACAGGCTCGTCGTCATCGGCATCCTCAACGATGGGGGCGAAGCGGATGATCTTCACGCCCAGCGCGGCCTCGACCACCTTGTCCTTGTAGATGTCACCCAGGCGGCGCAATTCGTCCTCCTGGCTGATATTGACCTCGGCAAGCTTCTTGATGCCCACCACTGCATCCGGGCCATGGATGGCGCGGAACAGGTTGATTTCGATTTCGGAAACATTCTGCTTGGGCACTTCATGGCCTACTCCACCACCCAGTCGAACACGGCAGTTGTATTGCTTCATCGCTTGCTCCTTGGTTGGCATGGAGGGGCGCGTGTCCCCTCCCTTGGGAAGTTAGGAATTACCTGACATTGTACGCGATGGATTACACTCCGTGGGCATTCTGTTGTTTG
>JACCDG011507255.1_pt1 | contig 10271 bp, 8 predicted proteins | sample 7442471 | NCBI WGS metagenome assembly JACCDG01 (sample SAMN15323444, study PRJNA562643) | freshwater metagenome | isolation source: river surface water | place: USA:Blue River Watershed | collected 2017-08-17 | reverse complement strand
TTACCGAATATATATTTAGTCCAATCAATATTAACTGAATTAGATTCGCCAGACTGAAATGCTAATAAATTATTATAGTCTTCAGCAGCGCCATAAACCGATGATTCATTCAATATAGTCAATAACTTTGAATCATAAATATCGACCAATAAAGAATATTCAAATGTGATGGCACTTAAATTTGTAGCGATCGTAGGGAAGTCTGCTTGCCACCAATAGGTGTTACTTTTAACCCAAAATGCTTTACTGGGAACAGGTGGCACAATTGGAGTTGGATTTTGTTTTCTTCTAAATGCAATATTGATTGGCCATTCTGGCTTACCAAAATAACTAACGCCAGTACCAGAGGAATGAGACGGAATAAGTGTATAGTTTGTAGATACAGTTGAACTTATGAAGTAATCGTTTCTATATGAACCTCTTTCATGGACAAGGTCAAGCCATCCCAATCCAGCTGTGGCTCCAGCAGTTGGTATATATGATGGTACCCATGAATACTTTCCTGAATAAGGTTTTCTATCAGGATTAACGTAACCGTCGTCAGGCATTTCTTATTAGCTATTCAACATGTCAATATACATGTCTTCAATCATCCTTCTGTAAATTAATTTCATTTTTTGCTCATGCTCTATCTGCATTTGTTTGAATTCATATTTCAGTTCGCGCTCTATTCTTTGTCTTAATAGATACTCGTCTATCTCTTGCCCACCAGATTCTGTTTGATTATTTTGAATCATTTGTATGATTCTAGTAGCATCAATAATTATTTCTTCTTTATCTTTTCCACTATCGACAAGTGATCTTACTACTTGAGCAATTGGGTCGTTTGGTGTCTGTGTAGGTGCAGCTTGTGGGTTTGCAGTCAGAACATCTATCAACTGCCTTTGAATTTGATCCTCTGATCTTCTAAGCGCAGCTTTGTTTTGCTCTCTCTCCTCTAATAAAGCTTGTTGGAATCTTTCTCTTTCTTTAATTAATTCTTTATAGAATACACTTTCACTATCTGCTACAGCTTCTGATGCTTGATTTTCAGCAGCTTCTTTAATGTTTACGTTTTCTTCCAGAGCTTTATTAAGTTCTTGTTGAATATCATGTTCAGCTTTTCTCAAAGCTATTTTATTTTGTTCTTGCTCTGATAAAGTCAAGTTTTGGAATCTGTCTCTTTCACTTGTAAATTGCCTATAAAGATTAGACTCCTCATCATCTGGTAATCCATCAAAAACTTTATCATTGTCGTCAGACAAGAATTTTGGCTGTAAATCAGCTCCCACTGGTAGATATTTTAAATTTCTTTTTCTTCTTCTACGCTTCTTAAGCTCTTCTTGGTACTCTTCATCTAAAGTCTCTCTTATACCAGTGATCCTTGGTGATGTATATACTTTGTCTTCGTCTCCAAATTGATAATCATTTTCAATAATTTGATTTTCTTCATCATTTATATTATTTTGAAATTCTCCAGCTTCTTCATTATTTATTTGCTGTCTTTCAATATCAATGTAATCAGAGGTTTTTTCATTATTGCCAAAAACTTTATTCAAAGTCAAAGAAATTTTTTGTTTCAGTCCATTGACTTGTTCAAACTCTTTTTGAACTTGATCTTGTTTTTTATCAATTTTTGCATCAGTTCTATCTTGATTATTATTTTTTGTAAATAATCTACCAAGACCACGAGATTCTCTGGCAGGTCTATCTTCTAAAGGCTTCCCACCTGCTAGAGTGGTTCCTGAGGTAACAGATTGCTCTTGTGGCTGCTGCGGATTATAAACTGGCAACTGCAAAGACTGCCTAACCGACAATACAGACGCCTTAGATGCTTCGTCTAATCTCAAATATTGTTCTGATTTTATAAATTCTTCAATGATTTCTTCATTTGAAGCAGACCTGGAACCCTTGAAGTCGTAATACTCACTAGGCATATCAGTGTCTATATTAAAATTATTTATTTTTATTTGATTACTTAAAGGTGTAGACCCAGAAGTATTTCCGACTTTTACATATTCTGATTTTTCTAAATTTTCATTATTTATGCTTGGAGTGTATGTGCTATCTGCAATCGAGTCGCTATCTTGCTTGACAGAAGAACTCAATAATCTGCTTTGCTTTTCTTGAACAAGTTCATCTGCTTGATATTCTGTTTCAGTTACATTACCGATTGATCTTGTTATGTAATCAGCAGATTCTCCCTGTTTATATACTAAATCATTTGGAAAATATTCATCTAAATCATTAATGCTATTTTGTGAGTTTGCATTTGATTCTTGAGAATTAATATTATTCTGATTTACATTTTGGGCTACAAACTCATTTTGGGTATTTATATTTGATTGTGTAGAATTTGGCTGTGTAGAATTTGGCTGTGTAGAATTTGGCTGTGTAGAATTTGATTGTGTTTGTGTCAGCTCAACAGACTGAGATATATTATCTAAAGGATAATTGCCATCTGCAGATGATTGAATCTGATTATCTTGTAATTTTTGATAATCATTATTTTGCGTAGAATTTTCAGTTTCTTTATTAAAACTTTCAGGTAACTTTTGATAAACATCAGATTTGTTGGACAAATTATCAATAGTACTATCATTTTCGATTCTATCATTTGACTTACTGTCAAATACAGTAGATTCTGTTAATTTTTGATTTTCTGAAAAATTTATATTATTTGTATTTTGTAATTCAGAATTTTGACTAAAACCATAAGAGTCATCTAACTGCGAGCTCTGAGTATTCTGCGATGCTTCTTTAATATTACCAGTTGTAATATCATTGTTCAAATCATCAGCGAATGACTCTATTACCTCAGTCTGTCTAATTTCTGGTAACTTTTGGTAATCCGATGCTTCCGATGTATTTTCGGTTATTGTATCTAAATTAGATTGTATACTGTTGCCATCAAAAGAATATAATGTAGAAGCTTTAGTAAAGGTCTCTGATGACTGATCTAATGGCCTATTGCCAGTAATAGGCATGTCATTTTGGTCAACCATAAGTTGTGTTATAGGTGTACCGTCTTCATTTAACCCCAATGGTGCATTTTGGCTTATAGGCTTGCCGTCTGGTGCCAATCCGAATTTTTCTGATTCTGGTAATGAATTATTAACACTAGCGGAATCTTTTTCAGTTTCAACCAATGGATTGTTTATAGATGTATTTTGATTTAGATCTGATGATCCAGAAGACAAAATTTGATTTGTGCTAAAATTTTCATACGATTCTGATAATGGCTGATTACCAGATATTTCTGATAATTTATTATCATCTAGCTGACCAATCTGCACTGTTCTTAATCCAGAATCTTGAACATTTTGCGTCTGTGTAGCTGCTTGAATTTGAACTTCTTTTTGCCCATTTATTTGATCAACCGTTAGAAATGTTTTAGGTGTTTCTAAAGGTTGATTTTGACTTTTTGTAATATTTTCTTGCTGGACATTTAAAGATTGTGAATTTAAATTATTTTTCTTATCATCCTCTGTTATCAAAGAAGATTGCTCTGGGAAAGGTGCATTCCCTGTAGATTCTAATGGCTGAGAATTTGATTCAGGCAATTGCTGGAATGTGGAATCTACTTGTCCTGTTTCTTGCAAAGAAGAAACTGATGATGGCTTAATCGTAGCTTTGAATGGAGTTAAGGTCGTTCCTCCACTTGTTAATTCTACACTATATGTGCCTTGCTTGAGCTTAACAAGGCCTAATGGCAAAGATCCATCAGATCCAATTGTTCCAGAAAAAGTTTCAGCTAAAGTTCCATCTTTATAAAACTTAGCTGTGAATGTATCACCTAATTGTGATAAATCTTCTCCTGTGAGTACGACATTAGAGCCCTCGGAAAACTCAACATCTGGAGATCTTTGTAACTTTTGAACAATTTCTTTTTTATCAGTATTGCTCAGATTGTAATCTTTTTTTTTACCCCATTCTGGGTTTTTCTCATAGAGTCAGGAACATAAAGCCTAGGCGCTTCTTTTATTCTGTCATAATTGTATTCAGCATTATTATTATTTGTATTTTTTGAAGTTCTAGCTGCAAGCTTTTTACTCAAAGCAATTTCTTGAGGAATCTCTTTACCTTGCTTTTGTAATAAGCTCATAATCGCAGGGTTAGCCGGAACAAAATCTTCTAATATTTCAGATTCGTAATCATGATATAAAGTTTCACCGCTGCTTGCCTTGTTTGCATAAACTTCTGTAAATGTTGAAACTTTTTCTTGTGGCTTTGGATAAACTATACCAGATTCCTTTTGTTCCTCTTCTTCTTTGAATAAAGGAAATTCAGGTCTCTCTTTACTTGTCAAAACAGGTGTATTATCTTTATTTGTTGGTACATATCTTCTTGTGATACGCATTGGAGTTCTAGCCAATGGCGTATCTGGCAATTCTAAACTTGAATCATCAACGGTATACATGTTTACAGGTAAAGGTCTTGCATGCATTGCGGATCCAGTAGCCACAGGCTCATATGCGTCAGTGAGCCCTGCTTCAAGTTGTGAAGCATCTACATATTCAGATTCGTCTGGTCGAATAATTGATGATAAAGAGATCTTTTTTGCCATTTAATTCACAATAAAATAATTTGAACCACTATTATCTAGTGGTTCAAATTATACAGTTAATTGTTATCCTTTTTGAACCTAGGCTTTTTGGATGCAGGTTTTTTGAATTTTCTCATTGTTTTCTTGTGAAGCTTCGCATCTTCGTCTGTAGTTAAATTGCCATGTTTGGGTTTTTCTTCAATTATGTCGCCCATTGGCCTTGGATCTTTGGACTGCATAAATAAGTTATTCCAATAATCTCTAAACTTCTTGTCGCTCTCAACTTCTTTATCCATGAATTTACCTGCAAATCTTAAATTTCTAGCAAAATCAACAAAAGCACCCCTCAAGCTAAAGGAAGGAGATATGCTTGGCTTAGTTGCTTCAATACCAATTGACTGAGCCATTGCTGGGTATATTTCCGTAAAAACTGTTGCTCTTTGTTGCTTAGCAAAGTTTTCCCAGCGTCGAGCTGTTTTCATAGCTTGCTCTGCTCTTAAAGGATTATTCCCAGCTATATTTTTAAACTCTTCTGCTATAGATTCCAAAATATCAGCCATTCTAAAACCAGCTAAAACAGCCTTGGGTGCTATAACAGGTCTTGCTGATACATTATTTTCCATATCTATTTTTAAATTATTATATAGATCTTCAGCTTCTGAATAGTCGTTTTGCCTAGTTATCAGAACTTTATTGAATTTTAAAGCCAATTGTTTGGAAAGCATATCTTTTTTAAAAAGATCGAATTTTTCATCTGCAGCTTTTAATGTTAATTCTTGAGCTCTTTCCTCATTAGGTTCTACTCTTGTCTTGCTTACTTCTTGTTTCAATCCATTTTTTAAATCAGAAGCAAATGATATAAGTTCTGAAATTAAATCTATTATTCTTTCAGATTCTTTTAATGATTCTTGTTCGTTTTGTAAATATTGGAATACATTTCCAGCACTAAATGGACCAACTTGTGGAGAAGTAGATTGTTTATTTAGAATATAATTAATTTCAGATTCAACTTGTGTTTTAAATGTTGCAAGTGAAGTTTCAAATTCATTTATATTTACAGAAAATTTACCATATAAAGATTGAAATGCTCCAGATGGGGTCGGTGTACGAGGACTTGTAATAGGACCAGTAGTTACAGGTGCAGATGGAGTTCCTGTAACTCTGTTAATATCTGCTCTTTGGGAAAAAACTTTTCTTCTTATTTTGTCAGAAAAGTGACCTCCTCTAGTGTTTGACTGCCCCTGGTTATTTTCTGGAAATTTTTGGTTAGGCAAACCTGGAAACGAACCTCTTAATAAAGCATTGAAATCGCCTTTTTTCATATTTCTCATATAAAATCTAATGCTATCATAATTGATGCCAGTTCTCATAATATTTTCTAACTTTAAAAAATTATCTTTTCTTATGTCCATTAGGGCTTCTGTAACTTGGTTAAAAAATGATCTATGAGCTTCTAAAAATTGAGCTTTGACTGCATAATAATTTTGAACCTCTTGCTCTTCTTTGCTTACATCTGATCTTAAGTTTTCGAGTTGCTCTGTTGCTTTAATGATATCTGACTGTTTATTATCTGGTATTTTACCAAGAAGTAGATATGATTTTATCATGTGGTACATCAAATATTGTTGGAATTCTTCAGCTGATTTACCACTAAATAAAAAATCTATTGCTTTAGTTACTACCTCATCAGAAGTTCCCAAGGTCTTAGATAAGTCAGGTAGTACCTTGAAAAAATTATCGAAAAATGATGAAATACCATTTGCACTCTGATATCTATTGGAAGCTTTACGAAAAATTAAGAGAAAGTTACTAAAAGTAAAATTCTTTTCTTGCATTTTAGGCCACAGATTCAAGACCAAATTATCAAATTGTAATTTAGCAATACTACCCGAAGATAAAGCTGAAGAAACTTCTGAATTATAATCAGATTCTGAAAGGCCGTTTGCAATAAAAATGCTTTTAGCTGATCTTTCATTAGATACAATTTTTTCATAGTTTCCAATAGCATTGTCTATCTCTGCGCTCTTTTGAGCATCTGTCATCGATTCAATGCCTTTGGCTATTTGCCCTTCAGTTGATTGAGGATAAAGAATAGGAGTTGAGATTCCTCCAAATTGAGCCGTGACTATTTTATTGTCTAAAAATCTTTTCATGATGGTATTCCCTGTTACAATATATTTAAAAAATTAACCACCCATACCCTTGAACAGGGCTCTAAAGAATCTACTTCTACCACCAGGAAGCATATATTCTGGTGTGACAATAGTTTTAGATGTTGGATATTTTGCAAGTGGAATTTTTTCTAAAAATTTATCAAAATCTTCTTTATACATTCTAGAATCTTCTTTAAACTGATTGAAAATATCATTATTGTCTGGATCTGCCATTAATAATTTAAATTCTCTATTTTTTAATTGAACAGTTAAGCTTCTCAGAAGATAATATGTAGCTCCAGTGATAAGAGCTGCATCGTAATAAAATGGCGCTTGTGACACTGAAGTATATTTAGAAGTGCCTGGCTGTGCATTTATTGCTTGAAGTGCCATGTAAAGTGCGTTATTTAATTCACTATGCGTGAACATCTTAACCCAATAAGATGCATAAATTGTATCATAAGGTTCTATAATAGCTGCTGCACCAGTTGTATCTTTAAAAAACAATCTGCCATTGTAGTCAGGTGCGCAAAGCAAACCTTGTGGATAATTGTTGGTAGTTCCATTAATTGTTTTGTAAATTGGAGTTACATCATCTAAATGAACATAAGGATCAATATTGCCATCTGATGAATAGCCTGAAATCCTAATTTCAGGCCTAGGATAAGCATTCCAATACTTATGGACAAATCGACAAGAGGATCTATTAAAATGCTCAAAAATACCCTCTTCACTCTCAACATGAACTTCCATGAGAGTTTTGATTTGATAGATCAATGATGCTTTAAGTAAAAGCTCAGAACCTGTAATAGATTCACTTGTTGACAATACAGAATTGTCTGTACCAATTTCCCTTATTTTATAAAAATGGCTTGGATTTCCTGCTGAATCTACATAGTCAGTAGCTGGATAAGGGATAGTAGCAATTGTACTAAAAGGCCCATCCATTACAGGGCCTCTTAAAATTTGGTAAAAGGCAACATTTGATGTTGCCCTTCTTTCCCAAGAAATGTAAACACCGGGATTGGCTGCAGTTGACATATAGTCGAGCCAAGAAGTATCTGGATACGCTAAAGCGGAAAAATCTTGATTTTCTGCAGCCAATTTATTAACCCTCTATTACTTGCGGCGTCTTACAGAGCCTTTCTTTTGCTGAGCTTCCTCTGCATCATAAGCATCTCCGTCCTCGTCAAGAACATCGATTTCTTCAGCATAAGGTAACTCTGGATTTAGGTCAGCTTGCGCGACCATTCCAGCATAGCTGCTACCAGCAAGACGCGAATCTCTATTTAAATTTGTTAAAGCTGTTTGGCCAGGCATTCTAGCCTCTCCATCAATAGAAGGTACAGCATATGTTGCCTTGCCTCTATTAGGATCTCCAGACCAGACACCTGAGTTGACACTATTCATAGTATTACGCACGATATCAGGATTTTCCTGTACCATTTGACCAAAATCACGAGCAGTCAAGGTTCGACCTTGTGACGCATAAGCAGCTCTCATATTCTGGAAAGCCTGTGCATATGAGCTATGATCATTAGCAAATCCAGCTGTTGAAACAAGTCCGCTCTTATCTTGACCACCAGCTCTCGCAGCATCAAAAGTATCAGCCACAACTTGCTTGCCGTCAATATTTACTACAGATGTTTGTCTCTGATTTGCTTCCTTGCGCTGCTCTGCTTGCAAAAGTGCAATTTCCATCTCAAGGAGCTGGTCAGCTTCTTCTCTGCTAATCTTAACAATTGTGCCCAAAGCCAAAGACTTTCTAACATCTCTCGACTTCTTTAAAAGAAGTGGATCTTCTGTGAGTAGATCCTTTACTTCATAAGGTTCGAAGTGAAGACCCATGTCAGTAATATAGTGGTGGCCAGGAGTTACATTCTGGACGAAAAACGACTCTTCTGTCTCAGGAGAAACAGATGGTAATGTATTATTCATAATTTTAATTTCCTTTTTATTTTTTGGAATTAAGCATTTCTGCCATAACAAGATTCTACTTTTTTGAGCTGAATTCCTGTTTATTTAGACTTTTTAGAAGATGGACCCTTCCAAACTGTCTTATCATACTCACCGCCAGTCCAAAGTTCATTAGATTGACCTTCTCTGCTATTAGGACCGAATTCTTTCTTGCGCTTATCTCTTGCATCTTTCATATAAGCACCCATATCTTTTCTGCCCTTCTTGACCCCAGCATTTTTCTCAGCTGCAGTCAAACCCATATGGAAGGTAGCCAAACCAGGAACCTTCTTTGTATTCTTGGAACCACACTCTTCGCAAGGCCATTTTTCAGATGTTGATTTATCGAATGTTGTGAATACTTCAAAATCACATTCACAGTCGTCACATTTAAACGCGTAAATTGGCATACAATTCCTCCATTAAAGTACTTGTACAACTAATATAAATGAAGGTTTTTACATCGGGTTTTATAATAAATATAATAGGTGAAAAATATGGAAACTAGCAAAAACCCAACTAAAACAGAGAGCATGTACTGTGTTAAATGCCGCTCAAAAGTTATCGTAACTGGTCCTAAGAAAATTTCTTGGCCAAATAATAGGCATGCTATCGAAGGACATTGTCCACACTGCAACACGAAAACGTTTAAAGTCGTTAAGTCTGATTGGGCGTAAGTGGAGGTATATTATGGGTATTAATTTAGGTAATTTTTTTATTAAAAAGCCACTTAGATGGGCTTTTTCTCAAGCTTTCGGTAGCAAAGCTAAAGTTTGGTTTGACTCCAATGTATCTGGCGTTATTGACATAGCAATGGCTTCTGGAATTTTCAATTATGAAACAGCTGTATCTAAATTTTTAGATGGCAATTTTGTCGACGGACTTTTAAAGCAAGCATCTTCAAACTTAGGCATTCCTAAGAAATATGAAGGTGTAGCAAGAGATTTTATCAAGTCAGAAATTGAGAAACAGATCAAAGCTCAATTCAACAAATAATTTACTTTTTTAAATTCTTCAGACCGCGAAAATTTCGCGGTCTTTTTATTATGTATAAAATTTAATATGTCACTTGAAGTTATTCTTGAAGCAAAATATACAAATATATTCAAAATGCAATATGATTATCTTTTAAAAAATAAAGATTTAATCAAGTGTGTGCATATTATAAATAACACTTCAGACCAGTCTTTGAATGGATATATTCATATACTAAAACTTAAAAATTTTAATTGGGTCAAAACACATAAAAGGCAAAATGACAAGTTAGAGTTTTTAGCGAAAACTTTCAACAATAAAGATACAAATTATATTTATATATCAGAATTTGTATGCTGGCAAACCAAAAATTTTATTTCTGACTATTTGCTTAAAATCAATGAATCCGATATTGTTCTACCGCAGATTTTCAATAGTGAAAGAAATGTATTTTTACATCAAGTAAATGGCTATCTTAAAACATTTACTTTTAGACCATGGGACGATGAATATATAGATACATTAAGGGCAGATACTTGGGAGCCTTTAGCTTTCCATTATCTTCACAATAATTATTTAAATTTAATTAAATTTAATGATTTCCAAAAAATAAATTTTAACACATACTATTTTAATGATAAAGAAACAAAACATTGTTTTTT
>JACCDG012002171.1_pt1 | contig 10272 bp, 10 predicted proteins | sample 7442471 | NCBI WGS metagenome assembly JACCDG01 (sample SAMN15323444, study PRJNA562643) | freshwater metagenome | isolation source: river surface water | place: USA:Blue River Watershed | collected 2017-08-17 | reverse complement strand
GGCTGCAGGGCGGGCGCGCCGGGCCAGCGCGGCGGCCACCGGCGCCGACACCAGGCCCGAGACGTCACCGCCAAGCTTGGCGATCTCGCGCACCAGGGTGCTGCTGATGTGCTGCACGTCCGCGCTGGTGTGCAGGAACACCGTGTCGACCTGTGGCGCGAGGTGCCGGTTCATGCCTGCCATCTGGGTTTCGTAGTCGTAGTCGGTCAGCGAGCGCAGGCCGCGCACGATCACGCGGGCGCCCTGGGCCTTCACAAAGTCGACGATCAGGCCATCAAAGGGCAAGGCGCTCACGTTTGGGCAATCGGCCAGCGCGTCCCGCGCCAGCTGCAGGCGCTCGTCGAGCGTGAACAGGGTGTTTTTGTGGTGGGCGCGCGCGACCGCGATCAGCACCTGGTCGAACAGGACCGCGGCGCGGCGCACCACGTCTTCGTGGCCCAGGGTCAGCGGATCGAAGGTGCCCGAGTAAACGGCGATGACGGAAGGGCGCATGCGCAAAGCCTCGTGGGGGTGTGGGCGGATTATGCCGTCCGCTGCAGCAGGTGGGCGTGCACCGCGCCGGCCTTGAGGTGGCGCGCCAGGGTCAGGCCCAGCGGCGCCAGCGCCTCGTCGCTCCAGGCGCTGGGCGCCTCGAGGTAGACCCAGCCTTGCAGCGGCACCAGGCGCGCCGCCGCGCGCAGGGCCGGCTCGAACCAGGGGCCCTCGAAGGGCGGATCAAGAAAGACCACATCGAAGGCCTCGGCCGGCAGGCGCTGCATGGCCGAGACGGCGTCGGCGCGCTGCACCTGCAGCATGTCGGCCTGCAGGCGCTGGGCCTGTTGCTGCAGCAGCCGGACCAGCTCGGCGTCCTGCTCGAGCGCGATGACCTGCTGCGCGCCGCGCGAGGCGGCTTCGAGCCCGAGCGCGCCGGTGCCGGCAAAAGCGTCGACGCAGCGCCAGCCGCTCAGGTCCTGGCCCAGCCAGTTGAACAGGGTTTCGCGCACGCGGTCGGGCGTGGGCCGCAGGCCCGGCTTGTCCAGCACCTTCAGCGGTGTGCGCCGCCAGCGGCCGCCGATGATGCGCACGGTGTGCGCGGCCGGGCCACGCGCTGCGGGCGCAGCGGCTTTTTTGGGGGGCGGCAAGGTGGACTTGGGGCGCATGGGGCTGGAGTGTACGTGCGCCCGCCGGGGCCCCAAAAACAAACGCCAGTCCCCTCGCGGTGGACTGGCGTTCTCCCTGGGGACCTCAGCGCATGGCGCTGCGGGGGCCCTGTGTGACGCGGGACCTGGCTTTATTTGGCGCCGGTGTGGGCGTCGGCCTTCTTGGCTTTCTTGGCGGCCTCGCGTTGGGCTTTTTTCTCGGCCTTCATCTCGTCTGTGTTCATGTGGCCCTTGGCGGCGCTGGCGGCCACCGCGGGCGTGGCCGGGACAGCGGGCATCTTGGCGTCGCCTTTGGCCCCGGTGGCGGCGGTGGCCGGCGTGGCGGGGGTCGCCGGCGTGGCCGGCGCTTGTGCAAAAGCGCCCGCAGCAAAACCGGCGGCGATCAGGGTGGCAAGCAGTCGTTTCATGAGAAGGTCCTTTTTCTCGGGTGTTGAGCCCGGCACCGCGCCGGACTTGTCACCACAACGTCCGCCCCGCGCCCGTTGATGACGGTGGGCACCGGGCAGGTGTAACGCGCTGTGACATGACGTGCATCAAGAAGCGCGCAGTTGCCGCTTGGCGAGGGCACGGGCGGGTCTTAGAGTGAAGCGATCCCGCCTGAACATGAAAGCACCGCCATGCCTGCCACCGACACCGACGCCCCCATCTCCCACTTCTCGCACTGCCATGTGGGCATCTTCGCGCAGCTCTCGCGCCTGCACGAACTGCCGGCCCTGCTCGCCCCGGCCGCGCTGGCGCGCAAGACCGCCGAGCAGGTGATCGGCTTTTTCAGCAAGGGCATGTACACACACCACCAGGAAGAAGAGCAAGACCTGTTCCCGGCGGTGCGCAGCAGCGCGCAAGCCGGTGCCGAGCGCCTGCGCGTCGACGGCCTGATCGACCAGCTGACCGCAGGCCACCGGGAACTCGAGGCGCTGTGGGAAAGCCTGGCGCCCGGCCTGCACAAGGTCGCCAAGGGCCAGGACGCGACGCTCGACGAGGCGGCGCTCGCGGGGCTGGTGCAGCACTACCGCGCGCATGCGCAGCTCGAGGAAAACGAGTTTTTGCCCCTGGCCGAAACCATCCTGGGCCGCAACAGCAACCACATGGCGGCCCTGGGCCTGTCGCTGCACATGCGGCACGCGCCGCACTTCATCGCGCACATCTGAGCCCGCGCGCGGGCGGCCGCGCTCAGGGCTGGGCGCCCACCACCACGGTGACCATGCGCTCGGGCGCGAGCACGCGCGCGAAGGCGCGGCGCACATCGGCCGCCGTCACACGCTCGACCTGCTCTGTCCAGGTGTCGAGGTAATCCAGCGGCAGGCGGTTCCAGGCGATGTTGGCCACGTTTTCGAGCAGCTTGCGGTTGCTGTCGATGCGCAGCGCAAAGCCCCCCACCAGATTGGCCTTGGCCGCCTGCAGCTCGGCCTCGCTGGGGCCCTGGGCGACAAAGTCCTGCACCACCTGGCGCGCGACCTCGACGGCGCGTGCCGCCTGGTCGGGCCGCGTCTGCAGGCCGACGCTGAAGGCGCCGGCGTGCAAGGCGGGCGCGAAGCTGCTGTAGACGCTGTAGCTCAGCCCCCGCTGCTCGCGCACCTGCGCCGTCAGGCGCGAGGTGAAGCCGCCACCGCCGAGGATGTGGTTGCCCACCAGCAGCGCGAAGAAATCGGGGTCGCGGCGCGGGTAGCCGGGCTGGCCGATCAGCACATGGGCCTGGGCCGAAGCGAAAGGCAGGCGCAGGTCCTGCGCGGCCGCGAGCGGCGGCACCTCGGCCACGGGGGGCAAGGGCTCGCAAGCGCCCTGCGGCCACAGCGCCAACAGGCGCTGCACCAGCGCGTCGGCGCGCGCACGGTCCACATCGCCAACCACGCTGACCACGGCGCGGCAGGGGCGCAGCGCCTGCGCATGCCAGCGGCGCAGGTCGGCCACGCCGATGCGCGCCAGCGACTCGGGCGTGCTGCGCCAGCCATAGGGATGGCCGCCATAGACGGCCTCGGCAAAGCGGATTTGGGCCACGCTGCCGGGCCGTGTCAGCGACTCGCGGATGGCGGCCGCCATCTTCTCGCGGTCGCGCCGCCAGACCGCCTCGGGGTAGGCCGGGTGCGCCATCTGGCGCGCGGCCAGCTGCACCGCCTGCTCGAGCAGCTCGGGCTCGCTCAGGCTGCGCAGCGAAAAGCTCAGGCGGTCGCCCGTGGCCACGGCGCCAAAGCTGGCGCCCAGGTCGGCCCAGGCTTCGCCGAGCTGGTTTTCGTTGAGCGCGGGCGCGCCCCCCTGGGCACGGATGCCGCTGGCCAGCTGGCCGGCGCCGACCGCCGCCAGCCCCGCCTGGGCCACCGGGTCGCGGCGGCTGCCAGCGTCCAGGTCGATCTGGATATCGACCATGGGGATGCTGCGGCTCTCGACCAGGTGCACGCGCGCGCCGCTGGCCTGCGTCCAGTGCGCGATGGGCAGCACCGCGTGCGCCGCTGGCGCCAGGGCCAGGCCGGCGACCAGCCAGCAGGCGCGGGCTTTCAGGCGTTGGAAAAGCATGTTCATGGCGGCGGTGGGCTCAGTGACGGGCGCCGGGCAAGGCCGGGCGGACAGGGTTGGGCGCGGAGGCGCGCGGCTGGGGCTGCAGCACGGCCACGGTCAGGGCGTCGTCGCCAAAGTAGCGGCGCGCCACCGCCTGCACCTGCGCCGCCGTGATGCCCCGCAGGCGCGCGATCAGCTGCGCCTGGCTGTCGGGCGGCAGGCCGAGCGACCAGGCGACGCCGAGCTCGCGCGCCTGGTTGAAGACCGAGTCGAGCTTGTAGACCTCGCTCGCGACCCATTGTGTTTTCACGCGCCGCAGCTCGGCCTCGCTCACGCCGCGCTCGGCGATGTGGCGGACTTCGGCGCGCAGCGCGGCCTCCAGCGCCGCCGGCGGCACACCGGCGGCCGGCACGGCCTCGAGCATGAAAAATTGCGGACCGCGGCCCATCAGGCCGTTCGAGGCGCCGACGCTGTCGGCCAGGCGCTTGGGGCCCTGCGTGAGGTGACGCTCCAGGCGCGCGCCGCTGTAGCCGTCGAGCACAGCGGCCAGCACGGTCAGTGCAAGCGCGTCGTCGTGTTCGGGCGTGGGCGCCATGGACACCAGGCGCGGCACCTTGAAGGCCAGCACCACCTGCCCCTGCTCGGCCGGCGCCTTGAGTTCGACGCGGCGCAGGCCTTTTTGCGGCGGCTCGTCCTGCGGCTTGCGCGCGGGCACGGCCGCTGCGCTCAGGCGGCCATAGTGGCGCTCGGCGAGGGCGCGCACCTGCTCGGGCTCGACATCGCCGGCCACCACCACCACCGCGTTGGCGGGCGTGTACCAGCGGCGGTAGAAGTCGCGCGCGTCCTGCGCCGTCATCGCCTCGAGGTCGCTCATCCAGCCGACGATGGGGCGGCGGTAAGGCGAGGCAAGGAGCGCATTCGCGTGCAGCAGCTCGTGCAGGAGCGCGCGCGGGTTGTCCTCGGTGCGCAGGCGGCGCTCCTCCTTGACGACCTCGATCTCCTTGGCGAACTCGGCATCGGGCCACTGGTTGTTCGCCAGGCGGTCGGCTTCGAGGCGCATCACGTCCTCGAGCCGCGCGGCCGGGATCTGCTGGAAGTAGCCCGTGTAGTCCTTGGAGGTGAAGGCGTTTTCGCGGCCGCCAAGGACGGCCACGCGGCGCGAGAACTCGCCCGGGGCCAGCTGGGCGGTGCCCTTGAACATCATGTGTTCCAGCACATGCGCGACGCCGCTGGTGCCATCGACCTCGTCGATCGAGCCCACACGCAGCCAGACCATGTGCACCGCCGTGGGCGCGCGCCGGTCGGGCTTGACCCACAGCGCCATGCCGTTGGACAGGGTGTAGGTGAAGGTGTCGCGCCCGGACTGGGCGGGCACCGGGGCGGGGCCCTGGGCCGGCGCCGCGCAAGCGAGCACCCAAGCGGCCAGGCCCAGGGTCATGAGGGCGAGCAGACGGGGTTTCATAAAATGGATGATCCTCGAAATCCCGCCCATGTTCAGCTTCTTCCGCAAAAAGTCCCCGACGCCCGCCCCGGAAACGGCGGCGCCCAGCGCCCCACCCCCAGCCGAAGTCCCCGCCGCGCCGGCCACGCCCCCCGCCCCGGCGCGCCAGGGCTGGCTGGACCGCCTGAAGGCCGGTCTGCGCAAGACCGGCTCATCGATTGCGACCGTCTTCACCGGCACCCAGATCGACGATCAGCTGTACGAAGAGCTGGAGACCGCGCTGCTGATGGCCGACACCGGCGTCAAAGCCACCGAGCAGCTGCTGGCCGACCTCAAGCGCCGCGTGAAAGAGGCCAAGGCGACCGAGCCGGCCCAGGTCAAGGGCCTGCTCGCCGACGCCATCGCCGACCTGCTGGCGCCGCTGCAAAAACCGCTGGCGATCGGCGCGCAACAGCCCACCGTGATCATGGTCGCCGGCGTCAACGGCGCGGGCAAAACCACCTCGATCGGCAAGCTCACCAAGCACCTCGCGGACAGCGGCCAAAGCGTGTTGCTGGCCGCCGCCGACACCTTCCGCGCGGCCGCCAAGGAGCAGCTGGCGGTCTGGGCGGATCGGAACACGGTCGAGATCGTGAGCCAGCAAGGCGGCGACCCGGCCGCCGTGAGTTTTGACGCGGTGAGCGCGGGCCGCGCGCGCGGCAAGGACGTCGTGCTCGTCGACACCGCGGGCCGCCTGCCGACGCAGCTGCACCTGATGGAAGAGCTCAAGAAAATCAAGCGCGTGGTGCAAAAAGCCGATGCGACGGCGCCCCATGAAGTGTTGTTGGTCATCGACGGCAACACGGGCCAGAACGCGCTCGCGCAGGTCAAGGCCTTCGACGAGGCGCTGCAGCTCACGGGCCTGGTCGTGACCAAGCTCGATGGCACCGCCAAGGGCGGCGTGCTCTGCGCCATCGCCCGCGAAAAGCCGATCCCGGTGTACTTCATCGGCGTCGGCGAACAACTGGAAGACCTCGAAACCTTTGACGCGCGCGAATTTGCGCAGGCTCTGCTGAGCTGATGACTTTGTGTGACAGATCTTCAGCTCTGTCACCAACTGATTAAATATGACCGAACCTCGTCTCACTTCCCTCTCCCACGGCGGCGGCTGCGGCTGCAAGATCGCGCCCGGCGTGCTGTCCGAAATCCTCAAAGGCACGACCGCGCTGCCGGTGCCGCCCGAGCTGCTGGTCGGCATCGAGACCGCCGACGACGCGGCGGTCTACCAACTGAACGACGAGCAGGCGCTGATCGCGACCACCGACTTCTTCATGCCCATCGTCGACGACCCGTTTGACTTTGGCCGCATCGCCGCCACCAACGCCATCAGCGATGTCTACGCCATGGGCGGCACGCCCATCCTCGCTCTGGCGCTGGTGGGCATGCCGGTGAATGTGCTGTCGACGCAGACGATTGGCCGCATCCTCGAAGGCGGTGCCAGCGTCTGCAAGGCGGCCGGCATCCCGATCGCGGGCGGCCACACCATCGACTCGGTCGAGCCGATCTACGGCCTCGTGGCCCTGGGCCTGGTGCACCCCCAACGCGTCAAGCGCAACGCCGACGCCCAAGCCGGCGATGTGCTGGTGCTGGGCAAGCCACTGGGTGTGGGCGTGCTCTCGGCCGCGCTCAAGAAAAACGCGCTGCCGGCGGGCGGCTACGAACAGATGATCGCCACCACCACGCGCCTGAACACCCCCGGCCCCGCGCTCGCGGCGCTGCCCGGCGTGCATGCGCTGACCGACGTCACGGGCTTCGGCCTGGCCGGCCACGCGCTGGAAATGGCGCGCGGCAGCGGCAGCACCGTCGAGATCGACTGGGCCCGCGTGCCCCTGCTGGACGGCGTGCGCGATCTGGCCGCCCAAGGCCTGGTCACGGGCGCCTCGGGCCGCAACTGGGCTGGCTACGGCGCGCAGGTGCAGCTGCCCGCGGGCTTTGCCGCGGCCGACCAGGCGCTGCTCAGCGATCCGCAGACCAGCGGCGGCCTGCTGGTCGCCTGCAGCGAGGACAGCGCCGAACAGGTGCTCGCGACTTTCCGCGCCCACGGTTTCGCGCAGGCCGCGGTCGTCGGACGCATGCGCCAGGGCCCCGCGCAGCTGGCGATTCGGGCCTGAAAACGGTCGGAGGCTGCTGTAACTCCTTGTCACAGCAAGGGTTCTCAGATTTAGCACTCGCACACCAAGAGTGCTAATATTCAGGGCATTGATCAGGAGTTCTGGAATGACCCTTCAGTCTGGTGCCCCGTCCACCGCGATGGCTTTGAGCAGCCCCTGGGCCGTAGTGCCCTCGCTCGGCCACCTCGACGCCTACATTTCCGCCGTCAACCGCATGCCTATGCTCACCCTCGAGGAAGAGCAGGACGCCGCGCGCCGGCTCAAAAACGACAACGACCTCGAGGCCGCTCGCAAGCTGGTGCTCTCGCACCTGCGCCTGGTGGTGTCGGTCTCGCGCCAGTACCTGGGCTATGGCCTGCCGCACGGCGACCTGATCCAGGAAGGCAATGTCGGCCTCATGAAGGCCGTCAAGCGCTTCGACCCGGACCAGGGCGTGCGCCTGGTGAGCTACGCGCTGCACTGGATCAAGGCCGAGATCCACGAGTACATCCTCAAGAACTGGCGCATGGTCAAGGTCGCCACGACCAAGGCCCAGCGCAAGCTGTTTTTCAACCTGCGCTCGATGAAGCAGGGCTTCAAGGCCGATGCCGAGCACGGCACCCACCGCGAGACGCTGTCCAGCAGCGAGGTCGACCAGGTCGCGCAGCGGCTTGGCGTCAAGCGCGAGGACGTGCTGGAGATGGAAACCCGCCTGTCGGGCGGCGATGTGCTGCTCGACCCCGCCCCCAGCGATGACGGCGAGCAGGCCTTCGGCCCGATCGCCTACCTCTCGGACGCGGGCCATGAGCCCACCGCCATGCTCGAAGCGCGCCAGCGCGACGTGCTGGCCAGCGACGGCCTGGCCGCCGCCCTCGAAGGCCTGGACGCGCGCAGCCGCCGCATCGTCGAAGAGCGTTGGCTCAAGGTCAACGACGACGGCTCGGGCGGCATGACGCTGCACGAGCTGGCCGCCGAATACGGCGTGAGCGCCGAGCGCATCCGCCAGATCGAGGTGGCCGCGATGAAAAAGATGAAGAAGGCGCTGGCCGAATACGCCTGAGTGCCGGACGCCTTGCCCGAACCCGGCCGCGGCCGGGTTTTTTCATGGGGCGCGGCGCTAAGATGCGGCCCTGCCTTGACCCCTGGGACCCGACCATGATTTGCCGCCGCACCCTCCTCGCCAGCCTGCTCGCCTCTGCCCTGCCCTGGGCGCATGCCGCCACATGGCCCAGCAAACCGCTGCGACTGATCGTCGGCTTTCCTGCGGGCTCGAGCCCCGACCTCACGGCGCGCGCGCTGGCCGAGCCGCTCTCGCGCGCCCTGGGCCAGCCCATGGTGGTGGAGAACAAGGTCGGCGCGGGCGGCAACATCGCGGCCGACGCGGTGGCCAAGGCCACGGACGGGCACACGCTGGGCCTGATGATCAACGGCAACATGACGATCGCGGGCCTGCTCAACCCCAAGCTGGGCTACGACCCGCTGCGCGACCTCGCGCCCGTGAGCCTGATCGGCACCGCACCGCTGGTGCTCACCGCGCCCGCGGGCAGCGCGGGCGAAACGCCGGCACAGTGGCTCGCGCAGGCGCGCCAGGCCGGCCAGCAGCTCAGCTACGGTTCGCCGGGCGTGGGCACGGTCGCACACCTGGGCATGGAATTGCTCAAGGCCAAGACGGGTCTGGCGGCCGTGCACGTGCCCTACCCCGGCAACCCGCAGACCATCAACGCGATGCTCGGCGGCCAGGTGCAGCTCGCGCTGTTGCCGCCGGGCCTCGCGATGGCGCAGGTGCGCGCCGGCAAACTGCGCGCGATCGGCACCACCAGCAGCGGCCGCAGCGTGCTGGTGCCCGAGGTGCCGAGCCTGGCCGAAGCGGGCGTGAAGAACTACCAGCTCGAGATCTGGAACGCGCTGGCGGCACCGGCGCAGATGCCCAAGGCCCAGGTGCAGCAGCTCGCCAGTGTGGTCAGCGACATCGTGCGCGGCCCCGAGATGCGCCAGCGCCTGTTCCAGCAGGGCTGGCAGGTGGTGGGCTCGGCGCCCGAGGGGCTCGCGCACCGCATCGCGGCCGACACGCAGGCGCTCGGCGCCATCATCCGCGGGCAAAAGATCGAGCTGAACTGATCACGCCTTGTCGAGCGTGCGGCGCGGCCTGCAGCAGCGCGATGCGCGCCGCGCCCTCGCGCGCGAGCAACTGGGCGCATGCGGGCGCGACCGGCCTCGGCCGCCAGGCGCTCACTGGCCCTTGAGCAGCAGGCGCACGTCGTCGGCCAGGGCCTGCGGGCCGCTGCCGTAGCGGCTGTACAGGCGCAGGCGGCCCTGCGGGTCGTAGACATAGCTCTGCGCCGAGTGGTCCATGGTGTAGCTGGTGGCGGTCTTGCCCTCGACCTTTTTGGCGTAGATCTTGAAGTCCTTGAGCAGCGGCGTCAGCTGCTCGGGCGTCGGCCGCAGCGCCACGAAGCCCGGGTCGAAGTTGGCCATGTAGGCGCGCAGCAGCTCGGGCGTGTCGCGCTCGGGGTCGACCGTGATGAACACGCCCTGCAGCTTGGTGCCCTCGGCGCCGAGCAGGCGCTTGACTTCGGCGAGCTCCTGCAGCGTGGTCGGACAAACGTCGGGGCACTGGGTGTAGCCAAAGAAGACGACGACGACCTGGCCGGCGAAGTCCTTGACCGAGCGCGCCTGGCCCTGGGCATCGGCGAGCGCGAAATCCTTGGCGTAGTCGGCGCCCGTGATGTCCACGCCCTTGAAGGCGGGTTTGTCGGGGCTGCAGCCGAGCAGCGCCGACAAGGCGGCCGCGGCCAGCAGGCCAAAGAGATGGCGTTTGAGCATGGTCACCTCAGAACAAATAGTGGTCCACCAGCAGGGCTGCGAACAGCGCGCTCAGGTGGATCAGCGAAAAGCGGAAGGTCTTGCGCGCGAGCGCGTCGGAATACGAACGCCACAGCGCGAACGCGTAGCCGATGAAGCCCAGGCTCAGCACCAGCGCCACACCCAGGTACAGCCACGAGCTCATGCCGTAGACAAAGGGCATCAGGCAGGCCGCGAGCAGCACGAAGGTGTAGAGCAGGATCTGCAGGCG
>JACCDG010782325.1_pt1 | contig 10277 bp, 9 predicted proteins | sample 7442471 | NCBI WGS metagenome assembly JACCDG01 (sample SAMN15323444, study PRJNA562643) | freshwater metagenome | isolation source: river surface water | place: USA:Blue River Watershed | collected 2017-08-17 | reverse complement strand
TAAGTCTTGGGGGATTATTTTGGCTTGTTTGCGTTTTAGTGTCATGATTTACTCCTGTTTTAATTGAAAAATAGGAGTTTATGGTGTTAGGTTAGAAATAATAGGGCGGGTTCACCGTACGCTTACTAATAGGGTAAATTCTTTACCGGTTTTTGGGTTTAAGGACAAAGAAAATATTTAAAAAGAATTACGGTTATTTCTGCTTACTCAAATAATACCAAGAAACTCATGGCGCCATTTTTATTTTGAGGGAAATACTAACAGTGAAATGTTTAATTTTTGGCTTAAAGAAATACCGCTTCCAGAGCTAAAGCCTAATCAAACCATAATTATGGACAATGCTGCGTTTCATAAGAATAAACTCACTCAGGAACTTATTGAATTAAAGCAGTGCCAGCTTTTATATCTTCCTCCATACTCACCAGACTTTAACCCAATTGAACAAAAATGGGGACATGTGAAGAATATGGTAAAAAAAATCAGGGATAAATTTGAAGATTTTACTAAGTGTTTGGAGATGGTTCTAGGGTGTCAATAGAATTTAGATTTGGTATAGTATGTTTAAAGATTGGATTTGGTATAATACTGAAATCTCAATAGGGGCTAGATTTCTTAAAAAGTTATAAAACTGTCAAAAATAAACTACTTTTTTTCTCCTAACTAAATCATCAAAGCTTCCATAATCAACAAATTTACCATCTTCCATTACATAAATTATGTCAGCATCAATTATCGTACTATAGCGGTGAGCAATTACAATTCTGGTTATGTTTAAGTGCTTTAAATTATCATGAATGATTTTTTGGCTATGATTATCAAGTGCAGAAGTTGCTTCATCTAAGAATAATATTTTTGGCTTATTTGCTAGAGCGCGGGCAATCAATATTTTTTGTTTTTGTCCACCCGAAATAGATTCACTGGAATTATCTGATAAATGAGTGAAAAGTTTCATTGGCATTGCCTTAACCTCATCATCAAGACCAACTAATTTTGCTAATCTCCAAGCCTCATCAACAGAAATAAAATTATTAACAGCAATGTTAGAAAATATGGTTCCAGCCAGTAAATTAGTAGTTTGAAGAACTATACCATATTGTTTACGTAACTGCTTTAAATTCAGATCATTAATATTTTTCTTATCAATCATAATTGTACCAGAACTTACATTTTCAAGCCCTAGAAGTAATTTAATTAATGTTGATTTTCCAGCACCAGTTGGACCAATTATTGCAACAAATTGTCCAGCTTTGATGGTCATGCTGAGGTCATCAATAATTGGCTTCGAATCATTCATTTGAAAGCAAAGATTAGATAATGTTATTTCTCCTTTGAGCGAAGAAACCTCTTGTTTATTATTATTTTGTTCAATTTTTTCCTTCATAATTGGTCTAATTCTTTTTAGCCCCGGCAACAAATGGACCAAGGAAACTAACTGCAAGAATAATTTGTCAATCAGCAAGCAAAATTGTCCACCAGCAATTAAAAATGATAATAATTTAACTGGCTGAATATCATTTAAAGAAAAATATAAAATACCATATAGGCTAAGCAATAAAATCAGCACCATCAGCGCGTCAAGAATGGTAAAAAAAATCTCAATTTTGGTAGATTTTTCAAGGCTATCTTTTAAACCCAAAAGTTCAATTAGCCATTTTTGATAGATTTTATCTTCAGCGTTAGCTGAACGAATTTTAGCAATCCCAAGCAACGCTTCATTTAAAAATGAGGATAATTTTCCTTGTTTGCTGATTTGAAATTTGATTTGTCTTAGGTTTTGGGGGATAAAATAAATTTTTAGACCAAGAAAGATCAAAATAATTATGGTATAAAGCGCTGTAATTAGAGGTTCGCACCACGCCATATAAAGCAGCAAAAGAATTATTGCGCAAAGATCAAATAAAATGACAAGATTTAAAGAAATTAATGATGAGATCGTGGTTTCGTAATCAAGTAATCTCTGCGCTGTATCACCAGAGATAAATTTTTTGGAAATTTTAATTGGTAAATTCAAAATGTGATTCCAGATATTTGGTAAAATATAGAGTAGAGCCTTAATATGAAGAGTTTTAATGTTAATATCACTTACAAATGTTATAAGCGATGAAAATAAAATCGTAAAAACTGCGGCAATAAATATTGTTAAATAATTACTGTTTAGGCCATCGCCAAGATTTCCAAAAATATAGCCAGAAATTAGTGAAGTAAATATCGTTCCAATCGATACTAGAAGTCCTAATGCAATAGCACTAAAAACATCTTTTTTAAAAAATTTCAAAATATTTTTAACCAAATCAGAATAATTGGTAGCCATCTTGAAATTAAGCGGACTTAATTGCCAGATCCTGATTATTTTGTCCGGATTATAATCTTTTGAAATTACCTGACTAATATTGGTTGAAGGGTTATAAATTGAATTTTTGCCCCATATTTTTGGAATAACGATACCAAAGACTTGTTGTTGATTGTCATTTTTAAACTCAATTAATAATGGAGTTGGAAATTTGATGATAAGATCAATGTTAAAGTCAATTATTGGCTCTATAATTAAGTCAAATGATTCTTGACAAATTTCAAGATCCAAAATAGTAATTTTGATGTCTTGTTTGTGCTTTATTTTTGGTGAAATATTAAAATATTTAACAGCTTTTTTAAGACAAATTACCAGATTATTATCCTTTGTTTTATCCTTATTAATTTGATCAGATAATCTGTGAAGAAATTTACTCTCAATTGTCATGTATTGGTAATATTTTCACTATTGGTAAGATTGTAGTAATGTCCTTTTTTTTGCATTAAGGTTTGGTGATCCCCTCTTTCGATAATCGTCCCTTGATTGATAACTAATATCTGGTTGCAATGCTTGACGGTAGATAGGCGATGCGCTACAAAAATGATGGTTTTATTTTTTCTTCTTAGATTATTGATTAATTTTTGCTCAGTTATAACATCAAGAGCAGATGTTGCCTCATCAAGAACCAAAATTGGGGTATCTTGAATTAACGCTCTAGCGATATCTATTCTTTGCCTTTCGCCACCGCTAAAATTATTACCATTTTCTTCTACCGCGCCATATAAGTTTCTACTGGCAATTAGATCGGTCAAACAAGTATCATTTATTGCGTCATAAATATTTTCTAGTGCTGGATTATGATTGCATAAATTAAGATTGTCATAAATTGTGCCACAAAAAAGAGATATTTCTTGATTGACATAAGCTATGTATTTGGCAATTAATTCCACCGATAAATCTGATAAATCCTGGCTAAGTAATTTGATATTTCCTGAATTTGGTAAATAAAGTCCTGCTAGTAATTTTGCTAAAGTTGATTTTCCACTGCCGGTTGTACCAACTAAGGCTATATGCTCACCTTGGCGAATCTCAAGGCTAATATTTTGTAAAGTAGGATTGGAGTTTTTGTCATAATAAAAATCAATATTTTGACCGGAGATCATTTTCGGCCCCGCTTCAAATTTACTTACCTTTTCTTGCTCTCCCATGCGGCCAGAGGGTTGGGGTGAGGGGTAAATCTCAAATCGATGATCAGTTTGATATTGCAAATAATCATTAATTCTAATATGAGATGCGTAAGCAGTTTGAGCATCGCGAAATGATTGAATCAAATTATTTAAATTGGTAGTAAAAAATAAATGTAAACCATAATAAGCAATAAGATTACCAACCGAAATAATCCCACCAGATACTCGCCAGGCTCCAAGACATAAAATAGTTAGAATTGCTAAGGAATTATAAAATTTATTGATCGAATTTGAAGCGGCGTTGAGTGTGACTACTTTATCTTCTGTGGTTAATTTTTGGCATAGAAGTGCGTAATATTTTCTAAAGATTTTTTCTTCAAAACTGCAGATTTTGATAGTTTCTAAATTTCTAAGATTCGAAATTAAATAGGCATAAATTTTGGCAGAAAAATTGACATTCAGCTTTGCGTTTAAAAAATTTATTTTGGCAATTATTAAGGTTGTAATTAAGCAAATTACTAAAATTAAAACTGATAAAAAGGTCAGCATCACATCAATTCTGGCCATAAATATCAGGCAGATGATAATTGCAAATGATCCAACCAAATAAGAGCTAACAGTTTTGGCAAGCAAGGCAATTACCGATTCCGCTCTGGTGATAATAGCAACAATTTCGGCCTTTTGACGTAAAAAATAAAATAATAAAGGAAGTTTTAATATATGATTGATGATTTTCGATGATTTAATAATGCTAGCCTTGGTATGAAATTTATATTGATGCCATTTTTGTACTACTGATATTAAACCAAAAAGAAATGCTGATATTGTCAAAGCCCCTGCAATATAAGGAATCCAGCTAATATTTTTAAGAACCACAATTTGGTCAATAAAAATGTTAGAAAGCGCAGAATTAAATAAGGGGGCACATAAACCAATTGCTAGACACAGTAAAATGAAAGAAATTTCGGTTTTAAAATTTTCTAACCAATTGGTAATAAAATTTTTGACCACCCGTTCTTTTGGAAGTTTAATAATTTTATCAGTTGGCACAATATCAATAATTACACCGCTAAAAGACTTATCGAATTCAGCTAAACTAACCTTAAATGAGCCACAGGTTGGATCATTTATAAACACACAATTGCTGCCAAGCCCATCAATTACCACATAATGGCTAAAATTCCAAAAAGCAATCACCGGATTTTTTAAATGATTAATAAAATCAAGCTCAACCCTAAAAGCATCAGCTTCAAAACCATAATCCCGAGCCACCCTAAGTAAAGTAGTAGCTTTGGAGCCATCTCTTGAAGTACCACATTTTTGCCTCAGTATTTCAATTGGTACATAATGTTGGTAATAAGCAAATAATATTGCCAGTGCCGCCACTCCACATTCAGTGTCGCCAAATTGTAAAATGGTTGGTGTTGTAACCTTATTAAAGGGACGGAATTTTCCAATTAGATTTTTGATAAATTTTTTTAATCGTTTTAATTGGCACATTTGACTAGCAATTGTAGCGGTGAACATTTTTTATAAATAATCTTAGCTGTGACAGTTGTGCCAGCTTCTATTTTATGTGGCGCTCCTTTCTTGCTAGTCCAAGCAAGTCTGCTTAAGGTTTTTTTATCTTCGATTAATTTTAGCTTAACCAAAAATGGCGCCCCACCTTTAAAATATTCTTCAACCAATTCACTATTGCCAAGATAAGGAAAAACAGTCTCTTTTGATGCTGGATAGCTAGAAATACTTTCAATTTGAGCTAAAATATATCCATAATCATAAGCTGAAATTGTATCTGGAAGCACCTTCGCTTTCATACCGGGAACAATTTTCTTGCCATTATTATGGCTAACAAATACTAATGATTCCAGACTCTCTGAAGCGCTATTGCTAACGATAATAAATGATATTTTTTTCTCAGTTAAATAATCTCCTTTAGCAATATTGATACTCATTATTGTACCATCAGCAGGGCTAATAATCTGAGCACCATTTTTTTGTTCAAGAATTTTTACATCTAAATCATGCTTACTATCAAGATGCTTTTTACCAACCAAATTCATCTTTTCTTGCAAATCAGATAAATTATTACCATATTTTAACTTTGCTTCATCTAAATCCAGCTTTGCTTTACTTAGCTCTTCTTTTGCGGCAAGCAACTCTGACCTAGCCTTCTCAAATTCAGTTGCCGATATAAAGTTTTCTTGATATAAAGCCTGCTTTTTTTTAAACAAGTCACTAAGATGATTTACCTTGACATTATGATCCTTAATTCTTTCCTCAAAGATGGTAATTTGAGAGGTTAATTGCTTAGATAATTCATTTTCTTTTTGCTCATAGCGACCCTTAAACTCATCAAATAATTTAGAATTATCATTTAAGACATTGGTAAAATATTGCAGATTTTCTTCAAAATAAGGATTGTCAATTATTGCCAATATTTGCCCCTTAGCGACCTTTTGCCCTAATTTAACCACAACATCATTCACATTACCCTGCTGCAAAGCCGGCACCAAAATCGCCTGGCCATTCTGAGGAATAATAATCCCATTTGCCTGCACATTCAGATAAATACGCCCAAAAACTCCCCAAATCAGCAACGCCAATAACAAAAACAAAACCACGCCAACCAAAACCCAACTATTTACACTAACCACCTTAAGCCGACACTGGATTTCTTCAGATTTACTAAGTTGATTGAGGGCGTTTTTTCTAAAAATTTCTTTCTTCACACCCTCAACCTCTTCACTTGGTAATATATTTTGCTGATCGGATTCTTTCATTTATTTTAATTGTTGGCTATCGATGGTAAATTCAACGTGATTCGTCTGATCCTTATTTCCCTGAAGCGAATCCATAATAATGCCCTTTTTATGTTTAATGATTGGGTTAAAAAGTTTTCTTTCATATTTACCACCATCATCAACCGCTTTACTCAGCCAATCCTGCCAAGCCTTATAATCGCGCTCACCATATTCTTGGCCACTAATTCTGGTTAGGACTGCATAGCTATTACCATGAAGATTAGGTTGAAACATTTTAAGATGATCAATAAGTAATTTAGCAGCATGAGTTCTGATATATCTAGCATAGTTAGGTTGATTAGCTAAAGATAAAAGAATATATAAAGCCTTATTGCGATCAGTTTCATCCGGAAAATCCAGGGCTGCTATTGCTTTATCTATTGGAAAGTCATTTACTTTAACTTTTGCAAGCGTTGCACCAAGTACCCGCATTACATTATTTCGAACACCAGAACTTGAATCATACATAGATGGTATAAGAATTTTTACTAATTCTTGTCCATCTTTAATATGAGCTAGAAGAAGAGTGGCGGCAGCGCGTTTATTTTCATCCTTGTCATTTCTTAATATATCAATAATTTGTTCCTGATTTTTTGGCACTAAAGAATTAAATAACCTTTCATATTTCTTAAATTTTGGATTAACAAAACCCCCCAAACACAATGATAAGCAGAACATTTATTAGCTCCTTTTAGCTTACTATCTGCAACATAGCTATTTAGAGCCGCCTTATCATACTCAATCCACTTTTCTATTAAATGGTTCGGATCATTTACAGTTCCATTTGGTTTTGATATAAAATAGGAAAGCCGAGCCGCATCTTCTTTATCAACCGCATCAATGGTAAAATAAGATTTACCATCCAAATACATAATGATAGAAATATTTAGATAAGAAAAATTTCCCATACTTTTAATGCCGTCGGTTATTTTATTCATCAAATTATGTATTTTTTCTGAATTTTCCGGAGAGGAATCGTGCCACCCTGCAGAGTTGAGCATAAGGTTTGCTTCTGATATTTCTTTGCCAAATTTCTTATTAATCTCATCAATTGTTATTTGTTTGCTGCGATATAAATCTATGATTGGCTGAGTATTCTCTAAGGCGTAAATACTTTTACTATTAACCATCATTATGCAAAATAAAGCAACTATTAACCATATAATTGACTTAGGAATCAGATAAAAATTCGATCGAAAAATAACTTGCTTCATTGTTGTTAATTTTTAAATTTTATTATTAATAGAGTCCGGATTTTTATGTAATTCAAGCGCTTGAATCCTAAGACTATTAACTTGCGTTACAAAATCGGTACAAGATAAAGATTGTTTTGATACAACTGGACTATTCTTGTTGATTAAAAAGTTTACAAAAGCATCAAGCATTTTTATATCAGGATTTACTTCCTCAATCCATAAAAATTGCCCCTGTTCATTTATCTCAAGAAAATAATATTCATTATCTGGAGTTACAATAAAATCAAAACAACCAAAAACCAGTCCCAATTTTTTCATGAATTTTCGGCACTATATTTTGCTGATCAGATTCTTTCATTTAACCATCACTTAGATGCTTGATCAAGCCAATCCTGCCAAGCCTTATAATCACGCTCACCATATTCTTTGCCACTAATCTTTTTTAATACCATATATGCACCTCCATGAAGATTAGGCTGCAGCATTTTAAGTTCATCTAATAACTGCTTACCAGCATGCTCAGCAATATATTTTGCATATTTAGGTTGACTTGCTAATGATTCAGCGATGTAAAGAGCTTTATTTCTATCAGTTTCCTGGGGGAAATCTAGAGCGATTATTATTTTATCAATTGGAAAATCAGTTACCACTACCTTTTCTAAGGTTGCTCCTAACACACGCATAACATTATTTCTTACGTTAGCACTTGAATCATAAATTGATGGTATAAGAATTTTTACTAATTCTTGCCCATTTTTAATATGAGATAGAAGAAAAGCGGCATTAGCACGCTTATTTTCATCCATATCACTTCTAAGTATTTCAATAAGTTGTTTTTTGTTTTTTGGTACCAAAGAATTAAATAGCTGTTCATATTTTTTTAAACCAGGATCATCAAAACCAAAATCACAATGATAAACTGGACATTTATCATGTGCTTTAGCTCCTTTTTCTTTTAATTTATTACCTTCTGTAAATGTATTAAGCGCTACCTCATCATATTCTGTCCATTTTGCCAAAAGATGATCGGGATCATTAATTGTCTTTTTAGGTTCTGGCATAAAATAAGACAAACGCTGCTTATCTTGCTTATCAACTACGTCGATAGTAAAATAAACTTCGCCATCTGGGTAAATAACATAACCCAAAGACAAATAAGAGAAATCTCCCATATCTGCAATACCCCGAAGTATCTTTTCCATTGATTCATTTAATCTTGCTGGACTTTCTACAAAAGCTGGCTTGCTCCAACCAGCAGATTTTATAATGTCTCTTGCTTCTTTTATTTCTTTGCTAAATTTCTTATTTATATCATCAACGGTGATTTGCTTACTGCGATATAAATCTAAAATTGGTTGATTATTCTCTTTGGCGTAGCCTTGATTAAGGCTAATTATCAACATGGGGAACATGGCAAATGCAAACCACGTAATTTGTTTAAAAACTCGCCCCAGATCTTTCTTAGGTATAGATTTTAACATATTTTTAGCAATTTTTTCAAAAAATTTCTTATAACATCGGAAATTCTTTAAGAGATTTTTTGAAAAAAAGAGTAAGAATAGAGCGAAATATAGATTTAAGAAAGGTGTAGAACTGGTTCTAGTTGATGGATAACAATTTGATTGAGAAATTATCTGATTCATTATCATTGGTTTTTTACAATTTATTATCGATAGAATCTGGATTTTTATGCAGTTCAAGTACTTTAGGCCTAAGATTGTTGACTTGCTTTACGAAATCAACCTAAGATAAAGATTTTTTTGATGAAATTGACTTACCTTTGCTAATAAGTAAATTTACGAAGGCATCAAGTATTTTAATATCTGGGTTTACTTCTTCAATCCACAAAAATTGTCCCTGCTCATTAACTTCAAGAAAGTAATATTCATTATCTGGAGTTACGATAAAGTCAAAACAACCAAAAACTAATCCCAATTTTTTCATGAATTTCTGGCATTTCTGATCTATCGATTCAGGAAGTTTAAATTTTTCATTTCCATATATTATTTTTTAATTTGTAATTATTACATTCCATATCATAAGCTTACTTAAATCATAGCTTGTGAACCACTATTTTTAAACCGTTAAAAATCAACTCTTAAGTCCGTATGCACATCTCTCTCATGTGTTGAGTGGTTATAACTGACATTCCCACACGGCCCATAGCTCATACCAGCAGCTGATACTTCTTTCAACTCCTCCTCACTCAATTTGGGACTGTCCCAAATCCAATTTCCCAACCTATTTTTGACATAAAAATCTAATTTTGCAAAAGTTTGTTAAAAATTTGCTGATTTGCTGATTATTTTCTAAAATTTCTAATTAATTTTTTGAGATATTTCGGTTTTTTAGTTAATTTTCTGTGATTTTTGCTGATATTTGCGGTGGCGAATAAAGCTCATTTAACACAATCATTCTTTTAAAGTTATGAGCAATAGCTTCCATAAAAGCAGTAAATTGATTCTTTGCTATTCCTATATGACGGACTCGATGATTGGTTTTGCTAAAAACTCTTTCATATGGAGATCTCATCTTAGTATAGAATTTATCAAGATCTTTATTCTTATTTTTCATATTATTCTTTTTAACCGCAGCTAAATGAAGATTTCTTTTAGCTGCTGCTTGTTTGGCATTTTTATCACAGTAACCCTTATCAGCATAAACCGCTCCTTGCTTTGGTATAACATGTTTCATTCCTTTAGAGTCAATGAGGCTGGCTTTAGTAATGGCAACTTTATTAATCATTCCTGATCGCATATCAACTGAGATATGTTTTTTAAAACCATACCAGAATTTATTG
>JACCDG010519030.1_pt1 | contig 10279 bp, 25 predicted proteins | sample 7442471 | NCBI WGS metagenome assembly JACCDG01 (sample SAMN15323444, study PRJNA562643) | freshwater metagenome | isolation source: river surface water | place: USA:Blue River Watershed | collected 2017-08-17 | reverse complement strand
CGATAAATAACTTTGGTAATTGTGATACCCTTCTTTGAAGACTCAGTACCATACAGAGCACCATATTGGTTCTTGCTGTTGATATAGGCCATCAAATCGTTTTTGATATTGTCTGTATCTGCCTCATCAAAGTTGGGAGGTAGATTGATCTTCAAATAGTATTTTGCTTTGCTCATAGTTTAGTCTCCATCGTCAGTAATCACGATAAACATAATTACAACTAAAACCATTAAAAGAAAGATGAATATCCAATCTATGGAGAACACCGTGTTCATACCACAAGGAATCGAATGATATCTCGTTCACCGTCTTCCTTGATACACTCAGCAATCACATCCGGGTGTGGACGATCACAACTGAGATACACCTTGGTTGAAGTATACTTCATATCCTTGGCGAACTTGGTTTCGACTTGCTTCTTCAGCCACTCAACAACATCAATACTCTTATATTTGTTACTCATAGTTTTTTAAAAAAGTGAAGGGAGCTTAACACAGCGTTGTGCGTGTTAATTTAATTCATACCCCAGTTACTTGCTAGCCTCTGGCCAGGCACATGACACTCCCAAAATTGTTAACGATCAGACTTGAAACAGTTTTCAGGATCAACACGACCATAGTTTGGAGTTCCAAGACCAGTCAGTCCCATGTACAGAAACGTAACTTCCTTGCCAATCCAGTTCTTCTTTTCCTTGAGAATCTTGGCACGGGTTTCATAACTGCCCTTGAAAACAGCATCAAACTCCTTGTTCTTCCACTTCAAAGTCACGTTGGTTGCAGCACCCTTCCAGTTTCCATCACCATCAGTGATGTCGAGAATGATAGCTTCATCGTCATCCTCACTCTTGACCTTCACAAGGTTCTTGGAACGCTTGTGTTCATAAGGAGCATCCATCTTACGAAGAATACCACCCTCCTGTTGGTCATTGAGAAGATCCTGAAACAATTCATTCATCTGATTGTCACTCTTGACAATCTTGGTTTCCACCTCAACAAGACATTTGGACATAGGAATAACAACATTGTCAATCCAGTTCTTGCGTTCACTGTAAGGAGTCTCTTCATCAAGAACCTCAGACTTTCCAGTGAAGTTATAGCCATCATAGATGTAGAACTTGACCTTTTTCTCACTCTCAGCAAGATCCGATGCGTCAATGTTCTTGGTCTTACGAATCAACTTGCTGATTTCGTTCAACTGTTGACGAAGATCGTTGTTGAACAATTCACCGTCCAAAACAGCGTTGGGATAGTTCTTGAAGAAGGGCTTAAGAGCATTCTCAATGTGAGGAACACTCATGTACTTCTCACCCTTTCGGGTGAAAAGACCGTCCTTGGTAGCAATGCAACGGTTGCCGTTGAACTTACATTGCATACCCCACGTTTCCTTGGAGAAGTCCGGCTTTTTGCTCAACTTATGGAGGGGTTGAGCAAGCATCGGTTCAACATACGTAGAAACGTCTACGTCCTTGACATTCTTGTGATACCCTGTCTTGAGCTGTTTCTTGTACTTGGCCTCAATCTCGGCCGTTGCCTGCTCGATTGAAGTGGTTTCATTTGAACGTCCCACATTCTTTGCCTCGGCATGACTCCATTCGGATGTCACTTTTTCACCGTCTGAGAGACCCGAAACAGTGCGGTACTTGTTGCCGCTTTGTTCCATGTACCAGATACGGATGTTGCCGAGGGTGTCTTTGGAATAGAGAGTATCGAACGTTTTATTCATGTTGAGAACAAGGTATCACAAGATGTTGAAGTCGTCAACTACTTTTTCTGACTATTTTCGAGAGAAGCAAGCAAGTTCGTCCACTTTTCAGATGGAGTGATTGATTGGGAATTTGAAGCCAACGCAGTCAACTCGTTCTTATAGTCTTCGGGAAACGAAAACGCAATGTGTGCGTAGGTGCAATCATAGTCGTCATCATAGTCACCGAGATAACATGGATGTTGACTCATGGCTTCAAAAACGTCCTCATAATCGTCACGATTGCCACCACCATTTCGGGTGTAAATGACGATTTTGTCGTTGTCAATGTAACAATCCCTGAATCTGCCACAATCAGCTCTTGTATAACCAAGAGTAAATAGCAGGGTGTCAGCGATAGGATTCACTCCGAATAGTGCATTATATAGTCCACTCATATATTTTTTTATTGTTTGTTCTTTAAAATCGGACAGTCTGTTAGCCAACAATCACAGTGAATACATTCACCGTTGTGATCTGGTTTACATGGCAACTGAAAAGTGTTACCAATAATTTCTGGATAGTATTGTTGAACGATGTGATTTAGTTCTGTATATTCTTTTAGAGCACCCCGTTCATCATGTGTAACACAACCATATGAAGATCCATAATAGATAACTTCTACTGGTTCTGTAAAAATGTATTTAGCAACAAAGTACAGGATATCACCAGTGTAGATCTCTTTACCATTTTTGTCAAGTAAACCCGTACTGAATTGAACGTATTTACTATCAATGTGAATTGATCCATCGGTTACGTGTCCAGATGGACGCAAACAAAGTTGATCACTATTGTTCCAACACGATAGAATTGGATCCCACACTCTAAATTTCAGTTGTCTATTCATTTGGTTTTGTATAAAAGCACAATCCTAACTTTGGCTACTTTTGTTTTCGAGTTTGTTAAAAAGTATCTAGTGTTTGGTGGTTCAGATGCAATGTTTGTGTTCATTTTTTCTTTTTCAGAGGTTGATGAATATTACCTACCACGATCACATCATCATCGAACATACGTAGTGGAAAGTCATCGACATACCAACCCAGACCAGTTTCCCATGTCACTGGATAGTATTCATACTTGCGTCCCACTTTTTGTTTGATGATATCCCCTTCAAAGATTCTATTACCCTTGATATCGTCAACGCCGGTATATTCTTCAATGATACTTTCATTACGATTGAAACATTGAGTCAAGTGTGCTACTCCTTCACACCCGTACAAAGAAGCAGTCATAACATACTTCTGTTGTTTGATGTCCCAAATTCTGTAAATGAATTGTCTCATGGTTAATGTCCTCCTGCACTACCATTATCAATTTTGACTGGAGCAGTTAGAATTTCCTTGTTTTTGTTGTAATTGCCAAGATAGTTGTATTGACGTTGAACAAACTGTAGAACTCCACCTGTACGTTCATAGATCATGAATCCAAAGTGTTCGTATACGACTCTACCAATGGTTGTCTTGATACCAAGTGGCATTTCTACGATATCACCTTCGTACAGATATTCTCCGTTGGTGGCTTTGAAACCGGTACATAGTTCAATAGTATAAGCTTCTTGGTCTACATCACATTTTGATGCATCATCTTGATTACCGCCAATAGTTGTTACAAAGTCAACAATGTTACCATCACTATCTAGGTAATAGTTTGATGCACAATGTAGTGATGAGCCTGGGTAACAGGGTTCGTGAGTATAACACTGTGCGTTTTTGCTCCAAATTCTGTATTTCATGTTACTTTTTATAATGTATGTTATTTGTACAATTTCCTTTGTGGGTCAAATTCCATCCGTGGCCATTGTAGGTTCTAATGTATTCACAGTTATCGATAACTTTGATAGAGTTGTTTAAATTTACGATACGTACACCGTATGCAATAGATCCAACAATAACTAAAAGAAAAAAGCCGACCCAAATTATATCTTCTGTGTGTATACTCTTCATATTTTCAGTATCCGGTTTGTTTGGTTACACTAACACCGAATCCTAACAAAGTCAACTCAAAATAAGTCCAAACCTTATCTTTCCGACAAATTAGTTGTGTATTGAATTCGATATCGACGCATTTTGTTGGAAGATCAGTTCCCCATTCGTTTCCTGGCTGTACGCCATATTTGAATGTTGGAAAATGGATATCAATGTTAAAGATATCAAACAGGTCATCTTTATTGTTTCGAGAATATAATCGCATATTAGTTTAGTCCCATCGTCTTCCTTCACAGACGTATTCAGCTCCGTTGTATTCGTCTATTCGCCAATCAACTACATCGTCAGGAATTTCGACAACTTTAAGTTTGGCGTATTCACTATTTGATTCCACACCTAGTTCTTCAACCACTTCAACTAAAATAGGGTCATTTCGTTTAATATCCCAGTCAACAAAATAATTGTCATCGTGTACTTCATTTAAGTAATAGTTGATGATTGATTTGAATTTTTCATCTGGTACGGCTATAAGGTTGAGACCCGCCTTTTTGCCATAAAGCATTGTTGCTTTTTCGCTGAGGCCAAACCCACCGTAACAAGTATTGATAACGATTTTCATTTTGTTAGTTTATCACAGAGATTTCTAAAAGTCAATATTTGTGGCGTGAATATCTTTCCAACCAACATCTTCTTCAAGTAGAAGATTACGAAAATCGGTAATATTCAACCAATTGCCGTCAACATCGTTTCCGAATGGTCCTGATGAATGATATGGAAACGAATATGGTATGAAATTTTTTGTCACGTGGTGTTTAATTAGTCGGTTTTTATACACCTCACATACTGACCATCCTGTAATCAGTTTGAAAAGTTTGTACCTGCCTTCATTTATAAGCGTTTCAAACACTTCCCACGAATGTGATTCAGCTGAAATGTATGGTGGACGGATGTTGTGGGTGAACAATGCTTTCAACAGTGGAACTTCGTAATGTTCAACGTCCATCTTCATGTAGTATGGTGTTCCGTGTTTGTTGATGATATCTAGTATCGACGTAGATGGCAGTTTAACTATATCAAACTCTGTGAGTTGGCTGAATAGAGGAGATGGAAATTGACTTAATACGTGATTATGTTTATGCACGTAAAAGTTAACTTCACCCAAATCAGGTTTATCTGTAATTACACAACTTTCAACAACAACTTTGCCGTTGTTTATTTCATCTACGAATCTTGATTTGATAACCTCTGACAAAAGTGGATTTGCTTCAACCGCCACAACTTTGTCACATTTCATTAGGTAATATGGAATGTCATCTCCATTATTCGACCCAATATCGTATATAACCTTTTCCATTTTTATCAGTCAAGTTGGATTTTCTCTGCAATCTTAACCAATCTTTCTTTGAGGTCTTCGTTTTCTGCTTGTAGAGTAGTGACTTTCAACATTAGAGCTTGGTAGTCTAATTGTAGTTGATAGTGTGCTTCTCTGATTGACTTGGTTAGGTCAATTACATCTGGTTGTTTAGTTGGTATCGACATGATGATTATTCTCTATATCTATTTCTTGTAGTTCGATTAGCTACTCTGGAGTATTGATTCCATTCAGAAATTCGTGTGACATCGTAATTTTTGACAATTTGAGCCACATAAATTGCTTTGATTTCTTTTATACACTCTGCTTTTATTTTTCGGGCTTCTTCTCTATTGTAGCCAGACGTACTTGTAAAGTTGACATATCGTTGAGCAATGTTGTAGATTTCACTATCTTCATCGTCAGATTTAGCAAGATAAAATATTTGTCCTTCAATGACTTGGTTTTCGGTAGATTTTTCTCCTGTACGAGAGATTTTGTCTAAATGGTCGGAAATGCTACACAGATATTCTATATCCCCAATTCTGCCAATATATTCGCCCTTATATCGGTCACCAACATTAAGTTTGTATCCTTTTTCTGGATTGTTTTCTAAAATAATTAATGTTGGCGATCCAACGACGCCATATCCAACTTGTTTAGATTCGGACTTGGCTTGAACTTGTTTAAGCTGTTTTAATAACTCTTCTCCACTATCCAATAAAAATGCATCGGTCAACTTATTAGTATACTTTTTAAACTGAAAACGTTTTTTGGATGTTTTCAAACATTGAAGTATTTCAGCTTTAAGTTTTGCTAGTTTTTCTTTTGTTTCAGGAGTCATGTATACCTTTCTCTACGGTGACTAGAATCTTAGCGTTAATAAAGTCTGATTTTTTGATGAGAAGACTTTTATCCTCAACTGCCAACATTGGATCGGATGGATTGTCTCTTATATCAGTGTGAATTTTGTCTATTGTTTGTTGATATCCTTTGAATATTTCATTTCGTTTTTCACGATATGCTTGAAGGTCGTCTGTGGCAATAGTTTGATACGTTTTATAATACATCAGTTTTTTGCCTGATTCTGTATATGCGATAACCAAAGATATTTCTTCTTTGAATCTAGGATTTTTTGAAACTTTAACAGCGGGTTCCGGTTCCGTCTTTTTCTTGAATAGATTTAGTATTTTCATATTATTTGGATTCTTTGGTATACTTCATCATCAAATCGTAAGTGTATCCGTTTACATGCAATAGGTCAATACATTGTGCTAGATGATGACAATCTCTTTTCAGATTGGCAATTTCTTGTAGAAGTCTAGCTCTGTCTTTGGCCCAGTCGTATTCACTACTATGTCGTAATGCCCAAGTTGGTTCATAACTACCTCTATGGCTATAATCAGGACAATATACCCATTCAATGTTGTTTTCTTCTAATTGTTTTTGTGTTGCGCCTATTGGTTTATTCATATTAATAGACATAATCTGTATGATTACACTTGTTACACTGCACACCTCGTTTAGGAGGATATGTTGCTAACATGGCATTGGGATTAGAATAATATAATTCTTCTCCACACTTTGGGCAAGCAAAGCCAGAATTGAGGTTATTGATTGCGGCAAAAGTGTTATATGCTTCGTTGTTATGTTGTTCCAGAGACTTCAAACTCTTTTTTGGAACTTCTGTTTGCTTTTTGATGTATTCCTCGACTTTAACTAGTCTGTTGGTCAAGATTTTGATTTGTTTCTGTGCGCACTCTAACGTTTCGTGGAATTTGTAACCTTCTCGTTGTTCTGTGAGTGTGGGGGTTCCTCCTCGCAAATCAGAGTAGGAAGAACCACACCCAAAAAGAGAATGGTAACCATCTTTGACTTCATTTGATCCACAATTTGGACAAGTTCTAGTTGTATTATTCATATTACTTTAATAGTTCTGGATTTTCCAATATATTGCCAACAATGACCGACTCAAATGCTACATCACAATTTAGGTTGATATGATGTTGATTTGGTCCGTTTCTTTTCCATTGAAAGATATAAGCACCTTGGTCAACTTCATATATTACTTGGCCAATTACACCCGTAACTGGTATAGAACCAGACTTAATAAAATTTTGAATTAGAATATCTCCCTCACAAATTGGATTATCATTTGCGTCAGTTAATCCAGTATATTGTTGTACAACATACTCGTCACCACCACTACCATTTTGTAGGTTGTGGAAGTTTCCATTCAAATCAAGAATGAAATGTTGCTGATTATCGTCTTCACAATAAATAAAACTTTCTGTTAATTTATCCCAGATTCTGAATTTTAATTTGCGGTTCATATTGTTTTTATTCATAACATATTAAATATCCATACAGCATTCATGCGCACACTTTTCACAACAAGTGCAAAGAGTTTCATAGTCCTCATGTATATCTTCTGCATATGGACAAGTGTGTGGTTCACATGCGTCATTCTCACCACATCGTTCACACATAGCATTATTTAGTTGTTCAGTCATATTAATTTAATTATTAGAGTGTTACAATTGACTCCATTGTTCTTTAGAAATCCATCTTACCACTGATTTATCAACAATTCCAATATTTCCATATGGGTCTGTTACAACAAATCCAGTAATTACAGATTTGTCTCGTTGCATAATCTCATTGGTTTTTTTAGCAGTAAGATTTTTTGACTGCGCATTTTCTCCTAGTATAGATAACAAGTCTTGTTCAGTCATATTATTAGTTTACTTTACCACGGAATGAAACGCAAGTCAAAACATTCTTCAATATATTTCAGATATTTAAAATACATTTCACGGGCTTCTCGTTTACCCCAACATCCCCACTCTGGTCCACTCTTATGCTTGCCGTGCCAAACATCATTTTCTCGTTTGTTATATTCCTCACTATCTGGATACTTTACCCAAATATGAAATGGAATTTCCATTTTGCGGTCTTGTTTATCATACATCACCAGCATAGGTCCATCTGGATTGTTTGCCCAGTTGAACAAAAACTTTTTGCCGTTGATATCTATCTTACAAAAACCTTTTCGTGACTTCATATTCTTACTTTACCACGGGGTATGCGTCAATCAAGTTTTTAAAGTCTTCAACTCTTTTCAGAGACATATGAATGGAATTTCTATATCCACATCTTTCTGTATGAAAGTCAATTTCTTTGCCACCAATTTTGATTTTATCAACACCTAGAGACGCTGGATTATTCCATAGAAAATACATTAGGGATTTCCTAAAGATAGCTTCATCAATATCGTCCACATCCAATTTAATTGTAACTTTCATACTCTTACTTTACCACGGAGGTTAAAGAAAGTCAAGCGGAAAACAAAAAAGCTAACAGAAATTAATCTGTTAGCTGTCTGGTTAGTTATTATCGGATTTTAACAAAGTCAAGCGTAGTATTCTTTGACTTTTTCATATTCTTCCGTATCAAGAACATTTCGTTCTTCATCTACTTTGACATAGAAAGTTTTTGGGGTAAACGGAAATGATTTAATATATCTTTTACTATTTTTATCAGTAAAATGATAAGAATCACCATTAATAATTTCTTGCCATACAATTGCATCTAAAAAATATGCACCTTTTTCATCTTTAAATACTCTACTATCTCTATTGTTTTGAAACAACATTTTTGTGTCACTACTGCTTCTTTCATCAAGAACATCACTCCATTCATCATCATTACCTGTTAATGGAGATAATACTTCATACATGGCAAGTTTATGAAACATCTTTGCTACATATGGCGCACTAAATCCGCTATGTTCTTGTTTGGCAAATGTTTCAATTAGTTCTAATATAGCGTCTTTAGCCATATTATTGTATTCATCTTTACCATCATAACCAATTAACTTTAGTTCTCTTTCTGCGTGTTTTAATATATTACTCATAACTTTATTTACTTTCTATTTGTCACTTCTAGTTGTAAGAAGTGTCTGCTTATAATACGGAGAATTTTTCAACTTCTTTCAATTTTATTTTGCTTTTTTTCTGGAATTAGAATTATAATAATTGAAAGTGGTCCTAAGATTAGGCATTCTTTGAATTTATGCCATAATATGTTCTTTGTTGGTTTATTGTAATGTTTAGAGCTTGGAATTAGATAAATCATACCACACACAAACCATACAAAACTGATTATTAAAAACAATAGTATATAAAGAGCAGTTGTCATGGCTTTTTAGTTCTTACAATTTGTTTTTGTAAGTAGACTCTTTTCGGATTTGATATTCAAGTATGTATACAAATATTACAAAAATTATTCCAAATGGTCCCATCATAATAATACCCAAAACGCTTTTTACGGTGCGTTTGATTCTAGATTTTTTCCACCACTCTTCATGTGGATTGCTCTTACCCTTACCAATCAAATAGTATAGTCCAAATACAAACCATACAAAACATCCCATACTTATTAAAAGTGCAATTATAGTGTTCATAAATTTAATTTACTTGTTTACTTTACCACGGAGGTTAAAGAAAGTCAAGACTTTATTTTAGCGTCATCCCAACCTTGTAGAGCATTATCATACTCAGTTGTTCTCATACTAATTGATGGAGGATTAAGTAACGCATACATAACATCTCCAGCTTTTTTTTAGCCTATTGATTTTTTCTAACGCATTGTTTAGTTGTTCTTCTAACCCACGGGCTAGTGTAGAAAATTCTACATCAGGCTCAAGCTCTCCGGTTGTATCAGTTCTAAATCTTTCCCACACCGCATCCGTTCTTGGCGTTTTGCTCATATCAGTATTGTTTACTTTTTCAATAAAATTCTCACTCTCTAATTTGTCAGAATCATTTGCCATTTCAATCATAACATCATTAGTCATATCAACCTTTCTTCTTCAACTACTTCAACATCAAATTCATTAATACCGCACAATTCACCATCTATTCTTTCTTCACCAAGTTTATATCCAGATCCAATGAGCAATTCAGTGGAAAATTGACAAATACGAGTGCCTCTTACTAGAATACTTCTTGATTTAAGCCATTCATTATAAGCTTCAAGCGTAATTCGTTTGCCATATTCATCATAATCAAACGCTTCTGTTCCCGCCTTAAACCAAGTATCAGGCTTGGCAATCAATTTAACATATTTCATTGGGGTAACATTTTAATATAATTGTATTTTACCTCTACATTGATACTAAACACTAATAGTCCCAATGTCAAGCGTAAACAACTATAAGTATGGTTAGAAGCAAATGCTTCACTATCATAGTTAGTCACTG
>JACCDG010399761.1_pt1 | contig 10279 bp, 12 predicted proteins | sample 7442471 | NCBI WGS metagenome assembly JACCDG01 (sample SAMN15323444, study PRJNA562643) | freshwater metagenome | isolation source: river surface water | place: USA:Blue River Watershed | collected 2017-08-17 | reverse complement strand
GTAGGTGACGATGGCGCGGTGTTGTTTGACTTCAACCACCCGCTGGCAGGCCAGCCGGTGACCTTTGAAGTGCAACTGATTGGGGTGCTGTGATGACGTCCGAAGTGCTGCTGGCCGAGCCCCGTGGTTTTTGCGCGGGGGTGGACCGGGCAATTGACATCGTCGAGCACGCGCTGGCCAAGTTTGGCCGTCCCATCTATGTGCGCCACGAGATCGTGCACAACACTTATGTGGTCAACGACCTGAAGGAAAAGGGCGCGATTTTCATCGAAGAGTTGTCTGAAGTGCCGCCTGGTGCGACCTTGATTTTCAGCGCTCATGGCGTGAGTCTGGCGGTGCAGCAAGAGGCCGAGCGGCGCGGTTTCCGCATCTTTGACGCCACCTGCCCGCTGGTGACCAAGGTGCATGTGGAAGTGGCTAAGCTGCACAAAGAGGGCTACGAGTTCATCATGATCGGCCACAAGGGCCACCCCGAGGTGGAAGGCACCATGGGCCAGCTCGACAGCGGCATCCATCTGGTGGAAGACGTGGCCGATGTTGACCGCGTGCAACCAGTGCAGACCGACAAACTGGCGGTGGTGACGCAAACCACGCTGAGCGTTGACGATGCGGCCGAGATTGTGGCGGCCGTCAAAGCCCGCTTTCCACAAGTGCGTGAGCCCAAGCAGCAAGACATTTGCTATGCCACGCAAAACCGCCAGGATGCGGTCAAACTGCTCAGCCCGCAGGTGGATGTGGTGATCGTGGTGGGAAGCCCCACCAGCTCCAACAGCAATCGCTTGCGCGAGCTGGCCGACCGTTTGGGCACGCCTGCCTACATGGTCGACAGCGCGGCCGATCTGAGCCCGGCCTGGTTTGAGAATGCGCAAAAAGTGGGTTTGACGGCTGGTGCCTCGGCCCCCGATGTGTTGGTGCAAGAGGTGATCCAGCGCCTGCGCGATCTGGGCGCGGTGTCGGTGCGCACGCTGGACGGTATTCAGGAAACCATCAAATTCCCCCTGCCCAAAGGCCTCAAGCTGGATTGACACAGTGATGTCATCGCGAGCGAAGCGTGGTGACGCAGTCTTGTAGGTCGGTGGCTTCAGCCCCGACGTTTTCCATTCGCTCAGTGCATTCATTCATTGCCAGAGAAGACCGGTAGTTGAATCTGAAAAATGGCGCGCTAGCGGGGTTCACTACAATGCTGGCATGCTTGACATTGTTCTTCTCCGCAAAGATCTGGACGCCGCCGTCGCGCGTTTGCAGACCCGTAAAAATCCCCAGCCTTTTCTGAATGTGGACGCTTTCCGCGCTTTGGAAGGCGAACGCAAGACGCTGCAGACCAGCACCGAAGAGTTGCAAAGCCAGCGCAACAGCCTGTCCAAACAAATTGGCATGTTCAAGGGCAAAGGCCAACACGCCGAAGCCGATGCGGCCATGGCTCAAGTGGCATCCATCAAGAATGAGTTGGACGCTTCGGCGCAGCGTCTGGATGCACTCCAGGCCGAACTACAGACCCTGTTGCTTGCTGTGCCCAATTTGCCGCACGAGAGCGTGCCGGAGGGCGCGGACGAACACGGCAACGTGGAAGTGCGCCGCTGGGGTACGGTCCGTGCATTTGACTTTGAAGTCAAGGACCATGTGGACATCGGCGAGAAGTTGGGCCTGGACTTTGAAACCGGCACCAAACTGAGCGGTTCACGCTTTACTTTCATGCGCGGTCCGATGGCGCAATTGCACCGCGCTCTGGCGCAGTTCATGCTCGACACCCAAACCCGTGAGCACGGTTACACCGAGTGCTACACGCCTTACATCGTGAACGCCGACACCTTGCGCGGCACGGGCCAGTTGCCCAAGTTCGAGGCCGATCTGTTTGCGGCCAACAAAGGTGGGCAAGACGGCAACGAAGAGAGCCAGGCGCTGTATTTGATCCCCACTTCGGAAGTCACGCTGACCAACGTGGTGCGCGACGAAATTTTGGCCGAGGCCGATTTGCCCGTGAAATTGACGGCGCACACACCGTGCTTCCGCTCCGAGGCGGGCAGTGGCGGACGCGATGTGCGTGGCCTGATCCGCCAGCACCAGTTCGACAAGGTCGAGATGGTGCAAATCGTGCATCCCGAGAAAAGCTACGAAGCGCTCGAAGCCATGACCGGTCACGCCGAAGCGATCTTGCAAAAGCTGGGCTTGCCTTACCGCGTGATGAGCCTGTGCACGGGCGATATGGGTTTTGGTGCGAGCAAGACCTATGACCTGGAGGTTTGGGTGCCTGCGCAGCAGACTTACCGCGAGATCAGCTCGGTCTCGAATTGCGAGGCCTTTCAGGCACGTCGCTTGCAAGCCCGCTTCAAAAATGCGCAAGGCAAAAATGAGCTGGTGCATACCTTGAATGGCTCGGGCCTGGCTGTGGGCCGCGCTTTGGTGGCGGTTCTTGAGAATTATCAGAATGCCGACGGTTCGGTCACTGTGCCTGAGGTCTTGCGCCCTTATATGGGTGGCCAGACGCAGCTCAGTGCTTGACGGTGAAGCTGTTCATTTCAGGAGATTGCACGTGACCCATCGTTTGACTTCTTTGGCCACCTCGATGCTGGCTTGTCTTTTGGTGGCTTGCGCCAGCTCCGCACCAGCGCCTTCGGTTGGCTTGGGGGCTGACGGTCAAGTGCAAAACGCCAATCAGCTGCTGGGTCAACTGAGTTTGCCGCCAGGTGCACGGCTGTTGAGCGATCAGTCACTGATCATTGGCTCCGGTGACAACTGGGTGGGCCGTGTGGTGCTGGATGTCGGACGCAACCTGGATGCAGCCTACGCGTTCTTTCTGGAGACTTATCCAGCCCAAGGTTGGACCGTGGTGTCTGCGGTGCGCGGCAAAACCAGCTTGCTGGTGTTGACCCGGCAAGAGCGTACAGCGACTTTGGAAATGATGGATGGCGGCGTTTTGGGCTCCAGTTTGATCGCCTTGACAATGGCGCCACGCAATGCGCCTGTCGTGTCTCCCAAGAAGTTCTGAGCGCTCTGCTAGAATCCAAGGCTCGACAGATACTCAGGAGCGATGGCAGAGTGGTCGAATGCGCCGGACTCGAAATCCGGTATACGGTTATACCGTATCGAGGGTTCGAATCCCTCTTGCTCCGCCAACACAAAAAACCCCGCATCGCGGGGTTTTTTCTTATCAGCAGACAGTTGGTCTTTCAAAGGTGTTTTAGTGAATTTTTTGAAATTAATGATTTGCATCGTTGTGTGCACTTCGGTTTTATCGGGTTGCACTTTGTTGGCCATTGCTGATGCGGCTGGTTCTGCCGTGGTTTATGGTGTCAAGACCACGGTGAATGTGCTGGATGCAGTGACACCGGACATCGTCAACAAAAAATAAAAAAGCCCCGCATTGCGGGGCTTTTTGACAAGAGGGATGACGCTTAAATGCCCAGCCACCCGTTGGTGCGGGCGAAGTGCAGTGCCTGTGTGCGGCTGTTGACGCCCAGGCGGCGGAACAAGCGCCAGAAGTGAACCTTCACCGTGTGCTCGCTGATGCTGAGTTTCTCGGCGATGTCGCGGTTGGACAAGCCCTGGTCCAGCATCAAGATCAATTGCTTTTGGCGCTTGGACAACTTGGTGGGCCCCGCAGCCGGGTTGGCGGCTTCTTCGGCGGACTCTTCCTCGGTGATCAACAGGGAGCGCAGCGCAGCAATGATCTGTGTGGGGCTGCTGGATTTTTCGATGAACACGTCAGCACCGGCCTGCAGGCATCGCTCTTCGAATTCGCTGGCGCTGGAGCTGGTCACTACGGCCAAAGGCACGTCCGGGAATTTGGCTTTGAGCAGCTGCACACCCGACATGCCCAGTGTGTCGGGCAGTTGCAAATCCAGGCAGAACAATTCAGCCGCACCGTTCTTTTCGACCGTGGATTCCACCACGTTCAATTTGGGGATTGGAATGATTTTCAGGCCGGGCTTGACACGATGAACCAGCATGGTCAGCGCGTCGCGCATCAGAGGGTGGTCGTCAATGACGTAAACAGTCATGATTTGAATCTCAGCGTTAAACGAAAGTATGAGGATACCATCTATTTCGTGGTTTTGAAGAAATTTCGTTGAAATCTACAAAATCATTTCTTGGGATTTTGGTTCGTACTTTGAAGAACTTCGAGGCTGTGATCCAAAGATGCTTGTCTTTCTGCACTCACGGGTTCCAGCAAGTGGGCCAGTGCAGCCAAGCCAGCAGGACCTTCGGTTTGTAAGCGCCCAATGGTCTGTCCCGCTTCTTTGGGAGAGGCAAAAGCCAGGCTTTGCAGCAGCAGTTGACCCTGCGCATCAAGCAGTTTGAAATAAAACTGGCCGTCTTTTTCGCGGTATTGCTTGAAACTGGGCAATGCCACCTTGGCTTCTTTGGCGGTCGATGCATTGCTGCCTGAGGACAGTGCGCGCAAGCCCACCGCGTGGCGCAATTCCTTGATGAAAGGTGTGGCCATCTGGCGGGCTTTGTCGGCACCGGCCAGCAGAATTTGGTCGAGCTTGGCGGGGTTATTGATCAGCTCCTGGTACTGCTCGCGCATCGGTGCGATTTCGCGGTCGATGCGCTCGAACAGCACTTGCTTGGCGTCGCCCCAGGCGATGCCTTCGGCATAGGCTTTGGCCAGGGCGGCCGTTTCTTCGGCGCTGGCAAAGGCCTGGTAGATCTGGAACAAGGCCGAGCCCTCTGTGCTCTTGGCTTCGCCGGGGGCTTTGGAGTCGGTGACGATGCTGGCGATTTGCTTGCGCATTTGTGCAGCAGGTGCAAACAGCGGGATGGTGTTGTCGTAGCTCTTGCTCATTTTGCGGCCGTCCAGGCCGGGCAAGAGGGCGACCGATTCTTCGACCACTGCTTCGGGCAGCACGAAGTGTTCGCCATAGAGGTGGTTGAAGCTGGAGGCCATGTCGCGCGCCATCTCGATGTGCTGGATCTGGTCGCGACCCACCGGCACCTTGTGCGCCTTGAACATCAAAATGTCGGCGCCCATGAGCACGGGGTACATGAACAGACCGGCGGTCACATCGCTGTCGGGATCGTTGCCTGCTGCATGGTTCTTGTCCACGGCGGCTTTGTAGGCGTGGGCGCGGTTGAGCAAGCCCTTGCCCGTCACGCAAGTCAGGAACCAGGTCAGCTCCGGGATTTCAGGGATGTCCGACTGGCGGTAAAAGGTGACCTTGTCGGTGTCCAGTCCGGAGGCGATCCAGCTGGCGGCAATCTCCAGCGTCGAGCGCTGGATGCGGGCCGGATCATCGCATTTGATGAGCGCATGGTAATCGGCCAGAAAATAAAAACCATCGGTGTTGGCGTTGCGGCTGGCTTGCACCGTGGGACGAATGGCGCCCACATAGTTGCCCAGGTGGGGCGTGCCTGTGGTGGTGATGCCGGTGAGGACGCGGGTGCGTGGGGTAGAGGTCATGAAAAAGTCAGCGGATGGATATCGGGAGGACGGTCAGCGGATCAAAGCGGCGAGCGGGCTCAGCAACAGCTTGAGCAGATCAAAGGTCACGCCGATGAGCGGTTGCATCCACAGGCTGTTGACCACGCCTGTGATGACTAAGGCCATGACGATGAAAAAGCCCCAAGGCTCGATCTTGGACACCATGAGCGCCTGGCGCCAGGGCAGCAGGCCCACCAGGATGCGGCCACCGTCCAATGGGGGCAATGGAAACAGGTTGAACGCGAACATCACCACATTGGTCAGCATGCCGGCTTTGCACATCTCGATGAAAAAGCGCTCGGTTATGCCGGCTGCGGCCAGTGCATACAGCAAGATGCCCCACAGCAGGGCTTGCAGCAGGTTGGCTGCGGGTCCCGCCAAGGCAACCCAGACCATGTCGCGTTTGGGATGACGCAGGCGGTCAAAACGCACCGGCACAGGCTTGGCATAGCCAAACAGGAAAGCGCCCCCTGTGCTGAAGTACAGCAGCAGCGGCATCAGGATGGTGCCCATGGGGTCGATGTGCACCAGGGGGTTGAGCGTCACACGCCCCAGCATCGCGGCGGTGGCGTCGCCCAGGCGTTGCGCCGCATAGCCGTGTGCGGCTTCGTGCAAGGTGATGGCAAAGATCACCGGCAGGGCGTAGATCAGGACGGTTTGGATGAGTTCGGAGATGTTCACCCCCCGATTGTCTCAGACCGGGGCGTCTGCTCAGAGTCCCAGGATGGCGGGATCGCCTTGCCCTTGGCGCAAAACCTCAGGGCTGTCGCCGCTCATGTCCACCACGGTGGTGGGCTCCAGGGAACAGGCGCCCGCATCAATGACCGCGCCCACTTGGTGTTCCAGGCGTTCGCGGATTTCTTCGGGGTCGTTCAATGGACCGTCATCACCCGGCAAGATCAAAGTGGCGGCCAGCAGCGGCGCCCCATGCAGGGCCAGCAGTTCCTGCAGCACGGTGTGGTCTGGCACCCGCAGGCCGATGGTTTTGCGCTGCGGGTGACTGACCCGGCGCGGCACTTCCTTGGTTGCCTCCAGAATGAAGGTGAAAGGCCCCGGCGTGGCTTGCTTGATGGTGCGGAACTGTTTGTTGTCGACCCGGGCGTAGTTGGCCAGCTCGCTCAGGTCGCGGCAGAGCAGTGTGAGGTGGTGCTTGTCATCCACCCCGCGCACGCGGCGCAGTTGGTCTGCGGCGCTTTTGTCGTCCAGGTGGCAGACCAGGGCGTAGCTCGAATCGGTGGGCACGGCCAGCACGCTGCCTTGGTTCAGCAATTGCACCGCTTGTTTGAGCAAACGGGTCTGGGGGTTGTCGGGGTGGACGCTGAAAAATTGGGCCATGGTCGGTCAGGATTCGATGGGAGCGATGCTCACGCGATTTTCATGTACGGTCAGCCAGGCGCCCAATGCACCGCACAAGGCGATCAAGCCCATGCCGACAAAGGTCCATTGGTCGGGCAAGTGATGGAAGACGACCCAGCCACCGAGCACGCCAAAGGCGATCTGAGCGTACATGTAGGGCGTGAGCGTGGCCGCTGGCGCACGGCCATAGGCCAGGATCAACAGGAAGTGGCCAATCGAGGCGAGCACGCCCATGATCAAAAGCTGCAGCCAGACAGTCCAGTCAGCGGGTATTTCCCAGACAAAAGGCAGGATCAGAGAGGCCAGTATGGTGCCGATCCAGCCGGTGTAAAAGTGCATGGTGATCGGGTCTTCGGTCTTGGCCATTTGACTGGTCAGGAGCTGAAAGGCCGAGTTGGTGATCACCAGCATCAAAGGCAACACCACGGTCCAGTCAAAGTGGTGGGTGCCTGGCCGGATGATGACCAAGGTGCCGAGAAAGCCGCCCACCAGAAGTGTCCAGCGCAGCGGGCGGATTTTCTCTTTCAGTTTCCAGGCGGCAAACACCGTGATGACCAAGGGCGCCAGCAAAGCAATGGCAGTGAACTCGCCCACCGGCATGTACTTCAAGCTGAAAAATGCCAGGATGGAGCAAGCAAACAGCAGCAGCCCACGGGCCAGCTGGAATTTGGGGTGCCGGGTCAAAAACACCCTGCGCCCACGGCCAGGCCAAACCACCACGGTGGTGATCACGGCCTGGATGGCGTAGCGAAACCACAAGGCCACCAGCAAAGAGATGCTGGTGCTGATGTGGCGGGTGGTGGTGTCCAGTGTGGCAAAACAGGCCAGGGCCAGCACAACCAAGCCGATGCCTTGCAAGGTGTTGGGTGCAGGTCTTCTCACTGGATGCGATCGGCCAGCAGTTCCCACACCGGGGTCAGTTGACCTGGCAGAAAGGGCAGGGTGCCCAGATCGATGCGGCTTTCGTCGGGGCTGTGGAAGTCACTGCCACGCGAGGCGGCCAGGCCAAATTCCAGCGCGGTCTCGGCGTAGCGCACGGCCTCTTGCGAGGAGTGGCTGCCGGTGATGACTTCCACACCGCGTCCACCATGGGTCTTGAACTCGCTGAACAGGGCGTACTCTTCGTTGGGTGTGAAACCGTAGCGGGCCGGGTGCGCGATCACGGCCATGCCACCGGCATTGGTGATCCATTGAACGGCGTCCTGCAAGCGTGCCCAGCGGTGTGGCACATAGCCGGGCTTGCCTTCGGTCAGGAATTTGCGGAACACCTCGGAGGTGTCTGTACACACACCCGAATCCACCAGGTGACGCGCAAAATGGGTGCGCGAGATCAGTTCGGGGTTGCCCACGTATTGCAGGGCGCCTTCGTAGACGTTCAAGATGCCGACTTTGGCCAGACCATCGGACATTTCCTGGGCGCGTTCGCTGCGCCCGCCCCGTGTGCGGCGCAAACCGTCCACCAGTGCGCTGTTGTGCGCATCAAAACCCAGACCCACGATGTGCACGGTCTGGTTGGCAAAGGTGACGGAAATTTCGGTGCCCGTGAGGTAGGGCATGCCTTGTGCGCGGGCAGCGGCCAGTGCGCGGTCCTGGCCAGCCACTTCGTCGTGGTCGGTCAAGGCCCAGAGTTCAACCCCATTGGCTTTGGCGCGTTCTGCCAGGACTTCCGGGGTGAGGGTGCCGTCTGAGACAACGGAATGGCAGTGCAGGTCAGCGTTCATGATGGATTCCACGGGTCTATTCTATTGATTCGGCACGCTGAAATTCGAATTTCTTGAATTTCACCCCGTAGGTCGGCAGCTTCAGCTCCGACGTTGCAGACTTCGGCGTGGGCACTTGTCGGAGCTGAAGCTGCCGACCTGCAAAATCTTTGATCATTGAATACTTCACCGGTTTGCGAACAGCCCTGTGCCAAGGCAGGTTGTGTCGGCTCACCGATAATTCAGGCCATGAACCCGATAGCGACCTCTGTGGAGCCTGCACCATGGCCCTGATGATCACCGACGAATGCATCAACTGCGATGTGTGCGAGCCCGAGTGCCCGAATCAGGCGATTTATCTGGGCGAAGAAATTTACGAAATCGACCCGAGCAAATGCACCGAATGCGTGGGGCATTTTGACGAGCCTCAATGCGTGCAGGTCTGCCCCGTGGCCTGCATCCCGGTCAATCCTCAGCATGTGGAGTCTCAGGAGTCGCTGTGGGCCAAATACCGTCGCCTGCAAGGGCAGTGATGTTTATGCAGCGTCTGTCCCCTCGGGGGTGACCACCTTAGGCGGCTTGGGCGGTTTAGGCCGCGGGGGCTTGCTGGTGTGGATCAAGGCCATCGCTTTTTCCATCTCGCCGTCCAACAACAAAGGCAAGGCTTTCACGGAGCGTGCAATGCTGTCTTCGATGGCGGTGCGGTGCTCGGCCATGGGTTTTTTCAGCACCCAGCTGACCACTTCGGATTTGACGCCGGGGTGGCCCACGCCAATGCGCAGGCGCCAGTAGTCGGCGGTGCCCAGCTGGGCGTGGATGTCACGCAAACCGTTGTGCCCGGCATGGCTGCCGCCCAGCTTGAGCTTGGCTTCGCCGGGGGCGATGTCCAGTTCATCGTGCGCGACCAGAATTTCTTGTGGCTGGATTTTGAAAAATCGAGCCAGCGCGCTGACCGATTTGCCCGACAGGTTCATGAAGGTCTGGGGTTCCAGCAACCACACCGTCTGGCCCTTGACGGTGGTGCGGGCCATCAGGCCGTGGTAACTGCGCTCGGGCACCAGCGAGACCTTGAGTTCGCGTGCCACCGCATCGATCCACCAGAAACCAGCGTTGTGGCGAGTGTCTTCGTATTCAGTGCCGGGATTGCCCAGGCCGACTAAGAGTTTGATCATGGTGCGTGATTATCCTTGTCTTGAGGCCGCCTGCTGCGGGCGCTGCACCAATGCAAAAGGCCCGCTTGCGCGGGCCTTTTGGCGAGAGGCTTTGAGCCAGAAGCAGAAGATTACTTCTTGCCTTTTTTGCCTTTTGCGTCTTCAGCAGGTGCGGCTGCAGGAGCGGCCACCACTTCTTCCACGGGAGCGACCACGGACACCAGAACGGGGTTCTTCTTGCCATGGGTCACGGGCTTGCAGCCAGCGGGCAAAGTGATGTCGTTCAGGTGCAAAGAGTTGCCCTTGGTCAGGCCTTTCAGGTCCACCGCGATGAATTCGGGCAGGTTGGCTGGCAGGCAAGCCACTTCGATTTCGGTCACGACGTGGTTGACCAAGCACTTGTCGGTTTTGACGGCTTCGGATTCTTCTTCACCGCTGAAGTGCAATGGCACTTTCATGTGCAAAGTGGTGTTGGCATCGACGCGCTGGAAGTCGATGTGTTGCACCAATTGTTTAAAGGGGTGCATCTGGTAGTCACGCAACAGCACTTGGCTGGTTTGACCGTTGAATTCCATCTCGAGGATCGAAGCGTGGAAAGCTTCTTTCTTCAGCGCGTGCCACAAAGCGTTGTGGTCCAGCTCGATGAGTTG
>JACCDG011806902.1_pt1 | contig 10280 bp, 8 predicted proteins | sample 7442471 | NCBI WGS metagenome assembly JACCDG01 (sample SAMN15323444, study PRJNA562643) | freshwater metagenome | isolation source: river surface water | place: USA:Blue River Watershed | collected 2017-08-17 | reverse complement strand
GCGCCGATCACGCCCGCGCAGTGCGTGCCGTGGTCGTTGTCGTCGAAGGGGAGATTATCGTTGTGCACGAAGTCCCAGCCCACTACGTCGCCCGTAATCGTGGCGCCGTTGATGTCCACGCCGTTCTTCATGCTGGCGGGTTTACGCCAGATATTGAAGGCGAGATCGGGGTGGGTATAGTCGATGCCCGTATCGATCACGGCCACCACTATATCTTTAGAGCCTTTTTGGATGGCCCAGGCTTTATCGGCCGAAGTTTTGCCGATCCCCCAAGCCTTGGCGAGATCAGGATCGGCCGAAGCGGCGGGCTCCGAGGGAAGCGCCGGGATCGACGGACGTCCACCGGGATAAGGTGCGGGTGGCGGGGTGCCGGTATTACCGGGAGGAGGATTGCCGGGAGTGCTCCCGCTATCTTCGCAGCCGGGAGGGAAAGGAATTCCCGGAATCACGCAGGGCTCGCCGAGCGTCTTCGGCTTCGCCAATTGCGCGCGGCTCGCGTAGAGCATGTAGTTCGGCTGCGCGTATTCCACCGTGGGATCACGCTGAAGATCCGCCACGGCCTGCTCTACCGAAAGATGAGTGGTGTCGAAAATGAGGTGCTCAAAATTCCGGAATTCGCCGGAGAAGCGCTTCACGTCCACTACGTTCACACGCTTGTAGAGCGTGTCCATCGCGGCGAAGGAACGAACGGCTCCGTCGCGGAATTTTACGATCACTTCGCCCTCTTTATACGACGGACGAAGCTCGTTATCGATTTTCACCATAGGCACTTGCGCCTGCGCGGTAGAGGCGAATGCCCACACGACGGCTAAGGCCGAAACGAATACTTGGATCTTCATGATTTCCCCCTCACCAAACATCCGTGGAAAGCAATCCACCGCTTTCCTTCCTTGTTTGGCTATTTCCCCAATCAGACCGTTTTCCGGATAGAAAAGAAATAGGAACTTTCTCGTGGCGGAAAATAAATTCTTACAGCGCGTATGATGTAAAAATTATCTATCGTTTTCCCGACGACAAAAAAGAAAAGCCCCGCGCATAGCGGGGCTCTCCGTAGTTCGCCTTACGTGAAGCTTAGTTCACGGAAGGATTCTGTTGCTGCTGGCGACGAATGAAGGTCGGGATATCGTATTCGTCGTCGGTGAGGCTGCCCACGCCGAGGCTCCGGGCAATGTGCTGAGCCTTCGCGATGCTCTCGGCGCGAGCGTCGCGCGCTCGTGCGCCCGCTCCTTCTTCCGGCGCGTGGCCTTCCGCCTTGCGCTCAAACATCTCCACCTGCTCCATGCGAGAAGCCAAGGAAGTGTTCGGGGCCACGGCCGCTTCGGCCGCCAGTGGCTTCGACATCACGCTCGCGGCGGCGGGCTTAGGGAGCTCTTCTTCCTCGGCCACGTCCGCGATGTCCTGAAAATCGGCGCCGGTGCGGAGAGACTCCATGTGTGCGTCCACTTCGGCGATCGAGGCCGAAGGGATGATGTGATCGATCTCTTGGCGGGCTTGCGGGGCGCGGGGCGCCGCGGGCTGAACATTAGCAAATGCATCCGCCGCGCGCTCCGGCACCGCCGGAGGAGGAGGGGGCTGCACGTTCTGCGCGGGCGAAGGAGCCTGCGCCAGAGGCGCCGCGGGGCGGGCCATCGGCATCACGGCGGGCGCTTGCGGCGCCATCGGCGCCGGCGCTTGCTGCTTCACTTGGCTCGATAAGGAGGCGGCTTGCGTGCCCGCCATAGATCCGAGGGAGGCGCCGGCGCCGAGCACTTGCTCGATCGCCGCGTTCGCGCCGATGCCCGTGGCGATCACGGTGATCTTCACGCGATTCTTCATGTTCTCGTCGATCACGGAGCCGAAAATGATTTCGGCATCCTCGTGCGCGGCTTCCATGATCAGCGTGGTGGCTTCGTTCACTTCGAACGCCGTGAGGTCCGGGCCGCCGGTTACGTTGATGATGAGGCCGGTAGCACCGTCCACCGAGATATTCTCGAGGAGCGGAGAAGAGATCGCGTTGGTAGCCGCTTCCACCGCGCGGTGCTCGCCTTCACCCAAGCCCGTGCCCATGAGCGCGAGGCCTTTGTTGGCCATGATCGTGCGCACGTCGGCGAAGTCGGTATTGATGAGACCAGTGTGGTTAATGAGATCGGAAATCCCCTGCACGGCGTTCAGGAGCACTTCGTCGGCCTTTTTGAAGGCGTCCATGAAGCTCATGTGGTTGCCGGCGATGCTGAGCAGGCGCTGGTTCGGGATCGTAATGAGAGAGTCCACTCCTTCGCGGAGGAAGCGGATGCCTTCCATCGCTTGGCGCATGCGCTTACGGCCTTCGAAGTCGAAGGGCTTGGTCACCACGCCCACGGTGAGGATGCCGAGCTCTTTGGCAATTTTCGCGATCACGGGAGCAGCACCCGTTCCGGTTCCGCCTCCCATTCCGGCCGTTACGAACACCATGTCGGCGCCCGTGAGCACGTCGGCGATCTTATGGTAATCCTCGAGAGCGGCTCGGCGGCCCACTTCGGGGTTCGCGCCGGCGCCGAGGCCTTTCGTAAGCTCGCCGCCAATCGCGATCTTCACGTCCGCGAGAGAGGCATTCAGGGCCTGGCGGTCGGTGTTCACGGTGATGAATTCCACGCCCGTGAGGCCGCTCTTGATCATGGTGTTCACGGCGTTTCCGCCGGATCCGCCCACGCCGATTACTTTGATTTTGGCCCCTTGGGCTACGTTGGTGCTCTTGTCTAATTCGAACATTCTTTGTTCCCCTCTTTAACTTCTCCGCCTTTAGCGGAACCTAAATCGTCCGCTTACGGCGACCATCCTAAAATAAATCTTTCACCCATCCCGTCATCGCATCACGCATGCGACGCCCCACACCCTCGCTCGCGCCGGAGCGATGGTTCTTGGCGGCCATTTTATTAGCCGCGTATTTCAAGAGGCCCACGCCGGTGGCGAACTTGGGAGAATTCACGATATCGCGCATTCCGCCCACGCCACTGGGATAGCCCCGCTTCACGGGCATCTCAAAAACCATCTCCGCGAGCTCGGGCATGCCTTCCAGCATGGAGCAACCGCCGGTGATCACTACGCCGCTACCGATGAGGCCGGTATAGCCAGTCTTCTCGATCTCGGCGCGGATCATCTGGAACATTTCTTCGGTGCGCGGCTCGATGATCTCGGCGAGCAAACGGCGAGCCACGATGCGCGGCGCGCGGCCGCCCACTCCGGGAACCTCGATGGTTTCCTCGGGCGCGAGCATATCTTTCAGGCAGCAGCCGTGGCGAATCTTGATGCGCTCGGCTTCGAGCTGCGGGGTGCGGAGGCCCACGGCGATATCGTTGGTGATGTGGTTGCCGCCGATATTGATCACGCCGGTATGCACGAGCGCGCCGCCCACGAAGATGCAAACGTCGGAGGTTCCGCCGCCTATATCCACGAGAGCTACGCCCAATTCTTTCTCATCCTCTGAGAGCACGGCATCCGCGGAGGCGATCTGTTCCAGCACGAGTTCTTGCACGTGAATGCCCGCGCGGTTCGAGCACTTTACGAGATTCTGCGTGCTCGAAGTGGAGGCGGTGATGATGTGGATCTTTCCCTCCAGGCGCACGCCGTTCATGCCTACGGGATCTTTAATTCCGTCCTGACCGTCGATGATGAAATCTTGCGGGATGAGGTGAATCACTTGGCGATCGGCGGGGATCGCGATCGCTTTCGCGGCGTCGATCACTCGCTCCACGTCGTGGGCGTCGATCTCTTTTCCTTTTACCGAAACCACGCCGGAAGAATTGAAGGAGCGCACGTGATTTCCCGCCACACCGATGAAGGCGTTGGAAATTTCACAGCCCGCCATGAGCTCCGCTTCCTCAATCGCTTTCTGGATTCCTTCGACGGTAGATTCGATATTAATGACGGCGCCCTTGCGCAATCCGGTGGAAGGTCGGGTGCCCAAACCCACTATGTCCACGCCTGTTTCCGTAACCTGCCCCACGATGGCGCAGATTTTCGTGGTCCCTATGTCTATACCGACAAGAAATTCTTGTTTGGCCACGACCCCCTCCTTAGGAGCATGAATGGCTACACGCGATGAATGACACGGTAGCCTATACTATTAAGGGTAAAGGCTACTTCTCTAGTTTGACAACCACTTTCTTCCCAAGCTCGAGACGAATTAGTCTTGGTTTTTTGCCAGCTTGTACTAAATGACGCACCACCGCTTCCCAGTGCTTCACCTGCTTATCTATGTCTTCCTGGGCCAAGCTTACGGTATAAAGCCGACCAGACTGCACCATTTTTCCCGCAAATCCTTTAGGCGGAAATCGCAAAGAAAGTAGATAGGGGGCCGAACCGTCTTCGGTATCGGGTACCACGGTCATATCACCGAGATCCTTCTCGCTGTAGAGAGGCGAAGCGCGGAACTCATCGAGGATTTTCATCGAAAGCGCCACTCGCTCGCGCAATCCCTCTTTGCTCTTAGCCCGCCCCTCCACCTGCACCAAGGGATAAGCCAGGGAATCCCCTCTTTGCACACGGTAGAAGGGAATTCCCTCGGCATTGAGATAGTACATCGAATCGGCGCCGAGAATAGCTTTGGGCACCTGCGAGCGGTAGGTTACCTGCAGCTTATTGGGAAGCACGCGCGCCACCGAAGCGTCGTGCACCCAAGGATCACGCTCCACGCGGCGACGAATCTCCTCAAGATCGAGGGAAAAAAGATTCGTGCCGGGAGTGACTCCCGCCAAACGGATAAGCTCGTCGCTATTGGCGGCCCCCTTGGTGAGAACCTCCACCCTGCGCACGGCGAAGCGCGGAGACGTGGTGAGAAAACGGTGCGCTTCCATGGCGGCGAACACCATGCCCACCACGCCGAGCGCCGCGGGCAAGGCGATTAAAAGAAAAGTTCTGGCAACGCCTGGCTTCATAGTTTTCTGGGGACAAGTTGGATCACTTCTTCCCGCAATTGTATTCCGCTCTGATTGTAGACTTTTTCCTTAGCCGTTTGAATGAGAAAGAGCACGTCGGCCCTGGTGGCGCCGCCCTCGTTCACGATGAAGTTGCTGTGCTTCTGGCTAATGCGTGCGCCGCCCTGCTTGAGCCCGCGAAGCCCGGCTTCGTCGATCACTTTCCAGGCGTTCTTGCCTTCGGGGTTGCGGAATACGCTGCCGCAGCTTGGAAGCTCGATGGGCTGCGCGGCTTTGCGGCGTTTCACCGCCTCGCTTAGACGTTGGCGGATCGCCTCGGGATCCTCGCTTTTCAGTTGTAGCGTCGCTGCCCAAACGAGCTCGCCGTCTTCGAGATAATGCTGTTCGCGGTAGGAATATTTTAGCCGTTCTCCGTTCACGGTTCTCTGGCCGCCGCGCAGGTTAACCAGCTCCACGCTCTCGAGAACCGGCGAGATCCAACCGGCGGCCGTGCCGGCGTTCATCACCACGGCGCCGCCTAGATTCCCCGGCACGCCGGAAAGCGCGTCGATGCCGCCGAGGCCTTTCTCCGCGCAGGCCCGCAATAAACGGGCGTTCAACGTGCCGGCGGAGGCGCGCACTTTGTTCCCGGGCAGAAAATCTAGGGAAGGCTCCAGATCGCGCGTGCAAATCACTACGCCCGCGAAGCCTTCGTCGGGGGCGAGCACGTTCGAGCCGTTGCCGAGGATGCCGTAGGGCTCTTGGGACGCGAGCAAAAATTTTCCCACCGCGAATAGATGTTCCCGCGTGCGCGGCAGAGCGAAATACTTCGCCGGTCCACCAATACGATAACTCGTGTACTTGGCGAGAGACTCATTTTTTAGACAGGGCACTTCCGCGGGAAACATAAGTAAAGATTAGCTTATATTGCGAGTACAAGGGAGAAGCTAGGCGCGGGTATCGGCAATTTCAAATCTCGGGTAGAATTTAAGCCGGTATGCGTTTCGCCTTCACCCTGCTCCTCATTCTATTTCTCGTTCCGCGCGCCTTCGGCGCCGAGGATCCGCAATGTAATCTGAACGGCCGCTGGGAAACCCCCTTTCTGGTGCCCGTGCGGCTCGTGGCGGCCGTGGCCAAAGAGGCACATGCTTCCCGGATAGTGGGCAGTCTCACTTCGGCCAATTGCGATCCTACGGTTCGGCGCGGTGGCAAAACCATTCGCCTCCAGGAAGGCGACTTGATCCTGCGCGGAGACCTCATCCGGTGCGGCAAGGGGGGAGCGGCGCGCGTTACCTTTGCGAACGGAAACCGTATTTCCATGGGACCGAAAGCCGAGCTTCGGGTAGACGAATTCGTGCTCAAAAAAGAGAATCGATTTGTAACCATTCTGCGCTTGATCCAGGGGGCGGTGGTGACCGACGCGGAGGGAGACCTAGAGATCGGCACAGATGTGGCCGATGTCGGCATTCGCGGCACCAAGTTCAAACTGGAATACCTGCCGGAGAGACCCGCCGGAAAAGCGCTGCGCCTCCAAACAGTACGGGGTGTAGTTTACGTACGCGAGCGCGCTACCGGCAAAACCACCGACGTGCCGGCCGGTGCGAGCTTCCACCTCTAGTGCCTCATTTCAGGATTTTCAGCAATTGTTCGCCGATGAGGTAACCATTCCCGGCGCCGAGGGTGAGGAAAAGATCTCCCGCCTGGAGCTTCGGGGCGATTTTGGCGGCCACGTCTTTCACCGCCCCCACGAACTCCACCGATTTATGCCCCTGCCCCCGGATATCGTTCGTTAGCCTCTCGGAGTTGATGCCCTCGATCGGCGCTTCGCCCGCCGGATAAATATCGGCCACGAAGAGAATATCGGCCTCGTCGAAGGCGCGCACGAAATCCTCGTAACAATCCTGCGTGCGGGAATAGCGGTGCGGCTGAAAGCAAGTAACGATACGCCCGCCCCAGGCTTTGCGCGCGCCCGCGAGGGTGGCCTTGATTTCGGTGGGATGGTGACCGTAATCGTCGTAAACGCGCACGCCACCTTTTTCGCCCTTGAACTCGAAACGGCGACGCACGCCCTTGAACTGCGCGAGCCCCTGGCTGGCTTGATCGAAGCCGAGGCCAATCTCCATCCCCGCGGCGATCGCGGCGAGCGAATTGAGCGCATTGTGTTTGCCGGGCACGTTGCACTGGGCTTCGCCGAGCTTTTTATCGCCTTTCCACACCTCAAAGCGCGAGCCAAAATTCGCGAAGCTTAAATTCTTCACCTGGAGATCAGCCTGCGGCGAGAATCCGTAGGTGAGATAAGGCTTCTTCAGGCGGGGCAGAATGCTTTTCACGTTCTCGTCGTCTTGACAGAGAATGGCCAGGCCATAAAAGGGTATCGCGTTCACGAAATCCACGAACGCGTCTTTGATATTGGCGATATTGCCGTAATTATTCAGATGATCGTTATCGATATTAGTCACGATCGCGATGGTAGCCGGCAAGTGGAGAAAGCTCTTGTCGCTCTCGTCGGCCTCGGCGATGAGCAGATCGCCCTTACCGTGCTTGGCGTTTCCGCCGAGCGCATCCACTTTCCCGCCGATGATGATCGTGGGGTCGAGGCCCGAGCTTTGCACGATGGTGGCGATCATGCTCGTGGTGGAAGTTTTTCCGTGCGTACCGGCGATCGCGATGCCCGTTTTCATCTTCATGAGCTCACCGAGCATTTCGGCGCGCTGGATGATGGGAACTTTGGTTTTACGGGCCTCCTGGATTTCGGGGTTTTTCTCGTCGATGGCGGAGGAAACCACCACCACGTCGGCCGTGCCCAAATTGCTCTCGCGGTGCCCGTAGTGCACGGTGGCGCCGAGGGACGCCAGGTGCTTAGTGGTATCGCTCTCCACCAAATCCGATCCGCTCACCGTATAACCTTGCGAAAGTAGGATCTCCGCGATCCCACTCATGCCGATACCGCCTACCCCGATAAAGTGAACTTTTCTTTTACGGTTCTTATAGACCATTTTTGTTTCCGCTCATCCTTCTAAAATCCCGCGGGCGATCCGCAGCGCCGCCTCCGGCTGGTGCAGGCCCGCCATGTTCCTCGCCAGCGCGGCGAGCTTTTCTCGGCTCGCGTACAGGTCGCGTATCACGGCCGCCAAGGCCTCGGGAGTGAGATCCTTCTGCAGGAAACTGAGGGCCGCACCCGCCTTTTCCATTTCCACGGCGTTGTGCTCTTGGTGTTTATCCTTCGAAACGAGCGGGATCAAGATCGTAGCCTTGCCCGCGGCCGCCAGTTCGGCCAAGCTCGAAGCGCCGCTACGGCATATCACCAAGTGCGATTCGCGAAAAGCGTTACCCATTTCGTAGATAAATTTCTCCACGCGGGCTCGGCTGAATCCGCCGCTGCGGTATTCCTCCTGCACGCGCGCAAAATCGGCCTCGCCGGTTTGGTGGAGAATCTCCAAATCCAGATCACGGAGCAGCGGCGAGGCGGCCGTGATGCGGCGGTTGATGCCCATCGCTCCCTGCGATCCGCCGAACACGAACACGCGGAACGGCGAGGCGGCGAAACGTTTCTCCGTCTCCCCCTCCGGCCAACGCGCGGCTTCGATTTCGGGCCGGCAGGGATGCCCCACCACGCGGGTATCCCGCCCGGGAAACGCGTTTTGCGAAGCCGCGAAGTTCACGTAAACCCGCCGGCAGAACTTCGCCATCCAGCGATTGGCGAGCCCGGGATGACGATTCTGCTCGAGAATCTCGCAGCGCACTCCGAGCAAAGATCCCATCACCAGGAAAGGAGCCCCCGCGTAGCCTCCGGCGCTGAAGATGAGATCGGGGCGGCGGCGAAGCAGGATGCGCAGGCAAACGAAGACGGAACGAAAAAGCGCGAAGAAAGTTTTCAGGAGCCCGATCGGCGACTGCCCCTTGAGCTTACCCGAGGGAATCAATACCACTTCGAACCCGCTCTTCGGGATTAAGCGTTCCTCGATGCTTCCCTGCGTGCTCACGAAGAAAATTTCCGCCTCGGGGGCGAGCTTGCGGATCTCGCCCGCCACGGCCACTTGCGGGTATAAGTGCCCGCCCGAGCCACCGCCGGCGAAGGCGATTCGAATGGGCCGGCCGCCGCGCGCGTTCTCCTTCATGGAATTAAAACTCTTCTCTACGGCCTTGCGCCGATACGTTCAGCAAAATACCCACGATCGCCAAAGCGCAAACAATCGACGAGCCGCCGCTCGAGATGAAGGGCATATTCATCCCCTTGGTGGGAAAGAGGCCGAGCACGATCGCGGCGTTCCAAAAAAGCTCTAAACCCAAAAGAATCGTAAGGCCGGCGGCGAGCAGCGCCTGAAAGCGATTCCCCGATTTAGCGGCGGCGCGAATGCCGCGAAAGATCAGCACGAGAAAAACCAGGCTCAGCACCCCGATGCCGAGAAAGCCGAGTTCCTCGCCCACTACGCTCAGGATAAAATCGTTGTGCGCTTCGGGCAGGTAGAAAACTTTCGCCCGGCTCGCCCCCAATCCCGCACCGAAAAGACCGCCGCGGTAAAAAGCGATGAAGGACTGAACGATTTGAAAACCGGCGCCCTGCGGATCCGCCCAAGGATCGAGGAAGGTCATGAGACGCGCGCGGCGATAGGGAGCGAGCAGCATGGCGGCCGCCAGAAACGGCACCACGGCGGCGGCGGCGCCCGCGAGAAAGCGCATACGAACTCCGGCCAGATAGAGAAGAAAGGCGGTGGTGGCGATCAGGAGCGCGGTGGAACCGAAATCGGGCTGCAGCATGCACAGGCCCAGCATCAGTACCGGCGCCCAGAGAAAAACGAGAAATCCGGTGGTCCAGCGGCTCCAATCGCGGTTTTCCTTCGCGAGAATCTTCGCCATCAACAGAACCAGCGCAATCTTTCCGAATTCCACCGGTTGCAGCGAGAAACCGCCCACGTTCAGCCAGCGGCTGGCGCCGCCGGCGCGGTGCCCGATTCCGGGCACGAGCGTGAGCGCGATCAAGCCCATCCCCACCGCGAAGAGGGGAAGAGCCAATTTCTCCAGCACCCGCAAATCGAGAAAGCGGCAAAGGGCCATCACCACGAAGCCCACGGCCAAGAAAACCAGGTGGCGGTTGAAGTAGTAAAGGCCGTCGCCGAATTTTTCCTGCGAGAAGATATAGCTCGCGGAATACACCATCACGAGCCCGAAGGCCGCCAGACTGATGGCCACAAATAATAATAATTTATCAGAGTGCCCGCCCGCGGAAAACGGGAGGAAGGAAAGAGGGTTAAATCTCTTCCACGTATTTCTTAAAGTAGTTGCCGCGCTCCTCATAGCTTACAAACATATCGTAACTCTCACAGCCCGGAGACAACAAGATGATATCGCCTTCTCTTGATTTCTGGTACGAGAGCAACACGGCTTCCTCAAAGGTTCCCACCAGGAAAG
>JACCDG011339514.1_pt1 | contig 10281 bp, 20 predicted proteins | sample 7442471 | NCBI WGS metagenome assembly JACCDG01 (sample SAMN15323444, study PRJNA562643) | freshwater metagenome | isolation source: river surface water | place: USA:Blue River Watershed | collected 2017-08-17 | reverse complement strand
GCTCAATACCTAAAAGTTCGCGATCGTGTTCATCAGGACCTACAGGTTCCTCTGGCGTTTCAACTCCGTAGGCAGTTAAGATTTCCTCAAACTCAGAAATGTCTGGTTCAAAAGCCTCATCCGAGTCCATCAATACTGGGGACTCCTCCCCGGAAAAGTTCGATGACGTTGGGCGCCACGTTAGATTCTCCAAGAGGGTCAATTGTGACTGGGAATTCTGATTCGCCTCGTGAATCAGCGTCAACAACTGAGAGTTCTGTTCCTGTAACATCTGCACTAGGCTTCGTAGAAACAGAATCTCGCTTTCGACGTCGGAGTTCGGCATTCTTAGCCGCCTTTTCTTCTCGGTTTACAATTTCTGAAATATCTAAACCTAAACGCTTAATAGCGTTCAGCAAAAATTCGTACTTACGAAGCGCTCCCTCGGAGCTAGCTTGAATGGACTCTGCTTGAGCTTTAATTTCAGCAACCTGCACAGAGTTGTAACTCTTAGGATCTGCGTCGACAAAGTCTCGCATACAATCGTTACAGATGTAAAGACGACCCTCAAATTCGGTGTCCATACCTGTATCAATAAAGTACTTCTTTTTATAACATTTGCATCTGTAGCAAACTGCGGGCAATAACGGCAACGGGCCGTTTGTAACTACAGGAGGTAACATTTTAATTTTCTACTTTCTCGTAAGTTGCTGAGAAAATGTTCTTTTTACAAGGATAAAATTCACCCTGAATCCCCATAATTAAAACATCATCAATAGTGGCAAAAATGCTTCCCTCCAAGGTGAGGACTCTAATAAAATCCGTACCAAAATCTAATTCATCATTAGAAACGGCATCTAAGATCTCTTTAGGTAACTCACCTAAAATAGAGTATAGCTCCAATAAATCTTCAACGGGCCACGCATCAATAACTACAGGCTTCTTCCTAAATTTCAACTGATTCCCCTAAAAGTCAGTGCCTAATTCCGGATCGTAGAAATTAAGCTGTTCTGGTACGTGATGAGGAATTAATTCCTCATCAATCAACGGATGCTGTTCGGTGATCGCTACAGAAGCATTTAACACGTTCCCTCGTGGCAAGTCAACTTCCCCAGAAAGAGCTGGTCGAGAGACGATACCGTATCTAAGAGCGTCCATTGCGTGGTCGTTCTTTTTCATGGGAACTTCTTGTGAGTTATTCTTAGCGGCTGTCTTTTCAGTAGCGAACTTAGCCCACCTGTAGCGACCTAACTCCCAAATTGTTTTCTCACAGTTTCGTGCAATAAACAACTGGTTCTCTTTGAATCTCGAGAAAACTCTTTCGATTCCGGCTTTAACGTCGTTGTTCGCTAATCCGTAGCTAAGACCGTTTTGAGCATATTCGCTTTGAATGCTGTGGCCAACAATAGGGTCCGTGTTTTGGGTAGACGGGTCTCCAACGATATATTGTGGGGTAACTCCGTGATCTTGGTATCGTTTGAGGATTGCAACTGCGTTTTCTTTGACAAGTCGATTGGAATAGTAGTATTCGTCATAGATTACGACTCGTCCGTTTCCGTCAAAAGCCCCAAAAAGAAACGCAGTCGGATTAGTGAAACCGTGGTCAAGCATGCCAAAATGACCCCAATTACGACGAAGATCGTCCCAACGAGAACGTGAGTCAGGATCAAAAAAAGTAGGGATAAGGTTATCAGGAGTAACAGCGTCACGGTAAATAGCGCCTGTAAACGAAGTATACTTACCGGACTGGCGAGCGATTTTTTCATCTTCGTCTAACCCGTCTAAGAGAATATCAAGAGTAGTCTGTGAAACGTATTTGTTCATCGAAGTGTTAACTTCAAACACGTCAATGTTTGGGTTCTGTCCTTCTTTAGAAGGTTCGTAAAGACGATCAATGGTCCAACTCATATCAATGAGCGGAGTCATTGTCATCATCCAATGTCCACCTACGTCGGCCAGTCGAAGTAGGTTTTCGTTAAAAATTCCCTCGGGTGGTTCTTCGTCGAACCAGACAAGATGCCGGCTTGTGCCGGCGAACTTGTCTTTGTCCTGATCGTAGGACATGAATTCCAATGTAGATCCATTGACAAGCGTAAGCGTACGCGACGATTTTTCATATGAATCTTCCCAGCTACCGTTCTTTAGTTGGCTAGGTGGAATCCATCTAGCGATTTCAGGTTGAACGATCTTCTTAACACCGTTCTCAAAGTCAACCGCAATTGCTCGAGCACGAATCGGTGTCTTGAATTTAAGTTGTTGGTATTGATGCTGACCGGTTAGCCACATCACCATCTCGGCGGCACCCGCTACAGTCTTACCTGCCCGGTTACCACCTAAGAACAAACGACCCACTTTCGGTGAGGAATGGAACTGAATTTGGTGTTCCTGAGCCTTATAACCAAAGATAGTAGGATTTAAAGACGTTCGTCTAAGTGCTGCCGTTAACTGTAAGGCTACGTCTTTCTGGCTATATTGTACCGTCTTAGCGTTTTTTGCTGCCATAATCGTCCTCTAGGCGCCTCTTAACACTCCAAGAGGGGGGAAGGCCCGGAATGGGCCTCTGTGCCTCCCCCACCATTTTGCGGGATGCTACAGGAATCTCTATCAGACGCCTTGCGGCTAAACGTAGAAAAACCCTGATCCCCCTAATCATTTTCGTTATTCTTCGATGTTCGGAAAAATGAACACAGCTAAAACGGTCACGGCGCCGACTACAGGGGTGGGAATATCAATACTAAATGCCCATTCCACAATAGTAGCCAATGCCGAAACCGCCGTTGCTACAGCTGCTTTGGTATATTTCTTCAATCTAATGCCTCTTTCCCATGTAATTGAGAACTCATGAGTCGAATCTCTCCCTCAAGATCAACGATCTTTAAAGACATAGTTTCGATTCGACGGTTCGCAATCTCGTTGTCTTTCCTACAGGCTTCCATGTGAGTGTTAGCTTCGTGCAGAGTAGTTCTGTAATCTTCGTTCATCCTAGCTAACGAAGCGTTCTCAGCTAATAAACCTTGCTCACGATTCTCGTAGTGGATGATTAAATCGTTGTAACCTTTAAGTGTTGCTAGAGTACCTCGAAGAAAGACGTACCCTGTAGCTGCAACTACAGAACCGCCTGTAAATCCGGGGATAATCCAGTTCTCAAACACGTCAGGTTCCGACGCACTTCCCGCCGCACTGCTTGAAAAACTCAGCAAGTCGATTAGCAACTTCAATCCTAATGTAGTCCATCTGACGAATACGGGCTGCACCAGGACAAGTTTTCCCGGTATAAATACTCCACTCTTTGAACTTTGAGTGGTAATCAATGCCAGAACTATACGGGGTCGGACACGCACTACAGGCCGCGTCGTAACAAAGACAGATTAAGAAATTGACTGAAATCATAAACTCTAACTGATCCAGTTCCCATTCTTTAGTCTTTAAAAGAGCCTGTCCCAAGTCAGCCGTCTCGAACGAAACGTAACCTTTGGCTTCTCCGTCTTTGTAGAAGAAGTTACCTTTGTAGTTACAATCCGCTTTACGAGTAACAGGAACTGCCTGGATACCCGGGAACGAAAGAGGTACCTGAAAGTGAGCTTCTCCAGTAATGTCCTTGCGAGTCCAATACTTAATCAAACTCTGCCAAGGCGTTAAGCCCGGAGCCGAGTTAGAGTGCAGAATTGAACCTGTAGGTTTAATCTTTGCCTGGGTATAGGCTTCTGGAATAGGCGATTGAATAATTTTATCGGGCGGACCTTCGATCCAACCCTCACTATTCATAATCATTCCGGAAGCCAACATACGAGCAACGTTCTCTCGAGAATTACTTCCGTCGATAGTGTTACCCAATAAGCGTGGATGGATCATTTCTTTCCCTTCTTCAAGAGACGTTTCTTAGCAACGACGACCTTTAAGCTCTCCGTTGTACGCCCCCACTTTTTCTGGTTCTGTCATTTGAACGGAGCCATCAAATCACCAAAGAAACCACGTCCACGAGGGTTGTTGTTTCCTTGCTGCTTTCGGTTAGCCGGGGGCTTGTCTTTCTTAGGTGCCGGAGGTCCCTGAACACCTTTGCTAATCGACGAAGCTTTTTTGATAGCCTCGTCTGCTTTAGCTTTCTTAGCCAGATCCAGTCGACGCTGAGCTACAGCCTGCATCTTGTTGTCGTCTCCGCTAAGGTACTTAGCTTTGTCAGTCTGAGTCTTAACGTAAGCATCTGCTGCAGCCTGACCACCACGTGCCATCTGCTTTTTCTTCTCTCGATCAACTGCCATCAAGTAATCTTGAGCTGCTTTAGTTAGTGCCATTCTTCAACTCCACTTTAGTAAGGAAAGTAACAAACTCGTCACCGTCTTTTAAAAGAACGGTTTCATCATCATTAATTACACGAATACGGATTGTCCCCAATTCGTCTCGCTCTACCCGACCAACGTTTAGTTTGGTGTGGTCCCTACGAATGTGCTTAGGTGCTTCCACTTTCCAGTTCTCCTAATACGTTGGTTTCAATTTCGTCAGCAATCATAGTTAGCACGCCAGGTTCAACGTGACGTGCAAGAATCTCCATCATCCTGCTAAGCAGGCCAATTAAGTTAACGGCTACGCCGTCCTCTTTGTAACGCCCCGTGAACTCGTTGAAGTATTTAATTCCCTGTAAGTCTCCGGACTCTACTAGTCTAATAAGGCTAACGTCAGCCGTCGAGGCGGCTTTCTTCTTAGCAGCTGCCAGCTTCTTCTCGAAGTAATCTGAATGTCGTTTGTCGTCGAGGAGGCGGTTGAACTTCAACGAAGTTAACCCGGCGGCTTTGATTTTAACGCCCTTAGCTCGCTTATCCGTGAAATCACAGATCAGCTCTACGGCTAGCGTGAAAAAGGGGTCCAATTGCTTTTGGGGGGCCTTTTTTACTACAGGCCAGAGTTGATCTGGTAAATCCCAGCCGCGCTTTTGTAAAGCGCTGCAAAGTTGCGGGAGCAATTCAGAATAGCCCTCCGGGCTGAGGCCGAATTTCTCGAGGAGCTCTTCGAGCGTGGCGGTTTCGTTTTCTAAAACGAAGGAAGCTAGGTTTTTATGCAGTGGGCTAACAATTCCCTAGGCCGTGATAAATTCAAGGGGATCGCCCAAATGGATAGTTGATTCCATCAGGATAAGGTACCATTTTCTGGAGATTTTGTAAAGTTAGGTTCGCTCAATTTGTAAAACGTGTGTGCGCTCAAAATGTAAAAAACGTGTTGCGGTTATAAGTTCCGCTCCGCTGTCGCCGTCGCAATAGTACTACTGGGGATTCAACCAACTATCTTAACGTTAAGATGTTGCGGTCGCAAATGATGCAAATGCAACTATTGCACAGCTACAAATGATGCAAATGCAACTATTGCACAGCTACAAATGATGCACAGCTACAAATGCTGCAAATGCAACATCACGTTGCAAATGCACTGATGTTGCAAATGCACTGTTTGCGTGCGCAAGTTATTGATGAGCTTCGATGATGTGACACTTGTCACGTTGGCCAATTTCTTTCCAGAATGTTGCTTTGTACCGGTAAAGAAACTGTAGGCTCGGGGCAAGCCCCTCGGGGCGACGTTGGTTCCTTGATAACCGAAGATTCCGCAGCGCAAGCGCCAGCTTTGCCCTTGCTACCGACTAGGTCGAAACTCCATGAGGGGTCGGACGTTGAATGACGTTCCTGACGAGACTCGTCAGACAAAGCAGAGGGACAGAACAATGGCAAACGCAACGAAGAACGTCACGGCCGTGTCGATCATCATTGAGAAGATTGACCAGATGGAGAAGGACGTTCTCGCTCTGGTGGCGGCCGAAGATTGGACGGGGCTCGCACGAATGCGAGATTCCCTTCTCAAGATTCGTGCCCTCGTCGGGTCGGGTGGGAAGTTCACGACAACCAACGGAACGAACGTCGATTCTGGCCGAAAGAACGGATTGACTGGAACGTTTGATGACATCGTGCATACCTTGATTACCCAGGGATTGATTCCCGAGGTCAAAGACGGCGAGAAGGTGACGCCGAAGGTTCCCACGATCATTACCCGGGGGAAGCAGGGTCGGCCGAAGAAGGAAGTCATGATCGACACTTCCCTCGACTTCTAGTCGGGTGAGAGAGCAGGAACGAAAGTTCCTGCTCTCGACTCTCAACTAGAAGGGAGAAAGAAAGATGGATCACGCAGAGAAGTTGAAGTTTGCTTGGAAGTGGGCAATGAAAGAGCCGGACTTTCGAGCGAGCAGGAAAGCAGCAGCGAATGCCGGACGTAAGGCAAACAACCTGTGGGCCGAGATCCGAGAGATGGAAGAACTTCTCTCGGCAAAGAGGGAAGAACTTGCCTTCTACCGCAAGCAGGAAGAGAAGTTCTCGAACAGGGTAAACGCCCATATCGATATCGAGATGAGCTACCTCGAGGTCTAGTCGGGTGAGGTAGCTCAAGCGAAAGCTTGAGCTACCGACTCTCAACTAGAGAGGGAGACAAGGGAAATGAAGCGCACAAAGATCAATCGGCCTGGACGTGACCTCGAGGTGTACGAGCGACTCGTCGGGGTGATCGAAGAGGCAGAGGCAAAGCGTTGCGAAGAGATCGAACAGCGAATGATGCTGGCCGATCTCGGGCGGAATCTCGGGAAGTGGTGAGAGAGGGGGGGAGCTTAGGCTCCCCCTCTCTTTTTTGTGTCGTGACGTAGTCACGGTCGCAATTAGTCTGGCTCTCACAACATTTCAATACCCAATCTTCAATTGGTGCGCCTGTTTAACTACAGGTCTCCCGGCTTTTCTATTTCCTTAATAAACTCGAGCTCGAGGTTTTTAGTGTCCTGGGAATAGGTTTGCTCAGAGGGGTAATTATCAAAAAATAATCTTTTTTTCCGAGATTGTGGATAACTTTAAAAAGTCCGGAAAGTAGTTTGAGACACTGAGAGGGACAGAATGTCCCTCTCTTTATGTCTCAAACTTAGTTAAACTTGGTAAGAGGTAAAACCCCAGGTCAGAGGCCATCTTTTACTATCTTTAACTGGACCCTTAACTGGAGTTAAGTTAAGAGCCTGTGGATAACTTCAAAAGAAACTACGAAAGTTGGCCTCATCGGTTTATAAACCGTTTATTCACCCAGAATCCCACGCCCCAGAGGCCTTTTTTAGAAGAAACCCCTTGTTTTCGCCGATAAATTAAGCTTTATAAATTACAGAAAACTATCCCGCAAGGCACTAGACGGCTACTATCAGGTAGGGGTACAATTGATATATGGACTTAAGAGAATACGCTACCGAGAACGTCAAACAAAAGCCTAAGAACTTCGTACAAATCGTAGATTTGGCTGAGAGAATGAAAGAAACTCCTAACCTAAGTGTAGAAAGATACTGCGAAATCTTGCGGATTACTAAACCTACTTTCTACAACAGACTTAAGTTAGGTAGGCAATGGGGCTTACTTCACGAGAAGTTCTACAAAGTTCACCCACGGTTTGAAGAAGAAACCTACACAGTTGAAAGAGCTTTAAGCTTCGTCAAAGAACCTTTCCTTCCTGTAGAGAAACTGCTATGGTTAGTTCTAAACACTAAAGAGACTGAGCGTCGAGTCGAGTTAGTGTCGCGTTTTAATAGGGTAGTAAGTGAGAAAGGACTTAGGGAGTTTATGGCTCTTTATGCAATGGTTATGGGTTTCCACATGGCTTACAAAGACCTACCTGTAGTTGATTTCAGTCCTTCGGATGAGGAAATCAATTCGATTCTAAATCCGTTGGTGTGACATGTGTCACATGACGCGTCTGTACCGGTACAGAGCCGGTAAGCTGGCCTCCGGCCACTTTAGAAGGGAAACACGGCATGGAAAAGAAGTTTTCAGTAAAGAACGGAATCTTGACAGATTACACCCGAGAAGAAATGCTCGACCTCATTGATATTGCAATGGCGGCTCCCGGGACTGTAGCTGTAATTCAATTCGCTGATGGTTCTTTCTTCAAGATTACGGAGGCTAACAAGTGAAGCTTGATTATTCAAACGGTTCTACGAACCCTTACACAATTGAAGCTCGCCATAACTTGATTCCCAAGTGTTTCGAGTGCGGTGAATTCATTCCTGTAGTGTTGGACGGTACGGATTATTTCCGTTACTACGTCAAGGGTGAAGGCAACATTCAACAAATCTTCCACTACCTGACTGGAAGTCAGAGGGAAGTTCTTCTTTCAGGTATCCATCCCGATTGTTGGAATAAGCTTTTCGAGGGAGCAGATAAGTAATGGGTACTGATTCGAGAAATTACAAGCGGATCATGGCTAAGCGCCATTTCAAGAATGGTGATTTCCAGCACTACGTTTCTAACGGTGATTGGGGATACGAACCTAGTCACTGGTATTTCCGAAAGACGAAGAACGGACGAAAGAACAAGGATAACAAGTGAAGCGTCGCATTCTTTTCCTGTTGCCTGTAGTGTTTTGTACCGGGTGCAATTGGGTCCTCAAGGAATTCCCTGAGGTTCCGTACCAAATTGATCTTAAGCCTGGTGATCGGCTAGACATTGAGATGCCGAATCAAGTTATTGACGGAAAGACTCCCTACGAACGTTGCGCCGATCTTGGTGGAAACCTTGATGCAATTGTTTACGTAGATGACAAAGTTATCTGTCCCTCAACCGATTTCTGAAAAGGAGAAACAACAAAATGAAGGTCACGCTGGAATTCGCAACCGATGTTCACGCAGAGAACGCAGCAATTGCTTTGGAGACAGTTCGATCAATTGCTGAGAAGGCACAAATGCCCCACACGGCGCGTCAGCTCTCGCAAATCTTGAAGGCAATCACAGATGCTCTTGATTACGAGGAGTATAAGGACTCAGAACTTGAGGCTCTTCTCGCTAAGGAAAAGGAAATTGCTGACGAAATTTGCCGCGTCTGTAACGGACCTAAGATTTACGTCTGAAATAATTGAGGGTGCTTTGGGACCTGTAGTCTTAAAGCACCCGATTGTTATTTCAACGAAAGGAAACAACAAATATGCTGCAACCTAAGCCCAACGGTGAAATGGCTCAGGCAATGCGAGACCTGGGAATTGAATACGAAGATATGTTTGAGAATCGAGCAGAATTCGTTAAGCGTGTGCAACGAAAGGCTCGAGAATTGGCAGCGCAATTGGATCGAAAGACTCCATTGGCTGACATGGAACATAACTTCAAAGCTAAGGCTCTCAAGAACAAAGATGCTGCAGCTGAGGCTGAGGAAATCTTTACCGGGATTCTTGATCTCGTCGTTGGTAAGGACCCTGAAGTTTTGGTTCACCTTCTTAACAAGATTCCTACACTTCAAACGATGATTGAGAATGAAGTGCGTGGAATGGCGATGCGTGAATCACAGTCGCAAGTTCTTTCCAAGCGTCATACGCATTTGTTGTATATGCGTTTGAAGAAGGGCTTTGATTCTTACGTCAAGTTCTGTGACTTGATCTATAGTGAGAAATACGCGGCTATTCCTGCTAAGTCCGGTAACTATTCGGATGACGGTGTGACCGGAACTAAGATCTACAGGATTTACGTTACGGGCGAGGAAGAAATTATGTTCCTCAATCCCTGGGAATGCGCTCATTATCTCGGTGTTGAGATTTCCTTCTACCTCGATTTGATCGAGATGATTAAGGAAAACAACGGCAAGATCAAGGATTTCGTCGTTTATCTTGAGGAGGTTCCCCGGTGAACGATTCTTTCTGGAAAAAGCATGTCACAACCTGTAGTGATGAAGTGTTCATGGATATCTACAGGGCCAGCACATTAGTCACACATCATTTCACCGATGAAGAACTCGAATTTCTACAGGAAGAATTGGAGCGACGTTTTGAATAGGTATCGAATTGGTTTCGCAGTCGCATTTCTTATTTACGTGGTAGCGTGTATCCGTGGATAATTACGACTACGAAGTAGAATACTACAGAGCTTATTTATTGGGCTTTGTAAAACCTACTGATTGGTGCGTTTGTGGGTATAGACGCAAAGATCATAAGAACAACAAATTCTGTATCAACGGAAATTATTTTCGATACTCGGAGACTTTCAATGACTGATTTCTTTAAACTTCCTGTAGCAGAGCTACTTGATCCTGTAGTTGAACTACAGCGCAAGCGTGACTCTCTTAAGGCTTCTATTGAGCAGCGCAAAAACGATATCCAGGAGACTTTGCGTAAGCTTGCTGAGCTTCAACGCCTTAAGCAGGAATTTCAGGACGCTATCAATGACGAATTGTTCCAGCTGCGTCAGACTGAGCGAGAACTTCTTTTGCAAGAGCAGAAGCGTGAACAAGAAAGACTTGCTCAAGCTGAGTTGGAACAACTCGC
>JACCDG010365160.1_pt1 | contig 10286 bp, 8 predicted proteins | sample 7442471 | NCBI WGS metagenome assembly JACCDG01 (sample SAMN15323444, study PRJNA562643) | freshwater metagenome | isolation source: river surface water | place: USA:Blue River Watershed | collected 2017-08-17 | reverse complement strand
AATTGCAGATCGAGCCGGTCAGCCAAGCTGCGGCCAACCAACGGGCCGGGCGATGCGGCCGGGTGGCCAACGGCATCTGCATCCGCTTGTACGACGAGAAGGACTTCAACAGCCGTCCTCGGTTCACTGATCCAGAAATCCTGCGCAGTTCTCTGGCGGGTGTGATTTTGCGGATGAAGTCTCTGCACCTGGGTTTGGTGGATGACTTCCCCTTCATCGAGCCACCGCTGCGCAAAGCCATTGCCGACGGTTATCAGTTGCTCAATGAACTGGGTGCGGTGGACGACGACAACGAAATCACCCGCTTGGGGATGGACCTGGCGCGTTTGCCGCTGGACCCGCGTGTCGGCCGCATGATCCTGGAAGCCAAAGACCGTCAGGCCCTGGCTGAGGTGCTGGTGATTGCCGCCAGTTTGAGCGTGCAGGACGTGCGCGACCGCCCTCTCGAGGCCCAGCAGGCGGCCGACGAGAAGCACAAGAAGTTCGACGACGAGAAGTCGGAGTTCATGGGCACCATCAAGCTGTGGAAGTGGCTGGATGAGTCGCGTGGTGGCCATGGGCATCACGAGCCCGGTCAGCCTGAGAAACACAAGCTCAGCCATCGCAAATACGAACAGCTGCTGCGAGACAACTACATCAGCCCCCGCCGTGTGCGCGAGTGGAAGGATGTCTATACCCAGCTGCACACCGTGGTGGCCGAACACAACTGGCGCCTGAACGGCAGCCCGGCAACTTATGAGCAAGTGCACCTGTCCTTGCTGTCAGGCTTGCTAGGCAACATCGGCTGTAAAAGCGATGAGGACGACTGGTACCTCGGTGCGCGTGGCATCAAGTTCTACAAACACCCGGGTGCGAACCTGAGCAAAAAGCCGGGGCGCTGGATTTTGGCGGCTGAACTGGTTGAAACCACGCGCCTGTTTGGTCGTGGCATTGCCAACATCGATCAGCCTTGGTTGGTGCAAATGGGCGGCCATTTGCTCAAGAAGCAACTGCTCGATCCCCATTGGGAAAAGAAGGCGGGAGAGGTGGTCGCGCTGGAGCGGGCCACGCTGTATGGCCTGGTCGTCTACAACAACAAGCGCGTCAACTTTGGTCTGGTCGACACGCCTAAGGCTCGCGACATCTTCATTCGCGAGGCTTTGGTCAATGACGAGTGGGAAACCCGCTTGCCCTTCCTGGCCGCTAACCGCAAGCTGATCAATCAGGTGGAGCAGCTCGAGCACAAGTCACGCCGACAAGACGTGCTGGTGGATGACGAGCTGATCTACGGTTTCTACGACGCTCAGATCCCGCCCGAGGTGATGAGTGGCTACAGCTTTGAGCGCTGGTACAAACATGCCAGCCGCGAGAACCCCAAGCTGCTGTACCTCAGCCGAGAAGAGCTGATGCGGCATGAGGCCGCAGGCATCACCAGCAGCGCCTTTCCCAAGGTCATCCGCATGGGTGGGGTGGACTGCACCACGGCCTATTTGCATGAGCCCGGCGATGCCCGTGATGGCGTCACCGTGACGGTGCCCATCTTTGCGCTGAACCAGGTGCAAGAGGAACCCGGCGAATGGCTGGTGCCCGGCATGTTGAAAGACAAGGTCTTGGCGCTGGTCAAGAGCCTGCATCAAAAGCCGCGTGCGCGTTTGGTGCCCTTGCCGGACTATGCCGAGTCCTTCGTCAACACGGTGGACTTTGGCCAAGGTGGCTTGATGGACGCGCTGCTCAAGGCCGTGCGCGACAAGACCCAGTTGGACATCAAGCGCAACGACTTCAAGCTGGACATGTTGTCGCCCCATTTGTTCATGAACTACCGTGTGGTGGATGAACATGGTCGGCAATTGGGCATGGGCCGTAACCTGGCGGCCCTGAAGGCTGATTTGGGTTCGTTGGCGCGCGGTGCCTTCCAGGCTCTGGCTGCGTTGAAAGCGCAAAGCGTGGCGCAGGGTGGCCCTCAAGGCGGCCTGCCAGCGGGCCAGTCGGGCCAAGCTGGTTCGCCATCCGCTCAGACTGCAGCACCCGCAGGTGGCATGCAAAGAGCGCCCGCGCCTACAGGCAAGGGTGCGCAGCCTCAGCAAAACCCATCAGCCAAGAAGGCGCAAGCGGCACAAGCCTTTACCGATTGGACTTTTGGTGAGCTGCCTGAGTTGATGGAAATTCAGCGCGGTGGACACACTTTGATCGGCTTCCCTGCCTTGATCGACAAGGGCCACAGTGACGAGATTGAGGTGTTTGACGAGCCCGATGTGGCAGCCGCCAAGCACCGCGCGGGGCTGCGCCGCCTGGTTGCTTTGCAGATCAAAGAGCCGCTCAAGTACCTTGAGAAAAACATCCCCGATCTACAGAAAATGGCCATGGCTTACATGAGCCTGGGTACCGCCGATGAGTTGCGTGACCAGATCATTGACGTGGCGCTGGACCGTGCCTATCTCAATGACCCTCTGCCCACCGATGCGGCCAGTTTCAAAGCCAGGGTAGAAGAGGGCCGCACCCGTCTGAACCTGATCGCCCAAGAAGTGGCGCGCCTGGCCGGTACGGTGCTGGTTGAATACGCCGCTGCGGTGCGCAAGCTCAAAGACGCCAAACCACCCAAAGACGTGGCCGACGACATCAACGGGCAACTGCAGCGTTTGATGCCCAAGCGCTTTGTGGCCCTGACACCCTATACGCAGTTGCAGCACTTTCCGCGTTACCTCAAAGCCATCACCCTGCGGCTGGACAAGCTCAAAGGTGACCCCTCACGGGATGCGCAACGCCTGACTGAATTGCGCCCCCTGGATCAGCGCTACACACGCCGCCTGGCTGATCTCAAAGGCGTGCTGGATGCCCGCACCGATGAGTTCCGTTGGCTGTTGGAAGAGCTGCGCGTGAGCCTGTTTGCGCAAGAGCTTCGCACCCCTCAGCCCGTCAGCATCAAACGGCTGGAAAAGGCCTGGGCACAGATTTCGGCTTGATCAAGGCTTGAGGTAAGGCGCGATCTGGCTGGCCAGTTGCGCATTGAGCCTGGCCATGGCGGCAGCTTGCCCTGGGGCATCGTCGCTTTGAACGGGTTCGCTCAAAGTCAGTTGTCCCATCTTGCTGGCTTGTGTGTCACCAGATGCTGGTGTCAGCACCCAATGCACTTGGGCTTGCATCTGTCCTTGTGGGCGGACATGGTCCAGCATCAGGTAGCTGACTTGCAAGCTGCTGACCTTGGGCGAGCCAGCACAGGCCGTGTCGCACACGCTGCCTGCGGGCAAGCGTGCGTTGAGTTGTTGGCTCAAATGCCGGGTCAAGCTCACTTCCAGTCGCTCAGCCCAGCGGGTGGCGGGCCATTCCGCCAAAGTTTGCGCACTGCTGCGGTAGCGAACCTGGATGCTTTGCAGGTATTCCGGGATCTGGACTCGACGTACCACCAGCGTGGGTGCTTGCGCGGCCGGTGCCGCTTGGGCAGATGTCGTTGGCGCGTCCAGTGGGAGCGACAACAGCACCACGGATGGTGTGCGGCTGGCGCAACCGCTCAGCGCCAAGATAGCCACGCCAGCGGTCAATAAAGCGGAGCACCAAACAGCGCGCGCGGAGGTGGACGTATGCATCATGGCTTGCTGCCTCCAAAGATCAAGCTGCTGGGGTCACGGTCCAGTTGGTCGGCAAACGATCGCAGGCTGCGCGCTGCTTGCGACAAGTCGGTCACCGCGCTGTCCATGTCAGCCCGAACGGGCGAACCTGGCACGCTCAACTCAGCCAGATCGCGCATGGCCAGGCGGGCTTGTTCTGCGGCTTGCTTGGTCTCCAGCAGGGTTTGCTGCAAAGCCGGTTGGGCTTCTGTGACGGCGCCGCGGGTGGTGTCGCTCAACTGCTGGATGGACTTCAGCGTGCTGCTGGCTTGGGTCTGTACCTGATCCATGGCCAGCGATGCCTTTTCCAGCGTCTGCCGGGCTTGCGAACTGGTGGCGTTGATCTGCTTGCTGCTACTGTCAATGGCCATTTGGCTGGCCTTCAGGGTCTGGTTCAGTGTGGTCATGGTTTGCCGAAGTTCGGCCACCAGGTCGCCCAAGGGCAGGCTTTGCACCTGGTTGATCAGCGCATCCAACTTGTCTTGCATGGTCGGGATTTCAGGCAGCGATGGGCTGCCCACCGTGGCCACCTTGGCGGGGGTGTCGGGTCTGAAGTCCAGCTCAACAGCAGCTTGTCCAGTCACGATGCTTTGAAGGATCAGTCTGGCGCGCAGGCCGCGTTTGATCAAATCAGGCAGGTCCAGGTTTTCATTGGGGCCTTCCAAAGAGCCCATCTGCAGGTTTTCGGTGTTCAGTGTCAAACGGACTGAAACCCGAGTCAACAACGTTTGTGGATTGACCTGAACATCAATGCGCGTGACCTCGCCCATCTTGACGCCCCGAAACGTCACAGGGGCGCCGATGTACAGTCCCTTGACGCTGCCGTCAAAGTAAACCACTGCTGCATGCCGGTTGGTAAACAGGCCTGACTTGTTCAGCGTCAGGATGCCGGCTACAGCCAAAGCCAAGGCCAGTACGACAAAAACGCCGACTAAGAAAGCGTGTCGTTTCATGTTGATTCGATCTCCTGGCGGTGCATGAAGGCCCGCACGGTGGGGTGCTTGACGGTGTCGCGTATGGTCGTTGGCTTGCCTTGGGCGATCGGTCGCTTGCTGTCGGCATCCAGAAAGATGCCGTCGTCTGCCAAGGCGTAAATGCTGGGTAGTTCGTGGGTCACCATCACAATGGCCGCCCCTGTTCGCGATCGGATGTCCAAGATCAGTTGATCCAGCTTGAATGAACTGATGGGGTCCAGCCCTGCTGAAGGCTCGTCCAGAAAGAGCAGGTGAGGGCGGGCCACAATGGCCCTGGCCAAGCCCACGCGCTTTTTCATGCCCCCGCTCAAGTCAGCCGGTAGGCGGTCGCGTGCATGGGCCATGTCCACCCAGGCCAGGGCTTCCAGGGCACGGGCTTCGCGCTCGGCCGCTGACAAACTGCCTTGCACTTCCAGCGGCAACATCACGTTGTCCAGCACGGACATGGACGACCACAACGCCGCGCTTTGAAACAGCACACCGATGTCTGCCCGCAGATGGTTGCGCATGGCTTCGTTGCTGGCCCAGTAGTCTTGCTGTGTGTATAAAACCTGACCCGCGCTAGGGCGCAGCAACCCAATCAAACTTTTGAGCAAAGTGCTCTTGCCGCAACCGCTGCCACCCATCACGGCAAAAATCACGCCGGGTTCGATGTCAAAGCTGATCTGTTCTTGGACCAGTGTTTTGCCATATTGCAGCCGGAGGTCGCGTGCGCTCAACAAGCTCATGCTCATATCCTCAGGGCGTCAGCACACACGGCAAACACGGCGTCCAGCGCAATGACCCCGACGATGCCGGCAACCACGGCGCGAGTGGTGGCTTGTCCCACACCAGCGGCATGACGTTCGGCATGCAGCCCATATAAACACGCGGCTTGAGCCACCAGGATGCCAAACGCCATGCTTTTGCACAGACCCAGTCCGAGGTGGGCATACGTCAGCGCTTGGACGCTGCGTTCAAAGTAGGCAGACGGTGCCAAGTCCAACAGCGTGGCGCTGACCGCAAAGCCGCCCAATAGCCCGCCGACGCATGCAAACATGTACAGCAGTGGCAACATCAACAGCAGTGTCAAAACGCGAGGCAGCACCAAATAATCAACAGGGTTGAGCCCCAGCACCGAGAAGGCATCGATCTCTTCATTGGTTTGCATGGCGGCCAACTCAGCGGCAAATGCGGCGCCCGTTCGGCCGCACATCACCACGGCGGTGATGACGGCAGCCATCTCGCGCGACACGGCAATGGCCACCAGATCGGCGACAAATATCCCAGCACCAAACTTGGTCAGTTGCACGGCGCCCACAAAAGCAATGATGGCGCCAACCAGCACGTTGACCACAATCACGATCAGCAAGGCGCGCGCGCTGGCGTCTGCCAGGATGCGAATGAAGTCGTGCCGCCTGAATGTCCAGCCTTGGCGGATACCCCGCCCTAGGGCCAAGAGGGTGCCACCCAGCAGCGTGAACGCATGCTGATACGGAATGCTCATGCATCAGTTATAGCTTGGGCGTGGCTGGAGCAAAGATTTTTATGATTTTTGCGATGTAGATAGTGCAAAACAAAATTATCCATGCTATAGTAGCGTTCTTGTCGGGGCGTAGCGCAGCCTGGTAGCGCATCTGCTTTGGGAGCAGAGGGTCGTGAGTTCGAATCCCACCGCCCCGACCATCAAATTGCAAAGGTTAGTAGGTTAACGCCTACTAACCTTTTTGCTTTTCCGGGGTTCTTGTGTCTGACAAACTTCCCGCTGCTGCGAAACATCCGATTGATCTGGCGTCTTACGCCCGGGCGGACATCTTCAAGGCGTTCAATGATCGGTTGATGCCTCAGTTCAGCACCACCTGTGAGGTGGATGTCACAGGCATCCAGCATGCGGCCGATGAAGCAGGCGTGTCCTTTTTTGTGGCCTTGAGTTATGCGGTGTCGCGTGCAGTCAATGCCGTGCCGCAGTTTCGACATCGCGTCATCGACGGCGTGTTGTACGAATACGATCGCATTGACCCTGGCTACACCGTGGCACGCGAAGGTGATCTGTTCTCTTTTTGCGACTCGGTCTATGACGAAAACTTCAAGCGCTATGCAGCGCATGCTGCGGCGCGCATGGTCGCGGTCAAAGACACGCCCGATCTGAGTGTGGGTGACAAGAACCAGATGTTCTTCATCACCAGCATCCCGTGGTTCAGTTTTACGGCATTCACCCACCCTTATGACCCGATGTATGGCTACATCCCAGTCATCACCTTGGGGCAGTTCACCGAGCGCTCGGGCTCGGTGGTGATGCCAGTGGCTGTGCAGGTTCATCACGGTGTGGTCGATGGCCTGCACGTGGCCCGGTTTTATGCCAACTTGACTGATCTCAGCCTGCACGCCTTGCGTTGGCTGCAGGTGTAACGGTGTCAGGCGCGTTTGCTTTTCTTGGCTGGTTTTTTGCCGCTTGAAGCCATGTCATCCAGGATGGGGCAGGCCGAACGGTTATCACCGTGGCACTGTTGCACCAAGTCTTGCAAGCTGCGCTTCATGGATTCCATCGAATCGATGCGCTGTTGCAATGCGTCGATTTGAGTCTGCGCCATCTTTTTGACGGTGGCACTGCTGCGACGACGGTTGCGCCACAGGTCCAGCAGTTCGCTGATGCCTGGAATGCCAAAACCCAGATCGCGAGCCCGGCGGATGAAGTGCAGCGTATTGAGCGCGTCTTCGTTGTACAGGCGATAGCCTGCGTCGGTTCGCGGTGGGTGCGTCAGCAATCCCTGACCCTCATAGTGGCGGATCATTTTTTGCGAAATACCGGTGGCTTTGGAAGCTTCACCGATATTGATACCCGTGGCGTCAGTTTTGGACTTCATAACCCTCTCCCGTGATGGCCTGCTCAATCGCAGTCAGCGACAGAGCAGATTGAACAGTGACCTGGCCTTGTGGCAACTCGACCGAGACGGTGGCTTGGGGATCTTGCGTCTGAATGGCCTTGGTAACGGCCTTGACGCAATGCTGGCAGCTCATGCCCTTGACCTGCAATTGGTGAGTTTGTGGGGTGCTCATGTTTGATTCCGGGGGCTTGACCTTGACATCATGGCAAGGGTGATACTGATGCCTATTGTTAACCGTTTCTGACAGATCCGCCATGCCTCAAGATTCTTTACAAAGCCCTGTGGTGGCGCCACCTGTGCAGCTGGCCGTGCGTGGGATGACGTGTGCGGCGTGTGTCAGTCGGGTTGAGCGGGCTTTGAACAAAGTGCCGGGGGTTGCTTCGGCGCAAGTCAACTTTGCGACGGAGACGGCGTCCGTTTCCTTGGCTGAACCAAGTGCCAGCTTTGATTCGGTCAGCTTGGTTGCAGCCATCGAGGACGCGGGCTACCAGGCGCAACTGCAGTCTGACGATGCGGCCCCGCAAGATGTTGAGCAAACTTGGTGGCAGGTTTGGGGGCATGTCTGCCTGGGCCTGCTGGCCAGCATTCCGCTGGTTGTGCCGATGCTGTGGGGGCAGCATGACTTTTGGCCTGCCTGGGTGCAGTTTGCGCTGGCCACGCCCGTTCAGTTTGGCTTGGGTTGGCACTTCTACAAGGCGGGCTGGGCGGCTTTGAAAGACCGCAGCGGCAACATGGATCAATTGGTGGCCTTGGGTACCACGGCTGCTTGGGGTATGTCGGTCTGGCTTTGGTGGACGCATGCGCCGGATCAGTCTGGGGCGCACGCTGGCATGGCTGGTATGTCGCACGACCAGCCTCAGTTGTATTTCGAGTCTGCTGCGGTAGTCATCACGCTTGTCCTGCTGGGTAAGGCCTTGGAAGCTCGGGCCAAGCGCCAGACGACCTTGGCCATTCGTGCCTTGCAGTCTTTGCGGCCCAACACGGTGCGACGCATGGGGCCGCAGGGCGAGGTGGAGGTGCCGGTGGCTCAGGTCGTGGTGGGGGATGTTTTGGTGGTGCGCCCAGGCGAGCGCATTCCGGTAGACGGCGTGGTCACTGAGGGCAACAGCCACGTGGACGAAGCCATGCTGACTGGTGAGCCTTTGCCCGTTAGCAAATCTGAGGGTGACAAGGTGACCGGTGGTGCCATCAATGCCGAGGGCCGCATGCTGATGCGCGCCACCGCAGTGGGTGCGCAGACGATGCTGGCGCAGATCATCCGTCGCGTAGTTGAAGCGCAAGCAAGCAAGGCGCCTATTCAGCGCGTGGTGGACAAAGTGTCTGCGGTGTTTGTGCCCACTGTGCTTCTTGTTGCGGTCATCACCGCGTTGGGTTGGTGGTGGTATGGCGCCTCATTGGATCAAGCCTTGATTCGTGCGGTGGCGGTGCTGGTGATCGCCTGCCCCTGTGCGTTGGGTTTGGCGACACCCGCGGCGATCATGGCGGGTACAGGTGCTGCAGCAAGGGCTGGCATCTTGATCAAAGATCCGCAGGCGCTTGAATTGGCCCATCGTGTCACGGTGGTGGCGTTCGACAAAACGGGCACCTTGACCATCGGGCGCCCGACCTTGAAAGACCTGCACGTTTGCACCAGCGATGTGGCTTGGTCACGAGATGCCTTGCTGTCCGTTGCGGCGGCTTTGCAAGCAGGTAGTGAGCACCCCTTGGCGCAAGCGGTGATCAACGCGGCGGGGCGTGATGTGCCGGCGTCACAAGATCTTCAGGCTGTGGCTGGACGGGGCATCAAGGGCGCTGTGATGCTGGATGGTCAGGCCACTGAATGGGCATTGGGCAGTTCCCGTTGGATGGCCGAGTTGGTCGGGGCGATGGCAGTTGCCCCCTGGCAGGCTTGGCTTGACCCGCAGCACGGGCAGGGCGCGACCGTGTCCTGGTTGATGCAGTTTGATGCGTCAGGGAAATGGCAGGTCATGGCGGGCCTGGCCTTTGGTGACGAGATCAAACCGGGGGCCGCTCAGGCTTTGGCTACATTGCACCAGCGTGGCATTCGCACGGTCATGATCTCGGGTGACAACCAAGGTGCGGCGGAGGCGGTCGGGCGCCTGTTGGGCATCGGTCAGGTCATTGCCGAGGTTTTGCCCAATGACAAGGCGGATCAGGTCCGCCGCTTGCAGCAAGGCGAGAAGGGGCAGCGGGTCATTGTGGCCATGGTGGGTGACGGACTCAACGATGCACCGGCGCTGGCTGCGGCAGATGTCGGCATGGCCATGGCCAATCCACACGGCAGCACCGACGTGGCCCTGCATGCAGCTGGCATCACCCTGATGCGTGGTGACCCCTTGCTGGTGTCCGCCGCGTTGGATATTTCTCGCCGCACCACCCACAAAATCTATCAAAACTTGTTTTGGGCCTTTGGCTACAACGTCCTGGGTATCCCCTTGGCGGCTCTGGGGGGGCTCAACCCCATGGTGGCCGGTGCGGCCATGGCATTCAGTTCGGTGAGTGTTGTCAGCAACGCCTTGCTGCTGTCTCGTTGGCGGGCGCGGTAAACTCCTTAACTTGTCTGCCCGTAGCTCAACTGGATAGAGCAATTGCCTTCTAAGCAATAGGTCGGGGGTTCTTATTTAAGGCTGATGTGATTGCACATTACAATCGGCAAAGTTTTGATTCAGGGCGACGTTAGCTCAGCTGGATAGAGCAATTGCCTTCTAAGCAATAGGTCAGGGGTTCGAGCCCTCTACGTCGCATTTTTACCTAGGAAAGCGCTCTCTATGAGCGCTTTTTTTTGCCCGCAAACCGAGCCGCAGTCGGTGTTTATGTGTGCAATACAGTTGCGCATTTGGCGGTGCTCTGATAGCATTTTTCCAGTT
>JACCDG011997914.1_pt1 | contig 10287 bp, 10 predicted proteins | sample 7442471 | NCBI WGS metagenome assembly JACCDG01 (sample SAMN15323444, study PRJNA562643) | freshwater metagenome | isolation source: river surface water | place: USA:Blue River Watershed | collected 2017-08-17 | reverse complement strand
CGACATCGTGTTCGTCTCGGTGAACACACCCACCAAGACCTACGGCATAGGTGCCGGACGAGCGGCGGACCTGCGCTACATCGAGTCGGTGGCGCGCACCATCGCGGAAGTCGCGACCACGCCCAAAATCATCGTGGAGAAATCCACCATCCCGGTCCGCACCGCCACCACGATCCAAGAGATCCTCGCCGCCCACCCAGGCGCCGCGAAATGTCAGGTGTTGTCCAACCCCGAGTTCCTCGCCGAAGGCACGGCCGTCGCCGACCTGCAAAACCCCGACCGCGTCTTGATCGGCGGCGAACGCACCCCCGAGGGCGAAAAAGCCATCGAGACCCTCGTCTCGGTCTATGCCCACTTGGTGCCGCGCGAACGCATCATCACCACCAATCTCTGCTCGTCAGAGCTGTCCAAGCTGGTCGCGAATGCCTTCCTCGCCCAGCGCATCAGTTCGATCAACGCCATCTCCGCGCTGTGCGAAGCGACCGAAGCCGACGTGGACGAGGTCGCGCACGCCATCGGCCGCGATTCGCGCATCGGACCCAAGTTCCTGAAAGCCTCGGTCGGCTTTGGCGGTTCCTGTTTCCAGAAAGACGTGCTGAACCTAGTGTATCTTTGCGAGCACTTCGGCCTGCCCGAAGTCGCCGCGTATTGGGAAAGCGTGGTCAAGATCAACGACTGGCAGAAACGTCGCTTCGCGGCCAACATCGTGCGCAGTCTCTACAACACGGTGGCGGACAAGCGCATCGCGGTGCTGGGCTTTGCGTTCAAAAAAGACACCAACGACACCCGCGAAACCGCCGCGATCAGTGTGTGTCGCGACTTGCTCACCGAACACGCCAACGTCGTGGTTTACGACCCCAAGGTGCCGGCCGCCGAGATCGTGGCCGACGTCTGCGGCAAAGGCGCGCCCGCCAATCCGCGCCTCAGTGTAGCACAGAGCGCCTACGAGGCCTGCGCCGGCGCGCATGCCGTCGCCATCGTGACCGAGTGGGACGAGTTCAAGACCCTCGACTACGAAAAGATTTTCGCCGGCATGCCCAAACCGGCCTTCATCTTTGACGGTCGCAATATCACCGATCTGAAGCGCCTGCGCGAAATCGGCTTTCGCGCCTCCGGTATCGGCAAGTGATCCCCCTGCGCGGGCATCCCCGCGATATGCGCAAACACCGCGCTTGCGCGCCCGCCCGGCGCGCGCGAGCCTCCGCATTTTCCTCCGCCTTTCCCTCTATGAAAATCGTTCTCGCCTACTCCGGTGGTCTCGACACCTCCGTCATCGTCAAGTGGCTGAAAGAGACCTACGACGCCGAAATCGTCACCTTTGCGGCCGACGTCGGCCAAGAAGAAGAGCTCAAGGGGCTCGACAAAAAGGCCAAGGCCACCGGTGCGTCCAAGCACTACACCCTCGATCTGGTCGAGGAATTCGCCAAGGACTACATCTTCCCGATGGTGCGCGCCAACGCCATCTACGAGAGCCAGTATTATCTCGGCACCTCCATCGCCCGTCCGCTCATCGCCAAGGCCCAGGTGGACATCGCCCGCAAGGAAAAGGCCGATACCGTCGCCCACGGTGCCACCGGCAAGGGCAACGACCAGTGCCGCTTTGAGCTCACCTACATGGCGCTCGCCCCTGACCTCGCCATCATCGCTCCGTGGAAAATGGAGCAATACCGCGCCGAATTCCCCGGCCGCGCCGAGATGATCGCCTACTGCAAGAAGCATAAGATCCCGGTCGAGGCCTCGCTCAAGAAGCCCTACTCGATGGACCGCAACCTCCTCCACATCTCCTACGAGGCGGGCATCTTGGAAGATCCTTGGTTCGATCCCACCACCAAGGAGAACAAAGACATGTTCAAGCTCTCCGTCGCCCCAGAAGACGCGCCGGACAAAGCCGAATACGTCGAGCTCGAGTTCGAGCGCGGCGACTGCGTGGCGGTCAATGGCAAGAAACTCACCCCCGGCGGCGTCATGAAGGCGCTCAACAAGCTGGGCGGCAAACACGGCATCGGACGCGTCGATCTGGTCGAAAATCGTTTCGTCGGCATGAAGAGCCGCGGCGTTTACGAGACCCCGGGCGGCGCCATCCTCATGCAGGCCCACCGCCAGGTGGAGTCGCTCACCCTCGACCGCGAGGTGCTCCACCTCCGCGACGGCTTCATCCCGAAGTATGCCGAGCTCGTCTACAACGGCTTCTGGTTCGCGCCCGAGCGCGAGATGCTCCAGGCCATGGTCGACGAGAGCCAGAAGTTCGTCACCGGCACCGTCCGCCTCAAGCTCTACAAGGGCAACATCATCACCTGCGGCCGCAAGTCGAAGTATTCACTCTACGACGACAAGATCGCCTCCATGGAGGGCGTGAAGTCCTGGTATAACCAGAGCGACGCCACCGGCTTCATCCGCCTCAACGGCCTCCGCCTCCGCGCCCGCAAGCTGTCGCAGGGCGGCCCCAAGGTCTGAGCGACCGCGATTTAATTTCGCTTTTCAAAGCCGCTCCGGAAACGGGGCGGCTTTTTTCGTGTCCTTTGTTTCGCGGGTTCCGGCCAATGTTCGTAATACGAACATTGGCCTGTGGACCTATGGCGCGAACTGCGGATGCGACTCGATGCTTCGCTCGAAGACCGGGCGCTCCGCCTCGGGCAGGTCGGCGGGGAACTTCGCTCCGCTGCGCCGCCAGCGCGCGAGCCAGTCGGCGCCGAGCAGACGGCCGGGCGCCGCGGCCGAGTCCACGCCGGCGGGACGTCCCGCGAACGCGATCGTCGTGGTCGCCTTCGGCCCCGTGCCCACGCCTTCCGCCACCCACCAGCCGGCGCGCAGCAGCGCCACGCGGACCGAGGTCGCGGCGGAGTAGGTGTAGAGTTCCGTCGGACGCGGTCCGGCGACGCAGTGGCGCCGCACACGCGAGAAAACCTCCGCGGTCCACAGGCCCGTGTCGGTTTTCGCGGAGAACGGATCGTAGAAGATCAGGTCCGGCGCGGCGGAGGCTTCGAACTCGTTGAGGAAATCGCCGTGGCGCAGCCCCCATTCGATTTGCCCGCTCGCGTCGCTCCAGCGCCCGTCGCGCAGCAAGGCCGGCGGCGCGGCGTGGCGCAGGTGCGGGAAATGTGAGGCGTAACGCGCCGCCAGCGCGAGCGGGTCCAGGTCGCGCTCGAAGCTGATCACGCGGAGCCGGCGTGTTGGCGTTTCGGATACATCGATCGTCCCGGCCTTCCGCACGCGTTCCGCGCAGGTGATCGCGGCCATCGCGTTCGAGGCCGCGCCGAGACCGACGTCCCAGATCACGAGCGGTTCCATATCCGTCGCTTGATCACGTGTGCGCAACCGCTCCGCCAGCCGCGATTGCGCGATGTAGAGTCGCTCCGCTTCCTCCGAAGGTGCGGACACCGAATGCATGACCTCTCCGGAGCTGATCTGCCGGATGCTGTTAAACGTGCCGCAGAGCGAGGCGTGGATCTCGTAGTCACCGCGGCGTGGTGCGCGGCGCGAGGGTGGGGGAGCGATGCGCGGGGGCGGGGCGATCTCGTCGTCGAGGACGAGCTGCTCGCGTTTCCGCGCGTAGTAGGCGGCGAAGCTGCCGTCCAGAATCGCCGCGCGCATCTCGTCCATGAGGCCGTGATAAAACGCGATGTTGTGGTGCGCGAGCAGGTGGGCGCCGAGCTGCTCGTCGGATTTGACGAGGTGGTGCAGGTAGGCGCGCGAGTAGTCGCGGCAGGTCTTGCAGCCGCAGCGGGCGTCGAGCGGTTCCTCGGCGAATTTGTAGACGGCGCGGCGGCAGTGGATGCGACCGTGCGAGGTGAAGGCCGTGCCGCGCTGCGCGAGCTGCGTCGGGATGATGCAGTCGAACATGTCCACGCCGCGGTGCACCGCCTCGAGGATGTCGATCGGCGTGCCCACGCCCATGAGATAGCGCGGCCGGTCCGCCGGCAGGGCGGCGGCGGCGATCTCGGTGAACTCGTAGCGCTGCGCGTCGGTCTCGCCTACCGCGAGGCCGCCGATGGCGAGGCCGTCGAATGGCAGCTCGCGCAGAAACTCCGCGCTGCGCAGGCGCAGATCGCGATGACAGGCGCCTTGCACGATGCCGAAGAGCGCCTGCGGCGAGTCGTCGCCGCGCGCCTTGAGCGACCGCACCGCCCAGCGGTGGGTGAGCTCCATCGCCGCTTTCGCCTCGGCGTGGCCGGCCGTGGACGGGATGCACTGGTCTAGCACCATCATGATGTCGCTGCCGATGGCCTGCTGCATCGCGATGCTCGATTCGGGCGAGAGGTGGTGCAGTTCGCCGTCGACGTAACTGCGAAAGGACGCGCCGTCCTCGCGCATCGCGCGGGCGTCGGGCAGCGAGAAAATCTGAAAACCGCCCGAGTCGGTGAGGACCGGACGGTCCCAATTCATGAAGCGGTGGATGCCGCCGAATTTCTTAAATACCTCGGGGCCGGGCCGGAGCAGGAGGTGGTAGGTGTTGGCCAGGACGACTTGGGCGCCGATCGTTTTGAGGTCGTCGCGCGTTAGGTTTTTGACGGTGGCCTGCGTGCCGACGGGCATGAACACCGGCGTGAGCACCTCGCCGTGTCGCGTTTGAAAGCGCGCCGCGCGGGCCCGGCTGCCGGGCGTGGTCTTTTCCAGGGTGAAGCGGAGGCGGGACATGGCGGTTTCGGGCGGGTGCGACGCGCGGAGGAGATGCGGAGTCCGGACTTTTCTGCCTCGGCGGGAGCGGGAGGCGAGCGGCGTTTGTCACGCCGGTAACGCGACCGCTTGGCGGTGGACGCAGGTTTCGAGGCGGGGGATGCGCCAATGTTTTTCTCAGTAAGCGGGCTCCGCTTTCGTCCAAAATGAGGCCCAGTCTTCGTCGAAGCGATATGTCCTACCCCGATATCCGTTGGCTCCTTCTCGGTTGGCGGCGTGTGATGACCTGTTTCTTGCTGGTCTCGGGACTCGCCCCTTTCGGCGCCCCGTTGCGCGCCGCGGGCGGAGCTTGCTACGACGATATCAGGCAGGCGTTCATCGTCCCGACGTCGGCGGCCAAGCCGCGAGCGTGGTGGTTTTGGGGCGAGTCACTCACCACGGAGGCGGGCGTCACCCAAGATCTCGAGGCGTTGCGACGCGTGGGCTTTGGCGGCGTGATTTTGTATGAGCAGGTGTTTTCGGACAGCCCCGACGCGCTTAAGAGCCTTTCGCCCGAGTGGCTGAGCCGGGTGCGTTTCGCGGCCGCGTAGTGCGCGCGAGTCGGCATGAGCCTGGAGGTGAACGCGGGCAGCGGCTATGTCGCCGGCGGCCCCTGGATTACCCCCGGAGCTCGGGATGCAGCGTCTTGTTTCGAGCGAATTTTAGGTCGAGGTCGGTCGTCGCGTCGACGTGACGCTGCCCGCGCCGCCCACTTCTATCGCGACGTCGCGGTGCTGGCCTATCCGGCGCCGGCGGGGGCCGCGGAGGATGGCGCGGGAGCGGCGACGCCGAAAATCTCGGGCAACCTTCCGCCCCTCGACGCGGCAAAACTGTTCACGGCGAAACCGAACGCGGAGCGTGTGCGCATCACCCCGCCGGCGGATGGCGGGCCGGTCCTCATCAAGCTCGATTACGGCCGGCCCTTCACGGCGCGCGGCATCACCTATTCGCAGCGGCCCAACTCCAAGGCGCTCGTGATCGTGACGCAGGTTCCCACCAGCTGGGCGGACGACGCCTACGGGCAAAACATGCGCCTGAATCCTCCGATCGGGCGTTTGGAGGCGAGCGACGACGGCAACTCCTGGCGGGAGCTGTGCGGCCTGCCGGCGAAGGGATACCAACTCGACACGTGAACGCAGCAGACCGTGGCTTTTCCCGCGAGCACGGCGCGTTTTTTAGGCTCCGGCTCGAGGGCTGGGGGGCGCAACGACCGGGCCGGCGACAACGACTTGATGCTCGGCGGCGTGGTGTTGCGGGGCGAGGCGCGGATCGACTGGTGGGAGGCGAAGTCGGGCAATGTCGCGGATTTCTCGAATCCGGATCGGGCGCCCGTCTACCCCGGCGACGAGATCATCGATCCCGAGCGCGTCATCGATGTCACCTCGCGGCTCGGGGCGGACGGGCGGCTGAGCCGGGACGGCGCCTCCCGGGCGTTGGCTCCTGCGTCGGCTGGGCCGCACGCCCACGGGAGCCAAGACCAAGCATGGCCGCCCCGAGACGATGGGGCTGGAGTGCGACAAGCTCAGCGCGGCCGCCGCGCGGGTGCAGTTTGAAAACTACGTCGGCGTGATCCTGCGGGAGGTGCGCCGCGTGCCGGGCGCGGGTTGGCGGGCGTGAACATCGACAGCGCCGAGCATGGCTCGCAAAACTGGACCGCGGGCTTCGAGGCGCAGTTTGAAAAGCGCCGCGGTTACGCGTTGCGCCGTTATCTGCCCGTGATGGCGGGACGCGTGGTCGGCGGGCGCGAGCAGTCGGACAAATTGCTCTTCGACGTGCGCCGCACGATCGCCGACCTGATGGGCGACGCCTACTTCGGGACATTCCGCGAGCTGTGCCGCGCGGAGGGCATGACGACGATGGCGCAGGCCCCCGGCATCGCAACCTGCCTGCCGAGCGACAACATCCAGGCGAAGGGCCGGGTCGACATCCCGATGGGCGAGTTCTGGATGACGCAGCAGGACGGCACGATCGACTGCAAGGAGGCGGCTTCGGCCGCGCATGTTTACGGCGCGCCCGTCGCGGCGGCGGAGGCCTTCACGGGCAGCAAACCCGACGTGCATCCCGCGGTGATGAAACCCTACGCGGATGCGGCGCTGGCGCTCGGGATCAATCGTTTCGTGGTGCTCGCGAGCATTCATCAGCCTTGGGACGACCGGAAGCCCGGGGTCACCGAAGACCGCTTTTATCTGCCCCCCGAGGCACAACACCTGGTGTGAGCAGCCGGCGGGGTTTTGGAACCCCCTGGGCCGCTCGTCGGCGCTTCTGCAGCAAGGGCGCCCTGCGGCGGATCTGCTGTATCATCTCGGCAACGACACGCCGTTGAAGATCGCGACCTCGCGCATGCGGCCCGCGCCGCCCGAGGGCTATGATTACGACGTGATGGGAGACGAGGTGTTGGTGACGCGGACGCGGGTGAAGGGCGGTCGTGTCTTGCTTCCGGACGGCATGAGCTACCGGTTGCTTGTTCTGGCGGGCGGCGATCGCCTTTCGCTCGCGGCCGCGCGGCAACTGCAGGCTTTGGTGGAGGCCGGCGCGACCGTGCTGGCGACCCGCAAGCCGATCGGGTCGCCGAGCTTCGCCGACTGCATGGCGGGCGACGCCGAGGTCCGGCGGATCGCGGACCGGCTGTGGGGCGGGGGAGCGCCCGACGCGGGGCCCGGGGAAAAGCGAAGCGGCGCGGGTCGCGTGATTTGGGGTCGGTCGCCCACGGCGGTCTTGGCGGAGTTGAAAATCGCCCGGGATTTTGCCCTCGCGGACGCGAAGCTGCACGCGTCGGTGTTCGTTGTCTTTGGTAAGACGGGCTCGGCCGAAGCGGGGGCGGCTTCGGCGGGGGTGGCGAAAGCGACACCGACGCATCGTGAGCTCGTGCGGGACATGCCGCCGTTGAAGGAGATTTTGGGCCGTGGTCTCTGCGCTTCACGCCTGGCTGGGACGCGCCGGATCGGATCGATATGCCGGAGCTACGATCGTGGGCCGATTCCTCGGACATCGGCGTGCGGCACTATTCCGGCTCCGTGATTTACGAGCGCGAGTTCGATTGGACCGAGCCGTCGCGAGGTCGCGTGTGGCTGGATTTGGGCGAGGTCGCGGTCGTCGCCACCGTGACGCTCAATGGTCGGGTGGTCGGCACGGTTTGGAAACCTCCCTACGCGCTTGAGGTCACCTCCGCGCTCGTGCCGGGCCTGAACAAGCTCGAGATCCGCGCGACCAATCTTTGGACCAACCGCTTGATACTCGATTCCGGCCTGCCCGCGGAAGCGCGCAAAACCTGGGTGACTTGGAACCCGTATCGTCCGACGGATCCGCTGCTTCGGTCCGGTCTGCTCGGACCGGTGCGTTTGCGGCGGGCCGGGGATTGAATTTTCGGTTTCCCGGATCCGTGGAGGCCGCCTGAAGATCGCGCATTCGCCGATTGGTCGGTTTTGCGTTTCGCGCCGCGGCCAAAGTGGCGGAGAGGGAGGGATTCGAACCCCCGGTAGGTTGCCCTACACACGCTTTCCAAGCGTGCGCATTAGACCACTCTGCCACCTCTCCGAGACTTTGTTGTCCTTCGACCGTTGGCCGTGAAGCCTTGATCGGGGACGAAGGGACAGAAAAGCGGGGGGAATTCGCGGAGGTCAACGGCGAAAATCATCGATTTATCACCGGGCCGCGCCCCCGCTTTTCGCACATGCTTAGCCCGGGAAATGCTGCTTGCGCGCGCCCGGACGCGGCTGCTTCTTTCTCTCCTTTTACGACGACCACCCACGACCACCGCGCCCGTCGCACGCATCACGACCATGGTAACTTCTAACACCGACCTGGCCTACAACACCAAGATCGAGGACACGCTTGTGGTCACGAAGGCCGACGCGGTCATCAACTGGCTGCGCAGCTCGTCGATCTGGCCCATGCCCATGGGCCTCGCCTGCTGCGGCATCGAGCTCATGGCCTCGGGCAACTCCCGTTTCGACATCGCCCGCTTCGGCGCCGAGGTCATGCGCTTTTCCCCCCGCCAGGCCGACTGCATGATCGTGGCCGGCACAGTCACCTACAAGATGGCCCCCCACGTCCGCCGCATCTACGACCAGATGGCCGAGCCGAAGTGGGTCATCGCCATGGGCGCCTGCGCCTCCTCCGGCGGCATGTATCGTAGCTACTCCACCCTCCAAGGCGTGGACCGGATCATCCCCGTCGACGTTTACGTCAGCGGCTGCCCCCCGCGTCCCGAGGCGCTTCTCGATGCCCTCATCAAGATGCAGGAGAAAATCCGCCGCCAGCCCGCCGCCCAGGAGCTGCTCAAGACGGCCTGATCCGCGTCGCGTCGTCCTGCCGGCCTTGATCCCTCGCTTCGTTTAACTCGTCCCCCTTTTCGCCCGACATGTCTACCGCGCCCGCCGAAGTGGTCTCCGCTCTCCAAGGCAAATTCGCCTCCGTCTCCGCGCGCCCGAGCGGCGATCATCCCGCCGTCAACGTGCCTTTGACCGACGCGGTCGCGCTGCTCCGTCACCTCCGCGACGAGCGCGGCTTCGACTTCCTCGTCGACGTGACCGGCATCGACTGGGACGTCGACGCCTCGCCGCGCTTCAGCGTCGTCTGGCACCTGTTCTCCACCCGAGACCACGGCTACCTCCGCGTCGTCGCCAACTGCGAAAGCGACTCGGAGCCCTCCGCGCCGACCGTGTCCGACCTCTGGCCCGCCGCCAACTGGCACGAGCGCGAGACCTACGACCTCCTCGGCATCCGCTTCGAGAAGCACCCCGATCTCCGCCGCATTCTCATGTGGGACGGCTATCCCTTCCACCCGCTGCGCAAGGACTTCCCGCTGGCCGGCGTCGACACGCCGTTGCCCGACCTCGAGGTCGGCGCCGTCACCAAGATGACCGCCCAGCCGGTCCCCATGGTCGGCGGCCCCTTCGTCGCCTCCGTCGGCGAGATGAACCTCACCGAGGCCGAGCCCCGCGCCAAGGACGAGAGCTGGGACGAGCGTAAGGAAAAGCCGAATACGCTCTGAGGCCGCGTCGCCGCGAAATCGCAAACACCGCATCGCCAACACACCCTTTTCCGCCGTGCCCACCGAATACGCCTTCCCCGACAACGCCGCCAAGACCGCGGACGCCCCGGAGCTCGTCTCCGAGAAGATGTCGATCGCCATGGGGCCCTCGCACCCCTCGACCCACGGCGTGCTCCGCCTCCAGCTCGAGCTCGACGGCGAGATCGTGACCAAGTGCGACCCCGTCCTCGGTTACCTCCACCGCGGCGACGAGAAGATCGCGGAAAACATGACCTACAACCAGTTCGTCCCCTACACGGACCGGTTGGACTACCTCGCTCCGCTGGCCAACAACGTTGCCTACGCCATCGCGGTCGAGAAGCTCGCCAACCTCACCATCCCGGCGCGTTGCCAGGCCATCCGCGTGATCATCTCCGAGATGGCGCGCGTCTCGTCCCACCTCCTTGGCCTCGGCGCCTTCGCCATGGATACCGGCGCGTGGACGGTGTTCATGTATCAGTTCACCGAGCGCGAGAAGCTCTACAAACTCTTCGAGGAGCTCACCGGCGCGCGCTTCACCACCAGCTACACCCGCATCGGCGGTGTCGCGCGCGACTTGCCCGAGGGCTGGACCGACCGAGTGCTGGCTTTCTGCGAGCAGT
>JACCDG010589507.1_pt1 | contig 10288 bp, 7 predicted proteins | sample 7442471 | NCBI WGS metagenome assembly JACCDG01 (sample SAMN15323444, study PRJNA562643) | freshwater metagenome | isolation source: river surface water | place: USA:Blue River Watershed | collected 2017-08-17 | reverse complement strand
CCGCCCGCGACACTAGCCCAAACTGGGAAGGTTGCGAATCTTGGGACGGTGACAAGTTTCACAAGTATTTCCGTCACGCCATGGACTATTATCGTCTTGAAAGTGAGATTAAAACTTACAAGCCTATCGTTGTTAAGTGGATGACTGAGATTGGTTGCGCTAAAGAACTCATTGATGCAATCAAAAAAGTAAAAGATAACCGCATCAGTACTACAATGGGCGCCATTGCTCATTGTCTGCTCCGCGGTATGACTCCTCAACGTGCCGACTTCAACAACGGACGCGACACTGCCGAATGGTTGCGTAATCAAATCGCCGATGTTATCAAAGAAGGCAAGGATGACGTTGACCCAGAAGAAGCACAAGCCGAGAAAGAAGCGGCTAAAAAAGATGTCTATGTACCCAGCATCCAAGAACGCCTGCGTGAAGTTGCACTGTTGATGACAGAAGAAATTGAAACGGCTATTGAAAGTTTCCAAATTGATCCAGAAAACTTCGATCCAAAGGCCTTCAAGGTATTGAATCTACTTAAAGGCAAAGGTGCCAAAGCCGCACATGCTCGTATTATCAAAGAATTTTACAGTCGTAACCTTGCAGAACTGGAAGAACTTGCCAGCGGCAAAGGTTGCGAGCAGTTGCGTGAAGGCTACAGTCATCGTAGCAAAAAACAAATTCGCAATCTGATTGCTTTCTATCAAGAGATTGCCAGTGCCTGTGACATGTTGGCGCAAGAAGCCAAGGTCAATCGTGCTCCACGTAAAACTAAAACAGTGAGCAAGGACAAGATTGTTGCCAAACTCAAGTACAAGAAGAGCGATGAGCCTTTGAAACTTGTCAGTATCAATCCTGTTGACATTATTGGTAGCAAGGAACTGTGGGTCTATAACACCAAGAGTCGTAAACTTGGCAAGTATGTAGCCGCAGAATTTAGTGAACTTGGTGTTAAAGGTACTACAATCACAGGTTTCAGTGAAACACTCAGCGTTATGAAGACACTGCGCAAGCCTGAAGAGAAACTCAAAGAGTTCAAGAGTGCAGGTAAAGTTGCCTTGCGCAAGTTTCTCGAAGATATCAATGCTGTTGATGCACCAATGAACGGACGAATCAACGAGGAAATCGTCCTGCTCAAAGTTAATTGATATTATTAAGGTCCTTTGTTTATTAAGAAAAAGACATCATCGGCACTAGGAGTTGCCGCTGGAAAAACAAATGGCATAGTTGGAAATCCTTTGTTTGCCGCGGCATTTCTTCTCAGTCTTACAAATGCAATATCTACATTCATTGCACGAAGACTTGGATTGCTAGGATTGCCACCTAGTGTAACTTTAGTTGGTGTGGAACTAAAATAGAAATAATTAGGTGTTCCGGTTGCTCTAACAATATCAGTTCCTGTAGTTAGATCATGTAAGAATATTCCACTGCCAATAAAGTTAACATCTTCCCATGTTTTAAAATAAATCCAATTACCTGTTGTAAAGGTATATTCGTTGCTGCCGCCACCGTTGGTGCCGTTATTTTCATACATCGATAAAGTATTTTGACTTAGGGGATTCCGGAAATTCTCAAGTCCGATACGCTGACTACTAGGCAAGGCTCCGCTATTAGTTCCGTAACTAACTATACTATGACCTTGAGTCCAACCTGTTGCAGTACTTAATGTGGGTACCCTGAACACTGCTTCTAGTACCCAGTTATTAGGATCCCATGTACCAGGACTAATTGGAAACTCAAAATAAGTATCCACTGTATAGTTTGAACTGTTAAATTGTAGATACGGAACTGCGCTATAACCACTCGGTTGTTGCGTTACAGTAGTAGGAGTAAAAGATAAAATATTGGTGTTACTAACAACCTCAGTCATAACAGAAGTGGTAATAGTTATAGCACTAGTAGTTGCAATTACTGTTCCGCTAGTACTTCCTGTTCTAATTTGGACTTGGAATGTTTCGTCGGGTTCGACGCCATCCGATGACACGGCTGTAACTGTAAATGATCCTGAGTTAAGAAATACGTTAAATGAACCACTAGACGCAACAAAGTCTGCGTTAGTTGTAGTTCCATTTAATATTGTCCAGAAATACGTTCCTGTAGGTAGTGCTGTAGCACTAACAGAGATTGTTGTCGATCCGCCTTCTGCGATTAGTGTAGGCGACGGTGTGGCGGTTACTGTGGTTGAAGTATCTCCGATAATAACACTCGAACTGGTAATTAAAATTGTTCCTGATATACTACCTTCTCTAACTTGAACCTGGAAAGTTTCTCCGCTGTCTGTTGTGTAATCAAATGCAGGTGTAACGGAAAAACTTCCGCTACCATTTAATGTAGACGTTGTAAAACTACCGCTAGTTGCAGTAAAGTCTGCGTTATTTGTAGTTCCATTTAATATTGTCCAGAAATATGTTCCTGCAGGACCAAGATTGTTTACTGTAAATGTTCCAGAACTTCCTTCGCTGATACTTGCCGGAGTAACAGTAAATGCCGGTGTTAATGATGTATCGTTAATTGTTACACTGGCGCTGGTTATAATTACCGGGCCACTGGTGCTTCCACTTCTAATTTGAAGTTGGAATGTCTGAGCACCTTCTGTTGTTCTATCACTAGAAGTTGCTACCGATATATTTCCTGTTCCGTTGTCTAGTCCGCCTGTGCTACCTGTAACAGAAAACGATCCGCTAACTGCGGGGAAATCTGCACTCGCTGTTGAACCGTTAAGTATAGTCCAGAAATAAGTACCATCTGGTCCGATATTAGCCACAGTAAATGTTCCAGAACTTCCTTCATCGATACTTGTTGGTGTAACGGTAAACTCTGGCGCTAATGAACTATCGATTAGGTTAATTTCAACGCTGGTTCCTATTATTGGCCCTGTGACAGAACCACTTCTAACATAAACAGCAAATGTAGAATCACCATCTGTAGTCAAATCCTTAACTGGCGTTATAGTAAAACTACCGCTGTTGCTAGTTATAGTAAACGTTCCAGACAAACTTCCACTAGAAAAATCTGCGCCATCTAGATCAGGAACAGGTTGTTCAATGGTATAGTAATATGTACCGTTTGTTGTGTTAGTTCCAGCAACGGTAACAGTTAATGTACTGCCTTCGTTGAGTGTAGTTGTACTTGGTGTGACCACTGCACTTACAGTTGTTACCGGACCAAATGGTGTGTACGGCGAATTATAAGGCGATAAAGTATTAAAAAACGTTCCAGAATTTGTAATGGCTATATTATTAATACTGGAGTCGGTTAAGAATCTTGAGGAATTTAAATGATTTAACAGCAATTGAACGCTAGAAGCACCTTGACTATTTCTAGTAAATGGAGTTCTTGAAGGGTCAAATATTGTTGAGTAGTATGCCGACTTTGCAACTCTAACGTTGGTAATATATCCTACAAAGCCTTGTGCAGTAGTATAAGAAAATCTTCCTATACAAGGAGTATACACACTTACGTCACTAAAGTTACTTCCAAGCGCCGCTGCCGCAGTTGGATTCCCATTAAGGAAAATTCTTACATTACCTCCTGATCTGACTAAAGCAACATGATTCCATCTATTAAGAATAGCAGTGTTACTGGTTGTTCTATATGCGCTATTGCCAAATATTTCCATAGATGCTTGACCAGCACCGTTGAGATATAGAGTTAAGTAACGTCTGTCAGTAAAAGTAGTTGTAGTAACACCAAATATATTAGTTGATCTTGTAGTTGTACTTTGTCCGCCTTGATGCCATAATATTCTTCCGCCACTAAAACTAGTCGGATAGAACCACATTTCAATTGTAAAGTCACCAGTGCCGTAGGCAAATGGCACACCTGGCGAAGTAAACAATACATCGCCCTGTGTGTCAAAAAATGCGGAGCCACCTATGGCTATCTTTCCGCCGAATGTTTGTGCTGTTAATCCACCAAAAGTACTAAGTAATGGCATTATCGTCCTTAGGCGTATCTAGCCTGACTGGCTATAATTGTATATGTTGAAGCGGCTGTTTTAATAATTGTAAAAGAATAAACATCTGTACCGCTGGCATTACCTGCTGTAGGTGCCGCGCCGCCTAACCATCTAGGAGTTACACTGACACCATCTACAGTATATGCTGTAGGATAAAAAGGTGTTACACCTTGGTTTGCAAGTAAAACAACAGTGGCGCTTTTTCCCGTAGCCAAATAAGAGTTTAACGTTGTAGAAGCGTCACCTCTAAAATTTATTGTCCAGTTTGCTGTGGCATTTCCTGAATAAAAATAAACTGAATTATTTTTAACATCGAGACTTATTGCTCCGGCGGCTCCGCCGACATCAACACTGACTTCTTCAATAGCACCAGCATTTAATGTTACAGTATCACTGGCTGTAACTGTAGTTGCGTTTACTGCTCCAGATAATGTACCACTAAATGCTGTAGATGTTAATGTACCAGTGCTGGGATTGTAAGTAATATCTGTATCTAGATTTAATCGTTGATGACCAGCAGTTGATGAATCAACAAAAGTTAAGTAACGTGTGGCATTAGTTACTAGGTCTTGCTCAACAAATGGTTCAACAACAATATTAGCACTACCGTCAAAAGACACAGTGTTGATTGTTCTTGCTGTCTGCAAGGTAGTTGCAGTTGTAGCATTACCATTCAATGCGGCTGTGATAATATTTGCAGAAAAGTTTTGATTAGCATCTCTAAAAACAATAGTGTCAGGAGTGCTAGTTGCCGTAGCATTAGAAGTAATTATTAAATCTGCTGATTCAGAGTTAGCATTGCCGCTCAAACCGTTTCCAGTAACGGTAACAGTTGCAACATAGTTTCCAGTGGTATCTGCGCCAAGTGCTACAGAGTCCGAACCAACAGTGGCAGTTAAAGTGATATCCCCTGAACCGTCAATACTAACACTACCGGACAAGTCTCCGGCTAAACTAAATGTTCTAGCAGTATGCCATCTGCTGGCAGTTTCAGAATGTAAATTTTCTACTTCTGCGGTAGAAGAAACTAACAAAGGAGCAGTGCCAAAATCAGGAAGTAAACTTACTAACTGATAGCCAGTGACTACACCTGTTTGAGTTGTAATAGCGCCGCCAACATTTAAGTTTTCGCCGACGCCAACTCCACCAGTGACTTTTAATGCACCTGATGCTGTATTAGCAGATCCTGTAGCATTAGTGATATTAATAGCATTGGTAGTTGTTGCTCCACGATTAGTTATTGTCTGTAGAGTAGATGTTACAGCAAGATCAATGTTTGGTTTAGGTGGAGGAGTACCAGTAATAGAACTATAGGCAAGAATTCCGCCTGAACCATCTATACTGGACACTGTGATAACAACATCATTTAATGGTGAAGTTCCACCTGTAAAATTAATACCAAAAATAGTTACAGTATCGCCAACAGCATAACCAGAACCCGGTGCTGTAATTACAGCATAATATTGATTGTTAACTATAGAGATATCAAACAATGCGTTGATACCAGATCCGTTAGTAGAGTCTTGATCCTGACTGCTGGGCCATCCTGGACCTAAGTCATCATAATTAACAGTGATTTCTGTATGATTGCCATTCTGAAGTAGCCCGGCAGAAAAGTCTTCGATTTGCTCTTGACTGAAAGGTATAGTAGGGCTACTAGCACTAATAGTAATTGAGTTAGTTCCCGTTCTGCTAATGAGAATGGGACTTGCAGGATCTGCAATAAAATCAATGTCTGTTCTAATTACGGACTCAGTACCTAGTGGAGAACGTTCTAATCTTAAAACTGCACCATCGCCCGGAGGTGCGCCATTGATAGGTACGTAAACATCATATTCTGGACCATTAATAATAACTCTATCAGTACTGGTTGTAGTACCTGGTGTAGTACTATCTTCGACATCAAACGCTATGTTTACGCCGGCTTGTATCTGCGCAGTATCCGTGGTAGAATCTGCTTCTATTGTTACATCGTTAGGTAAGAACTTTATCTTCCTAAAAAAATCGTAAAAGGCTGCTGGCATGTTAGAATCCTGTTTTCAACAATATTTATGCTAGTTTTACTTTGCTGGTAGACCCGGCGAATCTATATAAATACTGTACTATGAGCCAAAACATCGACCAAATCCTTAACGATCTTAAATCTGCATTAAAAACTGGCGGTACGCCCAGTGCAGGTATCACTGATTCTGCATCAAGACAACAGATAGCAGTCAACGACAACGGTGTAGTTTTAACTAAACTTCGCTTAGATCGTGTGCTAGGCGACTTGAATGTTGAAAGCAAAGTATTAGCCAACGAAATAAATGCATCAAAAATAACAGCATACAACTCAATTAATGCTGAAGAAATAAATGCATCCGTGATAAGAACTAAAAAACTTATTACAGAACAAGATCAAGACAGTTATAACCGTGCAATTACATTTTATGGTGAGTCGCTAGAAAGTCTAGATGGCAAAGGATTGTTGTTTAGTGAACCTAATTTCACACATCAATTTATATTCAAAACCGAAGGCTCTAAAATATTCAGTACTGAAAACATAGATTTATACAGAGGAAGAAGTTATCAAATTAATGGCGTACCTGTAATTGAAGAAGGACGTTTGAGCGATAGTATAACAGATTCTAGACTTACCAGCGTAGGAACATTACAAAATCTAAGTGTTAGAAATAATGTTCAAGTAGGCGAAACTTTATTCGTCAACGAAAGTTATAACAGAGTCAGCATTAACACAGAACAAATGTTAGGCGCCCTTACAGTCTATGACAGTGGCGCAATAATGTTTATCGGCGGTGACGAAGAAACTAATTCAGGAAGAATAGGAACATGGGGTCCTAACAAACTTAGCCTAGTCACTGATAATACAGATAGGATTAGTATTCAAGGTGAGACTGTAGAATTTGGTAACTCCAAATCTAAAAACAGCGAAGTAAAGATTAATGGTTCTTTAACTGTAACAAATTACCTTAAAGTTGACGGTACACTTCACGTAGCAAATTTAGTTTCTGATACTAGAGTCGAAAGAAGTACTAGTTTGGAGTTTAATTCTACAGAATCAGAAAGTGCCTACGGCAAGGGATTAAAATGGAGAGGTGTAGGCCATACACGCAGTTTCTTCTTATCAACAAACTTTGATAGATTCGTATCTACAGAGAACTTAGATCTAATTGAAAATAGAGCCTACTACATCAACAAAGAAAAAGTAATTGATGGCCAGGGCCTAGGTAGCGGCATTAAAACAAGTAGTTTAACTAAAGTTGGTGTTCTAGAAGGACTAGATGTTACTAATTCATTCACTGTAGAAAATTATTTAGAGGCACGTGGAAACAATGTTTCTATATTCAGACCTTTAAACATAAAAGATGCCAGCGGAGATTTAACATTCTCTGGTAATAAAATAGAAACAACCAGTAAAGATTTTTCTTTAAAAGCAGACACAGACTCTATTATTTCTATAGATAACTTAGGAAATATTGCGCTAGGTGATAAACAAAGAACAGATAAAGTAATTAACGCCTATGGTAAATTATCTGTTAACGTTACCAATCCTGATCCTAGTGTAGATTTACAAGTTGCCGGTACAGTAGTGTTCGGAGGAAAGAAATTTATCAATGCGGCAAGACCTCCCGAAGACGGTGTATGGACAAAAGGTGATATTGCTTGGAACTCTCAACCTGAAGATACTGGATTTATCGGATGGGTATGTATAACCGGAGGTAGACCAGGCGTCTGGAAACCGTTTGGCTACATTGGGCAATGAACGACAAAGAAGTAGAGCACTTTACAGAAACAACTAAACGAGAAGCAAGATGGTGGGACTGGATCGGAAGGGTACTTCCGCTAGTAGCCATTTGTACTATTGCTGTGCTTCACTACTTCAAAATGCACGATATCCGAGATATATTTTTAGATGTATCTGTGGTTGTATTCTTTACTATATGCTTTATTTGGTGGTATTGGGCTATTAAAAAGATAGTTTATTCTGTAAAGTATATGGAGTCGGCTCAACGACGCTTCTCCGAATTAGTGCAAGAAATCAAACGTTTTAAAAAAGAAAGCAAAGATCTTGATAGTAATAGGTAATGGAGAAAGTCGTCGAGGTATAGACATATCAACTCTACACGGAACAAAGATAGGTTGCAATGCCATACATAGAGACTTCCATGTAGATCATTTAGTATGTGTGGACCGTGGACCCGAACAAGAAGCACAGGCGGCAAATCTAACATCAACAACCATTTGGAATAGAGATAATCTTCCAAATCCTCCGCAAGGCAGTCAACGAGCAGATCAACCTAGACATTGGGGTAGTGGCCCTTATGCTGTATTACTTGCCACTACTATGAGCAAAGAAATACACATGATCGGTTTTGACTTATGGAGTAATGATCGTTTAGTCAATAACGTCTACAAAGGTACAGACAACTACAGTGATGCTGATAGTCATGCTATTGATCCTAGGTATTGGATATATCAGATTAGTAGAATCTTTTTGGATAACCCTGATAAGTATTTCATAGTTTACAACAAGCCAAACTGGACTCTTCCCGAGAGTTGGTGTTTGGCAAATGTAGTATTCAAAACACTTGACAAACTAACTAATAAAACGTAAACTATTGCAATAGTGGTCTTAGGCGTTCATCCCACTTTAAATATTCTGCATGCCATCAAACTTGCTACTTTTAAAAGGAGACTAGAGATGGCAAAATATTATTCAACAAAAACTTACGGTAACGACAGAGGGCTGTCATGCTGTTTTAGACAATGGCGTGCCACACACAGCCATTGCTCACTGCTACACGGCTATTCAATTGGCATCAAACTTGTGTTCGAATGTGACACACTAGATGAAAAGAATTGGGGCATGGACTTTGGTGGACTGAAAGATTTCAAAGCGTGGGCAGACTATATGTTCGATCACACTACAGTGATTGCACAAGACGATCCACTGTTAGATAGATTCAAAGAAATGGCCGGTTGGAGCAGTGATCCAGAGCATGACGGTAATCCGGAACGTGTGCAAACAGAACCGTTTCATCGCAAGGGTGTTTGTGATCTACGCATTGTAGAAGGTGTTGGTTGCGAACTGTTTGCTAAGATGTGCTATGAGAAGATGGATTGGCTGTTAAAGAACGGTAACCATCGTTATCCACTAAATCCAACTGTACGTATCAAGAGTGCAGAAGTTTTCGAACACGCAGGAAACTCGGCAATCTACGAAGGTTGATATGTTAAATGTCCTGTGCCTTAAGTACGGAACAAAATATTCAGCAGATTATGTAAACAAACTTTACAATATGACGCAGAGGCATTTAACGGTGTCTCACCGTTTTGTATGCTTTACTGAAAATAGCACAGGATTAAATCCTAACATCGAAATTAGAAGTCTTCCCCACGATAGTTCTATTAAGGGCTGGTGGTGGAAGACTTTCTTGTTTAAAGCAGATCACTTTGACAAGGGAGACGTTAACTTATTCTTTGACTTAGACATTGTTATAGTCAACAATATAGATAAGTTAGTTACGCATCCGGGAACATTTTTAGGGTTTGAAGATCCTGGCAAAATTTATAGCAGAACTAGTAGATTAAACAGTTCTGTAATGCGTTGGAATAGCGGAGAATATTCCGACATTTGGCAAACTTACTTAACGGATCGACAGCAATCACGAGGATTACATGGTGATCAAGATTGGATTTGGCGCTTGCACCAAAGTGCAATCGCATTTTATCCCGATAAATGGATACAAAGTTACAAATGGCAAGTACGCAGTCACTCCGAATTACAAAGAGTTGGCTCTGTTCAAAAATTCAAAGAAATAAGAAATCCTGTACTAGATCCAGAAACAAGCATTTTGGTATTTCACGGCACACCAAATCCCGAAGATGTTGCAGATCCCATCGTCGTTGACAACTGGCAATAATTGTGCTATAATAGCACTATGACTAAACGAATTGGCTTTGCATGTAAGTGGATCGATTTCCCTCACCAAGTTGACGGAATCAAACCCAAAGACGACTGTAAACAGTACAACACTGGCAGTACCACTGTGGCTTGGTTAAATAGGCAACGGAGAGATGTTGCCGAAGAAAAACTGTGGGACTTGATGAAGCAAAATATCGCAAGTGTTCACAGGCTTGTGGAAAGAGTAGGAGAGCAAGATGAAAGCCTTAGGATGGTACGTATTAGCAGTGATATTCTTCCTGTTTATACTGAGCCCACTTATAGTTACTTTTGGCGTCAACCCGACGTGGTACAGTACTGTGAGCGGCATTTTGGCGCTGTTGGGGATAGTGCTCGTAGACGCAATGTACGTCTTAGTATGCATCCTGGCCAGT
>JACCDG010692799.1_pt1 | contig 10289 bp, 7 predicted proteins | sample 7442471 | NCBI WGS metagenome assembly JACCDG01 (sample SAMN15323444, study PRJNA562643) | freshwater metagenome | isolation source: river surface water | place: USA:Blue River Watershed | collected 2017-08-17 | reverse complement strand
GGCCGGCCACAGTATGCAGGCGCAGGCTAGGGCAAAAAGCAAGAACCGCAGCTCTTTGGATATGGTGACGATATGGGTATTGGATTTCATAATCTATTATCCTTTTTGCACAAAAGCCCTAAGATGCATAGGTCTAGCGTGCATTAAACTTATGCTTAGATTATATCACCTTGGAGACTTAGTCGATATAGCTGCGTCGTAGCTTGGCGGTTACGGTGGTTCCGGTACCTTTATGCGATGCGATATCTAGCTCGCCGTTCCATTTATCTATGATCAGTCGGTCGATATAGAGGTCTAGACCCATGCCTTGGTAGTCGAACTCCCTGGTGTCGGTTCCGCGGACGAATGGTTTTGCAAAGTTCTGTAACTTATCTTCGGATATACCTTCGCCCTGGTCGCTGACAGACAGAGTTACGTACCTGCGGTCGCCGCTTAGCTTAACGGTAACCTTGCCACCTTCAGGGCTAAACTTGATAGCGTTGTCAACCAACGAGCCAAGCAAACGTTGATAGGCTTCGTGGTCTATCATTGCTTCGAGTAATGGGTCGGCTGCAACATCAATTGATACTTGCTTGTCTTTAGCGGTCTTGGCGTGCTGTGCAATGGCTTGCTTGGTAGATACGTCTAGTTGAATAGCCTTGGCTTTTGCTGGGCTGCCGGTCGACAGGTTATCCAGGAATTGAAAGCGTGCCGCTAGTTGCTTGAGGTCGATTAGCCCGTTAACGAAGTAGGTGCCAGCTGCCGCTTTGCTTAAGGTTTTAGTAACAGTGTCTAGTGAGTTGACATCTTCGACTAATTGTGTTCCAGCAGTATGTATGAAATCGCGTTGGCTGTTGTTTAGTGAATCTTCGAGTGTTAATTGCTGTTCGGCGGCCTGGGCGGCAAGTTTTTGTTGTTGTAAGTAGGCATAGGCGAATACTAGGGCCGCGCCTGCTAGGACGTAGAGTCCGATCTGTGATACAAAGCCAACTAATGATGCATCGTACTTATTACTCATCAGGAACAGGACGTTAACCAATATGACGGCGGCCAGAATTGTAGCCAATGGAATAAGCAGCGCCGTGCTAGACAGTATTTTTGATTCTTTGATGCTTTGCAGGATGCCGGAGGTTTGGATAGCTGTTTGATTGGTCATCGAGGCTCTGTCCAGTAAGGTTTTGGCGTGCTCGGCTAGTTTGCCCAAGCGGAAACGAGCCGACTCGATCGTATTAGTATTGGCCGCAGATTCCTTGGCAATCAGCTCTAATGAGTTCTGCATGGTCGCCAGTGGTGTGCTTAGGTAATGCGAGGCAAGATCTAGGAAAGTGCGACGAACAGTGTCGGTTTGCTGATACTTTTGCAGTAGGAGGCTGATTTTGTGTTTGGTTCTGTACTGTTGTAGTGCCAGATAGGCATAGGCGACAGCAAAGATTATTAGCAGGCCGATGGTGGTGTAGGGCAGTAGCTTGGCGACCCTAGGGCTGAAGGGTGAAGCAACATTTTTGGCAAGGCTCAGTACGGTAGCCGAAAAGCCGGTGGAGGCTAAGGGCGAAGCTAATTTCTGGAGTAAGTTTGGTGAGGTACTTGAGTCGGATGCAGATTGGTTCCTGTTTGGTGTAGTATTGTTGTTGCCTTGAGTGGCCTGGTTGCCGACTTTTACGGTTAGAGTGTCGGATAGCGTAAACAAGGCCGGCGTACCGTTATCTGTTGCCCTGACTCTGAAGCCGTAACTACCGGCGTCGTAGTCTTTAACGGTAATCGTGTAGCTGTTTTGCTCCTCGCCTGGTGTCATCGTGCCAACTTTAGTGTCGCCTTGGTATAGCTCGACCGATGCAAGGCCAGTGTCGTCGGTGACACCAACTGTGAAAGATAGATCAGCTGGAGCCCGAGGAGCGATATTTTTCTGTTCGAAATTAAAGACACTCGGTGGGTCGTTGCTGTTGGTTGGTCCGGCGGGAGGGTCGGGCGGAGTGACGATAACCCCCAGGGGGCCAGTGGTGCGGCTAAGTGCCGGGTCGCCATTATCGGTTGCCCTGGCGCTGAAGGAATAAGTACCGCGAGTTCGATTATTAAGAGTTATGCCATATTGATTGTGCATACCAGTTGGTGCCATGGTTCCAATCACATTACCGCCCTCGAGCAAAACTACACTGCTTAATTGGTCATCGTCACTAGCCAGTACCGTAAAACGCAGATCTGATGGTTCTTTGGGGTTGACGACGGTTTGTTGCAAATCGCTAATTGCCGGTTGGGCATTGTTCTCGAAGGTAACCTGGTTATTAGTTGCGTTATTGTCGCCCTGATAGACATCGCCATTGTAGATAGCGGTTACATTCATGCCGAGTACACTTTGCTCGCTGGCGGCGAGTGTTACGGGCGATCGTAATTTACTGGCGATCGATGGTGGAGCCTGAAGAGTGACAGAAACCGGAACAACCGAACTGGCGGCAATTGACTGATTTTCCCAGACAACTTTATTGCCAACCTGAGTGCCTCCCGGCGAAGCACTTACAAATTGCATACCGGTAGGGATGGTTGCTTCATAGCGAGCCAACTGGGTATTGAAAGCACTAGGGATGTTGCCTCTGCCCTGAGCATCAGTATTGGCCTTGTTCTGAACGGTTATCGAGTAAGTAACATTTTGAGCGTTCTTGACCAAGGTTTTATCGGCTGACACAGCAATACTAAGATCTTTAAAACATTGTTTGTCGCTTTGCTGTATAAAACCAATCTGATCTGGCTGTTGGTTTGTCAGGGTGTCGTACTCGGCATTAAAGACTGCATCGGAAGTGGTTTGGAGTGTCGAAACATCGCAAGCGATTTGTTCGGCGTAGGTTTTTGCTCTGGTTTTATAGCAGTACTGAACATCGTCGGCGTTAGCCTGTACTTTAGCAAACGGTACATTACCATTAGCCCAGGGACTACTATTCCAGACAGTCGAGTCAACTTGCAAAAACAGTGAAGTCTGGCCGCTGTAGGCTCCACCGGTGAGGTCTAGCTTACCAGAGTTTTTTATCGCGCCCGAGCCCAGCATAGTACCACCATTAGTATCAAAAACCTTTAGGTTATAGTCCTTAAAATCATACATGCTGGCCTTAGAGAGTTTGGCTCCTTGCCAGCCAAAGGCGTGGCTTTGACCATCGCAGTAAAAATCTGTTGCCACAAACGAAGCCGTCTGGGTAGTACCTACCGCCCGGCAGGGAGATTCGGCAGTTGTCGGGTTGAATGACCACAAGAAGCCCTGGCGATTAACTCCGTACATACAAGAGCCGTCATAGGCGTAGCCCTCATCGCCGCTAACGGCATTGTTGATGTTGTACCAGTATTTAAGCCACGGCATGCCAGCGCAGTTCGCTTGGGTATTCCAGTCGAAGCAACTAGTAGCACCCCGAGTAGCATTATTACCGTAATGATAGGCAAAGTAAGTTTTACGGTGGCTATTGGCATCGGTTATGGTGGTAGTATTAGAGGCCATTCGCCAAGCAGTGCTACCCAGAATATTCGGCCCTTGCCAGACGGAAGGTACTGGCAATACATTCGGAGCTTGGGCACCAGTGTTGGGCATAAAAGCACCATCCGATAGGCGATGGCAGATGACCCGCGACTCAACTGGTGAGCTATTTAGGTTGACGTTGCTAAAGGTGTAGCAAACAGCAATGTTTGCGCCAGTTTGTTGCCACATGAACATAGCACTGGCGTATTCGATGCCGATATCCCCGGCCGAGCCATCGTACACTCGCGGCCAGTTATAGGAATAAATGCCAGAACAAGTGGTGCGCGTCACGACGTTAAAGCAAGTTAGCACGGTACCATGGTCGCGTTGAGTGTTGGGGTAGGGATCCCATGGGAAGATAGCACCATATAACCTCGTATTATTGTAGCGATAATTAACTATCCAGTAGAGTTTGTCGCCGTCCATGACTTGGCTTCCTGGGGTGTCGTAGTTGTTGCTGTGTTCGTAGGTGTACTGCGTTTGAGTAGCGGCGGTAGTACTGGCTGTGTAGCCACTACAGATGCCACCGCCATTACCAGGATCACGAATGTCAAAGCAAACTACTGTTTGATTACCGTTGTCTGGGTCATTGGCATGGCCATAGATTTTGCTGCCACTTTGAGTAAAACCATTCAACCATGATGGGTTGGCGCCGGTCGGCGCGCTAGCTGAGCCCAGTGTCGTAAAGCCACAATTCTGGTAGCTCTCTAGGTCGAAGCAGACTACACCGTAGTTGTTGCCAGACTGTCCCGGTATGTACACCCGGCCATTGTGACCATAGGTTCCATCGTCCATGACGTGCTGAAAATTTAGGGCTGTCGAAATGTCTTTGGCGCCAGTTCCTAGAGCCGTTGGGTTAGTAGCTGATGCTCCGCTAGTAGATAAGTAAGTTGGAAAGAAATTAGCATTGCCGATGCCGACGCAGCGAGCGTGTGTCACCAGGTCAAAACAGTCCAGAGTGTAGCTACCGGCCGTGGCAGCCCGCATGCCTTTGATGACCACATACAATTTATTTTCGTACAGTATCGGGCTGGACGGAGCTTTACCGTCAGTAATGAGCTGTTGGGGGCTGAGTGGGCCTACCAAAGGTGCCTCGGAGTATGGCTTAACGCCATCAGCACTACCGGTATTAATTTTTAAATAGGTTATAGCGCTAAGCGGATTACTAGATTGGTTGGCCATATTATAGCTGGTAAAACTGCGTTGTGCCTTGGGCGTACCCCGAGGGTCGGTTGAGTATTCGGCTGTCCAGCCTTTGGGCAAGAATATGTCACCGACGAAGACTTGGTTTTCGTCAATCTCCTCGGTGATCGAACCGTCAACCGGCAAATCGTTATCTGATATATTGGCACTCTTAACCCATTTCATAGTGGTGTCGGCGGTCTGCGGGTCGATTGCATTACTGTTATTAACGGTCGATCCTACCTGCGAGTTAATAGTCAGGGTTGCGGCGGCTCGCTTGGTATCGGTATCTTTTGGAGTCGTAGGGGTTAGCATGACTGCTATAAAGGCTATGGTTAGACACAGGGCAGCCGCACTGCCTAGGCTTATGACCCACCTGTTGACGTCCTTGATAATCCAGGTATATATATTCTTAAATTGTCGACGTAGTTTTACAACAAGAATACGTGCCCGGATTTTGGCCATCAGCCAATGCTGCTTGTAGAATTCTTTCATAGTCCACTTCCTGGCCCGTTAACATTGTCTAGGTAGTTAGGGAAGTTATCACAGTCGCTGTCGTCATCTCCTAGATTGCCATTGCCAGCAGCATTGATAGTCTGACCAGCAACTACTAATGGACAGCTTGCTCCACGGCCAGTATCTTCTAGGTTATTCAGTGCGCCATCACTATCAAAGTCGGTAGCTCGGCTGTCGGTAAAGCGTAGCGGTAAACGGTACATGCTAGCAAAGCGACGACCAAGCTCTATTTGCCCGGGTGCGTTCAAGTGGGTAAAGTCGAGCCCTCTTGGAAGGTCTGCCGTTTCGACAATATCAACTTTTTGGGTGGTGTTTTGGTCGGCATCGGCAACTGCCTGTTGAGCGGCTCTTACCTGGGCTAGCCTAGCTGGCATGACCGGGTCAATCATAAAGGTCGTTAAGTTAACAAACTGAGGCGGGTCAATCGAACTGGCCGAAGGATAGTCGCAGTAGTCGTTATAGCGTGGCCAGGAATGTTCTATACAGTAGTCCATATTGGTCTTGCCGATCACAAAATGTCCGTAGGGGTGTAACTGTAGATCCTGGCGAGCCTTATTTACAAGGTCGGTAAGGTTCTGTTGGTAGGCAGCTGCGTACTCATTCTGGAGGGTGTCGGTTTCGCCTTGCATCCAGAATATACCATCGACGGTATACTTCTTCCCCTGGGATCGCAGATGGTTAGTTAGCTGATCGAATTGATTTTTGAGCTGGGTGTAGCTTTTTGGTCGATTAGGGTCGCCACTAGTAGAATTGACATTCCAATCAAAAGGAATAATTGGTGAGCTGGACTGACCCAGCGACTGAAAGCCATAGGTTACTTTTAGGATAATTACTTTTCGACGACCCATATCGTGCAAAGTTCGGGCTACGCCAAACTCTGGGCCAAACATACCCGAGCTTTGTGAGCCAGCGTTGACGACCTGCGAGCCATTTATATCGTTTAGTAAGCGAGTCGACCCGGGCGCAGCATTACCGGCCCCTCCAGAATAAGCCCAGCCCATCTGGCCAGGAGAATTATAGAAGGGAAAGAAGGCAGCAATTTGAGCATCAGTTAATCCCTCGCCATTAGACCCAGCCCACCAGAACTGCGTGGCAGTGTCACCAGGGTGATCTTGGTTGCCAAACCCAGTTCCGGTTGGTAGCTCTGCTCGGTAGGCAGCCACCCCGGCTGCCAACGATTGTCCGGCAATAATAAATATCGAGTAGGGTTCTTCTTCGTCTGCAGCCAGGGCTGACGGCACATTGCTGCTATCCACAGCAATCAGCGGTAAACCGGCCAATGTTAGTAGCAAACAAATTGTGGCCGTTATCGAAGCTGGACTAAAGCGACTCTTAATACTGCCTGTTGCCGGTAGGCTATACGTTAAATAAAGCGAGCCATGTTTGCGCTGTGGTCTAAGCAGCCTAGCTATCCGTCGCATTTTTTCTTTAGCTTCTTAATAACTTTCACTTTCTTCATCCCGCCACGGCAGAAATAAACATTCACTTACAACCCCGAGGTAAGTGCTTACCCTTAAAGTATATACAGTGCTCAGAAACGAATCAAGTTTTTTGGGCAACTAATCTTCGGCTGCAAGCCAACCGCCTAACTCCTAACCACAAACCTAGCTCGCCTATTCATGGTATTGGTCTTAAGCCTGTAGGCGGTAGCAGCAGCGCCCAGAGCTATGGTAGTCAACAGTACATGAGGAGCACGAATACCAGTAGTCGCTAGGTTACCATAGCTCTGGTTGGTCATAGACAAACCAACAGGGTCAGTAATCTTACCTATGGTTGGGTCTAAGTCTAGTGAGCCATTATCGTCAATAGTGTAACTAAGCTGCAGAGCTGGCTTACCATCTTTGGTAGTTTGACTAACACTAGCACCAGCTACATCTCCATAGGCTTTGGTAGTAGGGTTATACTTCTGAGCTTTAACTTGTTCGGGCTTAAGGTCGGTGCTAAACACTAGGTTGACTTGGTTAGACGACTGAGTGGTGTCAAAGCAGGGCGTCAAGGGTTTGATGTAAATCACAGTGTTGGCCGCGAATTATTTGTATACTTAGCCAGATAAAAGGAGAATCAATGCCAAAGTTAAAATTAAACTTTAAGCTGTTTGGGCTGGTAGTTGTTGGAGTAGTGTTGCTGGCTAGCAATGTTTTGCTGCTTGGCCGTTATGAGTCGCGGGCAAAAAGCTTGGAGTCAGAAATAGCAAAGCGAGATTTACGAACCGATTTGAAGTCAGCCGAAGCCTTGCGGCAAGACTATTATTATAGCGAGTCAGCCACTCTGGTTAGCCCACATACTATGAGGTTGAACATGGACAAGGGCCAGGTTGATTTTGTGTTGATTGACGTGCGTTCGGCAGAAGATTATGCGCGCGGCCATATTAGAGGGGCCATAAATATACCTTTTGATGGCAAGCCCGAGACGATAGCCAAGTTCCGTAAAGCACTAGAGGAGGGGAATAAAGAGCGTCGTAGCTACGCCATTGTGTACTGCTACTCTTACGCCTGCATGCTGGGCAGGAAGACCGGGCAGGAATTATCTAAGCATGGTATTTCGGTCAAAGAGTTGAGTGTTGGCTACAATGACTGGGCGCAGCAGCATCATATTTGGAATAGCCCCGGAGAGGTATACGACATTAACAACTATATAGTAACCGGCAGTCAGCCGGGCGACTTGGCTCCCAGCAAAGAATTTCTGAATCGCTCTTGCAGTAACGACGAAAAATTTGCTTGCTAGATTTGATCTACCCTAGAGCCTTTCACTATAGCCGCCCCGTTGTTTTGAGGTGGCTATATTTCGTCCTGGAGTTGGTTAATATCTTTGATAGTGATACCACCGTGGTTCACCGTGACGAGGTGTCTTAGTTTGGCTAGTTCACGGCTGATTGTTTCTCTGGCAAGGCCGGTTTGTTTGGCGATGTCGGATTCGGTAGTTTTTAGCAGTATCGAGCCGTCGGCTTGCGGCAGGCCAAGACGTTTGGCCTGAACCTGCAACTCATAAAGTAGTCTAGACCTGGCACTACTGCCCATGAGGTGAGCCATCCGCCGCAGTAAGCCATCTGTTCCAGAATAAACTCGAGACAGCAGATCGAACAGTACATCCGGATTATCTTTGATAAATGCCACCGTTTTATCTGGCGGAGCAATACGGCATTGTATGTCGCTGGCGGCTTCGTAGAAATACTGATTTGGTGTTTTGTTTATTGCCCAAGACATTGGGAAGAACGCCGGCGGCTTGAAAATATTGACAACTACTTTTTCGCCACCATCAGTGATGTCGTACTGTTGCACTTGCCCAGAAATCAGAAAGATGACACCTGGCAGCTGGTCGCCGGCTTGAACCAAGACATGATTCTTGGATATTTTGCGCAACGGGAAATCGGCAAAAAAGTTGGCTACTTTATCTCTGGTGGTGGTGCTCATAGCTAAAATATACCATGCTGGTCGCGCGTCTGTGACTTAGATCAACAGTACAAATTGAATATTTGCTAGACTGTTTTTATGACTATACCAATTACAACACCGGCTCTTCTGTTCCCAGCGATCGCAATATTGATGCTAGGTTATGTTAACCGCTATATTGGCGCGGCTAGCGTTATTCGCGCGATTACCAAAGATTACAGCACCGGCCATCGACGCGTTCAAGTAGTTGAACAACTCCAGATTATGCAAAAACGCATTGGACTGTTTCGCTATATGTTAGAGATCGGCGCTTTTGCCTTGGCTATGGCCTGCTTGTCTATGTTCTTGATCTTTGTGGACAAGCAACAAGCCGGCAATCTAGTTTTTGGACTGTCGCTAGTGGCTATGATCACCAGTACTTTGGTGTCATTCTACGAAACTGTCCTGTCTAACCAATCGTTGAACATAGAGATCAACGATGTATACCAAAAGGAAGCTAACAAATCTAAGGAGACAAAATGACCTCGATTCAAGAATTATTAGATCTATCAGGCCAGGTGGCCATTGTTACTGGTGGGGCAAAAGGCATTGGGCAGGGAATTAGCTATCGGCTGGCAGAAGCTGGCGCCAAGGTATTAATTGCAGACCTTGATCTAGAAGCCGCCCAGGCAACGGCCCAAACAATTGTCGATAAGGGCTGGGCAGCGGTAGCTCGTAAGGTAGATGTCTCTAGCGAGGCAGATATCAAGACCATGGTAGAGTCTTGTGTTCAGCAATTTGGATCAGTCGATATTTTGGTAAATAACGCCGGCATCTTCCCGCCAGTACCGATTGCTCAGTTAGCTTCAGATTTGTTCGAAAAAGTCATGCACGTAAACTTGCGCAGTGTTTTCTTGGCAACCAAATACGCAGGTGATGCTATGAAGAGCCAAGGTTCGGGTAATATTATTAACATTACTTCTATCGATGCTATTCATCCGTCAATGATTGGCCTAGCTCACTACGACGCTTCTAAGCACGGAGTCTGGGGCTTTACTAAGAACGCTGCCCTAGAGCTGGCCGAGCATAATATTCGGGTCAATGCGGTTGCGCCGGGTGGCATCCAGACTCCGGGTGTTGCCGCCATGCAAGGCGATGGCCCGGCCGACCCCGAAGCAATCAAGGCATTTATGGCCAAGATTCCAATGCACCGCATGGGTCGGCCAGACGATATCGGCAAGGTTGTGTTATTCCTGGCCAGCACCATGTCTAGCTATATGACAGGAGAACAAATAGTTGTTGACGGTGGTGCCCTACTAAGCTAAGCACCTGTGCCTAGAGTGTTTTGAAACACATATGATGTGTATCGAAAATTAATAGCCGTCTCTAGGTAGTTACTGTGGCTCTAGCCTCTTGTTCTAGCACTCTGTTATGTCGTATACTGTAAGCATTAGCAGTAAGGAGTCTGACCTGATCTGGTTTCACGATCGCTCTGTCATTACAATATTTTATCTGGATAGGTGCTGACGACACAGTTCGACAGTAATACTGCGCTTAATTAAGCAAAAGGGTAGCGCCTAGTAAATGCTCGCGAAACTTGCCAAACATGAAAAGTAATAAGCAACCCCTAAAGACTCCAGAGTCTAAAAAGAGTTCATCACCAGAGGTGAGCCAGGACTCCAAAAAGGCGAGTTCCATCTTGGTTTTGCTACAAACTCGCTTACGACGTGCCCTACGTCCGATTCGATCTG
>JACCDG010165450.1_pt1 | contig 10290 bp, 5 predicted proteins | sample 7442471 | NCBI WGS metagenome assembly JACCDG01 (sample SAMN15323444, study PRJNA562643) | freshwater metagenome | isolation source: river surface water | place: USA:Blue River Watershed | collected 2017-08-17 | reverse complement strand
GGTGATTTTGTGACGACCGAAGATGGTACCGGTATTGTTCATACGGCTCCTACTTTTGGGGCGGATGACTTCCGTGTTGCGCAGCAAAACAACATCCCAGCGATTTTCGTCCAAGATGAAAATGGTAAAGATGTGCCTTTGGTGAATCGCCAAGGCTGTTTTGTGCAAGAGGTAACGGATTATGCCTTAGAGCCCGTGAAAGAAGCCTATTTAACAGATGAGGAGAAGGATGCTGCCAAAATCAAACAAGGTCGTGATAAATACCTGTCTGTCGACGAGCGTATTGCAATCCAATTGAAGACCGAAAATAAGGCCTTCAACGTACAAAAATTTGATCACCCGTACCCACATTGCTGGCGTACGGATAAGCCTGTTCTTTATTATCCCTTGGATTCGTGGTTTATCAAAACAACAGCGGTGAAGGATAAATTAATCGAATTGAATAATACGATTAATTGGAAACCGGAATCGACCGGAACGGGTCGTTTCGGAAACTGGTTGGAGAATTTAGTGGATTGGAACTTGTCTCGCTCACGCTATTGGGGAACCCCTTTGCCAATCTGGCGTACGGAAGATGGTTCGGAGGAATTGTGTTTTGGTTCCGTGGAAGACTTGGTGCAAGCCTTGCATCAGGCCATTGAATCAGGAAAGTTGACCTCAGCCCAGCAAAAGGGAAATGAAGCCTTTATTGCTGCGGTGCAAGCAGGCGAAGCCGATTTACATCGCCCTTATGTGGACAATATCTTTGTTTTGAGTGCATCGGGAACGGTCATGGCGCGTGAGTCGGATTTGATCGATGTTTGGTTTGATTCCGGTGCTATGCCATTTGCGCAATGGCATTATCCATTTGAAAATCAAGAGATCTTTAAACAATCCTATCCAGCTGATTTTATATCGGAGGGCGTGGATCAAACACGTGGATGGTTCTTTACGCTGCATGCGATATCCGCGATGGTGGAAGAGTCGGTAGCGTTTAAAAATGTCGTTTCGACGGGCTTGGTTTTGGATAAAAATGGCAACAAGATGTCAAAGCGTTTGGGCAATGCGATTGATCCATTTGATACACTATCGAAATATGGAGCTGATCCGACGCGCTGGTACATGATTACGAATGCCCAGCCTTGGGATAATTTGAAATTTGATTTAGCAGGTATTACCGAAGTGCGTAATAAGTTCTTTGGTACGCTGACAAATACCTATAATTTCTTTGCCTTGTATGCGAATTTGGATGGATTTACGCCAGACGCGAATGGGCTTAATGCAGCGGATTTAACGGAATTAGATCGCTGGATATTGTCGAAATTAAGTAGTCTAATCGCCGAGGTTGATGAAGCCTATGCTCAATATGAGCCAACGAAGGCTGGACGTGCTGTACAGGATTTTGTATGTGATCATTTGTCCAACTGGTATGTTCGTTTGTCACGCCGTCGTTTCTGGAATCCGGAGGATGCCAATCAGGGTATTTCGGCGGATAAAGCGGCCGCCTATCAGACTTTACATACTTGTTTAAGTACGGTGGCGCAGTTGATGTCACCGATTGCCCCATTCTACGGCGATTGGTTATACAAAAATTTGACAGGTGCAGAATCGGTTCATTTGACGGATTTTGTAAAGGTCAATGCTGCTTGGCGGAACGAGCATTTAGAAGGTTCGATGGACATGGCTCAGCGCATTTGTTCCTTGGTTCACTCGATTCGGAAAGTACATAAACTAAAAGTTCGTCAGCCTTTGGCACAAGTATTAGTTCCTGTGTTGCAAGAATCTGTGCGCGAGCAGATTCGTCAAGTGGAAGATTTAATCAAGTCGGAGGTTAATGTCAAATTGGTCAATTACCTCGACGATGCATCCGGCGTATTAAGCAAGAAAGTGAAACCGAATTTCAAGGCCTTGGGTCCAAAGTTTGGAAAAGATATGAAGGCGGTTGCGGATGTGATCACCAACATGAACTCGGCTGATTTAGCGCAAATTGAGACATCGGGAACTGCGAATCTGCAAGGATTTGAGATTGCCTTAGGTGATATCGAAATCGTGACGGAAGATATGCCGGGTTATTTGACGGCTTCTGAAGCGGGATTGACCATTGCCTTGGACAATACGTTGACGCCGGAATTGGTTCAGGAAGGGATGGCACGGGAGTTTGTGAATCGGATTCAAAATCTTCGGAAAGATTCAGGATTTGATGTCGTCGATAAAATCGAAATTGCAGTTGAACAAGGACCTGCAGATTGGATGGCGAGTATCCAGGTTTTTGGGGCATATATTCAGCAAGAAGTGCAGGCATTACGCATTTCGATTGAGCCGAATTTAACAGGTGCGAAATCAGAATTGGTGATGGACGATGTCAGCTTATACGCTCAAATCCAAGTCATAAACGAATAGCCGATGGTATTCAATTCCTTGCAGTTTTTGGTGTTTTTTGGAATTGTAAGCTCCGCCTATTTCTTATTGGCCCATCGTTTTCGTTGGATATTATTATTGTTGGCGTCCTGTTATTTCTACATGGCTTTTCAGCCCATCTATTTAGGTATTTTGGGCTTTACGATTGTCATTGACTATTATGCCGGGATTTACTTGGAAAAGTTTGAGGGGGCGACCAAAAAGTTGTTTTTGGCGGCAAGTTTATTGGCAAACGTTGGTGTTTTAGCCGTTTTTAAGTACTATGGATTCATCGCGAGCAATGTGTTTCATGTGACGCATTTCTTGGGACATGCGGTTCAATTGCCTAATTGGACGATTTTATTGCCGATTGGTCTGTCTTTTCACACCTTTCAGGCGATGAGTTACACGATTGAGGTGTATCGCGGACACCAAAAGGCGGAACGGAATTTCGGGATTTATTCGCTCTATGTGATGTTTTATCCGCAGTTGGTGGCTGGTCCCATCGAGCGCCCCCAAAACTTAATCCATCAATTTTACGAGGAGCATCATTGGGATGATGCTCGGGTAAAAGCTGGCCTGTTTCAAATGATGCAGGGTTTGTTTAAGAAAGTGGTGATCGCCGACCGGCTTGCCTTGTTGGTGGATGCGGTTTACGGAAGCCTTGCGATGCAGTCAGGCCCCAATTTGATTATCGCATCGGTCTTTTATTCCTTCCAGATTTACTGTGATTTTTCGGGTTATTCGGATATGGCGATTGGTGCGGCGAAGGTGATGGGTTTTGATTTGATGACGAACTTTAACGCTCCGTATAGCGCGAAATCCATTCCGGATTTTTGGCGGCGCTGGCATATTTCCCTGTCGACCTGGTTTAAGGACTACGTCTATTTTTCATTGGGAGGAAATCGGGTGTCGGTGCCACGTTGGTACCTCAATATCATGATTGTCTTTATTATTTCCGGTTTTTGGCATGGAGCGAGTTGGAATTTTGTTATCTGGGGTGCCTTGCATGGTTTGTTTCAATTGGTGGGGATTACGTTGAGTCGGACCTTTCCAGCTCTTTCGCCTGACCGTGCCAAAGGTTTATACTTGCGCATGTTACAGCTTTGGACCTTTGTCTTGGTGACTGTTGCTTGGGTATTTTTCCGCCTCCCTCATTTTGCGCAAATCAAAATCTATTTCGCGCGTTTATTCGTTTGGAAAGATGAGGCGGCATTGGGGATGCACGTGAATGAGATGATTTATTGTTTGGGATTAATCCTAGGCTTACAAATTTGGGATCAATGGAAACCTAAACAAATGCCCTATTTTTGGATAAGCATGCCGCTTGGTTTACTGCTGATTTATTTTTTGGGGGTGTTTAATTTAAAGCAATTCATCTATTTTCAGTTTTAATGAGAAAAGCGTTTGCCATTATTGTGTTCATAAGCTGCTTGGGGGTACTCGGATTGAGTAGTTCGGAGCTGGGTATGCATGCGCTTTCTCGGATTCGTTACCAAGACACTGGAGTGTTGGGTTCCGACAAATATCGATTTGGTGATTTGTATGGACTGTCGTATTTGGCTCCGTTCCGATTGGAAAAAGATACGAGTTTGATTCACAGCCAAGCAATCAAGCAAACAAAGCGTGACATTGATTTAACCATCCTGGGAGATAGTTATTTGTACAGTTATGTACAGATGGATACATCCAATTTTGTACGTGCCAAGCAGGTCGTTTTTCGTCGGTGGTCTGAGCCGAAACCCCTGACACTTCGGGCCTCCACCAATAAAAAAGTATTGATCATCGAGGTGGTGGAGCGCAATGTGTGGTCTATTTTTCATGTCGACCGACTGAAGGCGCATTTTGAATCATTGCCCTCTCCTGCGACCTGGTATGAATCATGGAATCGATCCTTATCAGAATGGATTTATCATCCGCAATTGGAGCAGAACCTTGATTTTGCCTTATTTAATATGCAGGTGTTTAGCCCGTGGAAATCGCTGAAGGCTCGATTAAATGCAGATCTTTTTCATCGACTTCCTTCGGATGTGTCGGTTTCGAAAGACGGGCAATTTCTCTACATGCGTGAGACCGTCGATTCCACACAACGAGGGAGTTCTTTTTATTCTTTGCAAGATGAGGATATGCATGAATTGCGTGATCGGATTCTCGCGCTGAATCACTATGCCCATTCGAAGGGATTTGATGAGGTAGTTTTTGTTATTATCCCGAATCCCGTGGTGATGACGAAGACGGAGCAACGTCCAAGCAATCAATTGATTCAGCGCTTGGCGATTGAATTAGGTGGACAAGTTCGATTCGTTGATCCCACGCACGCATTGAATTCGGGAAGGGAAAAGTATTTTTTTAAATCCGATTCGCATTGGAACCAAGCAGGGGCGCGTGCTTGGTTGGCTCAATTTAATCAATATTTGCTGACGCTTTAAGGGATGAACATGAACCTCAAGGGCCTTTTAATGCGAATGGGCTTGCTTCTGAGCATGCTAGGGATAAGCTTGTTTGTGCCTGCCCAGGGGCAAAACCTGAATCAGTCCAAGCTGGCTCAGGAGGCGCTTTTTCAAGAAGGTATGCGGCATTACATGAAGGAAGATTATGCGGAGGCCATCTTGGTATGGGAAAGTTTATCGACAGCCCTTTCGAAGGAACCGGCCCTTTCCTTTTATTTAGCGAAAGCCTATCTGTCTGAGAAAAACAAATCGCGCACGCTAATCTATGCCCGTAAAGCGCATGAACTATCGCCTTATTCACTGGATTATGGATTGTTTTATGCGGAGCAATTGCTGGCGGATCGTCAAGTTTCTGAGGCGATTGCCTGTCTGACCAAATTAAGCGAATACGATGAGGGTCACCCTGAAGTGAATCTGTTGTTGGCGCAGGCCTACCTATGGTCTGAGCAAGGTGGACTTGCCCTGGAGGCCTTGGAACGGGCTGATCCTTACGTGGGGGAATATCCCGCAATTATTCGGACGAGGGCTTTTATTTATTTGAAGCAAAAGCAATTAATCAAAGCAATACGAGCAGGTATGCGTTTGGTGGAGTTGGATGATGAGGAGTCCATATTCTCTTGGGAACAAATGGATATGGCCTGGGATCTTTGTCAATCTGACTCCGTGAAATTGGATTTGTTGGCGATGCAACAAGTCAATCCTACACAGGGGCAGTTGGCCTTATTGCTAACAAATGTCTATCTCCATGAAAAGGATTTTGACTCCACGCTCGTACAATTGCGGCTTGCTGCAGCCGATCATGCCGTGTTGCCTGCCATGGTAGCTCAAGTTACCATGAAGGTTTTTGAGCAGATAGATGATCCGATTAAATGGGAGCAGGCCAATTTACTCGCCCAGCATTGGTTAGAAATTTATCCGCAAGAGCCTCGCTTTTTAGCAATTCAGGGCGATTTGTATGTGAGCGCAACCAAGGTAGCGAAAGGGCAGCAATATTATTTGCGCGCGGCGCGTATGGGTGAACCGAAATATGAGGTTTGGTCGCGAATCATTCAATTGGATTTTGAAATGAATGCGATTGACAGTGCCTTGGTTCATGCGGAGGAGGCACTCCGGTTTTTCCCAGAACAGGGATTTTTACACTTTCAAATGGGATTTGCGAGTTACTTGAAGGGAGAATTAAGTAAGTCGATACTTTCGCTAGAGCAAGCGAAGCGTATGATTAAGCCATCGGATAATTGGAATCCGCAATTGTTTTCGATTTTAGGTGATGTGTACCATGCGCTCAATCGACATAAGGAATCAGACGCAGCCTTTGAGCGGGTGTTGGTGCTGAATCCAAGTGATGAACATGTGTTGAATAATTACAGTTATTATTTATCCTTGCGAAGGGAGCAATTGGACAAGGCGGCGCGGATGTCGAAGAAATTAGTGGAGTCTTTTCCGAAGGAGTCGACCTATTTAGATACCTATGCCTGGGTCTTGTACCAGCAAGGCAAATATATAGAGGCCTTGCAGTTTTTAACCTTGGCGATCGAAGAGGGGAAATCTGTCAGTTCAGCCATTTGGGAGCATCATGGAGATACATTATATCGTTTGGGGCGTTTGGATGAGGCAATGCTTAGTTGGAAAAAGGCAAGGGATTTACCAAATGCGGATCAAAACCTGGATAAAAAGATTAAGATGGGGCGAATTGTCGAAAATTGAGATAATTTTGCATATTCATAAAGCTATGTTGCGTCTACTAAGTTGCTTGTTGGTATTATGGGGATTCTGGGCTTGCAAGTCGGCAAATCCCACGATTTCTGCTGTGCTTGTTGTTCCCATGGATACAACGCAATTGGTCAAGCCAGTGGATTCATTAGTTGTCGATGGAAGTGATGTGATTCCGAGCGAGCTTGATTCGAAGGAGGCGGCTGATGAATTAAATTTTACGTATTTAAAGGCCAAGTCAAAAGTGGCATGGAAATCAGGAAACAATACAGACAATTATTCGGTCGATATTCGCGTTAAGAAGGATAGCTTAATTTGGGTAACGATTTCGCAGGCAGGATTGGCGGGAGCGACGGGATTGTTCACGCAGCAACGGATGCAATTTTATCAAAAAATCAGTGGGGAATATTACGATTTGACCTATGATAGTTTGAGTACGATGATGGGTTTTCGAATTGATTATCGGGTATTACAGTCCTTGATTGTCGGAAATCAGCCCTTTAAGAAAAACAATTCTCGGGTGATTCGGGAGAATGAAAACATAATTATTAAGCAGGATTCGGGCCGGATAAAGATTGATAACATGGTGGGTCCGAATCGAAAATTGAAGAAGTTGTTGGTTCGTGATGAGCCTTCGAGTAATCGCTTAACTTTGGATTTTGAGGAATTTACGAATTTGAATCAGGTGATATTTCCTTTTTCAAGTCAAATCACCTTGGACGTGAAAAACAAGGAAGATAAACGAGTAACAACGGTCATTCAGATTAAATATTCAAAAGTGGAATTATTAGATACGCCACTTGAATTTCCTTTCCGAATTCCAGCTAAATATTTGAAAAAGTAATGCGGTATATAATTATTTTATTGGGCTTGATTTGTGTGCAAACTGCTTTGGGGCAAGTGGACAAGAAAACACAACTGGAGCAGCAGAAAAAGGAAAATTTGGCGAAAATCAAGGAGCTGAATACCATCATTTCTCGGACCTCGAAGAAGAAGAACGCGTCGATTGGTAAATTGAATGTGATCAAGGAGCAGATTGTTGTTCAGAAGAAACAAATTAATGTGCTCAATGAGAATCAAAATTTGCTGGCCGCGGAGGCAAGTAAATTGAAGCATGAGAGTGATGTGTTAGCGGCAAAGTTAGCGCGATTGAAGAAGAATTATGCGTTGATGCTCTATGAGGCTCAGAAGGTTTCAACAGTTTCCAATAAAATCAGTTTCTTGTTGTTGTCACAGGATTTGGGGGAATTTACGCGTCGCTTTGATTATTTGCGTCAATTTACGTCGAATCGCAAAGCGCAAGCACACAAAATTTTTGAAACGCGTCAGGATTTGATGACGAAGAAACAACAGGTGGAATTTAAGAAGAGCGAGGAAAAGAAGGTCTTGGTCGAAAAGGAGAAGGAAAAGGCGAATTTGGAGGTGTTGAAGACCAAAGAAAACAAGGTTGTGACGGTTTTAACTCAGCAAGAAAAGAAGTTAAAAACGGAATTGGAGCGGAAAAAATTGGCTATTCGTAAATTAGATAATCTCATTGCGGGAATTGTTCAGCGTGAAATTCAAAAGTCGATGGAGCGTGAGCGCAAACTACGGATGGCGGCTCAGGCACGTAAATTGGAAGTGAATAAGCCCTCGTTGCCGAAACCAAAATTAGAGGAGGGTATGGTGAAGCGTACTGAAAAAGCTGTTCCTAGTGAAAGTAAAGAGGAGGTGAAGGTGGAAGCTCGGACTGTGAAAAAAGAAGCGGTTGCAGTGAAGGCTGTCGAGGAGCCTGCGCTTAAATCGAATACCTATTACATGAATGCGGAGGAGGCGAAATTAGCGAGCTCATTCTCTGCACTTAAGGGCCGCATGCCATTCCCGGTGCCTTCAGGATTTATCTCCGATCATTTTGGTGTTCACAAACACCCTGTTTTAAAAGGGGTGATGGTGAATAATAATGGTATTGATATTCAAACTTCGGCGGGTTCGCCCGTTCATACGGTGTATGATGGAGTGGTAGCTACGGTCCAAAATATTCCTGGGATAAACATGGTTGTGGCGATCCAGCATGGCGAGTATTTTACCGTTTACAGTAAATTAGCCAATGTTTCTGTTAGTGCAGGCCAGAAAGTGAAGACGGGTCAACGAATCGGGTCGGTGGCTTCCGACGAGGATGGTACCTCGGAGATTAATTTCCAGGTTTGGAAAAATACGCAACATCAAAATCCAGAAGGCTGGTTAAGACGCTAGATCTTGTACAGGACTCGCAGACTGATGTTTCTTCCTTGGTCATCTGCATAATACCGGAAGCGGTTAAGGTAATCGCGATAGGCCGTATTAAGTGCGTTGCTGATTCGGATACCTAGGTCAAACTTCTTCAAACTCAGTCCCCAGTTTGCCTGCAATAAGACATATCCTTTGGGAGGTTCCGCATAGTCTGAACCGGATTCTACGCGGTCTTGCCGACACACTTGGACAAGGCCGACATTCACATATTGTTTGTCTTGCATCCAACGATAGCTAAGCGTGTATTCAAATCGGTTTGCGGGGATGTTGACCAAATAGGTATAATTTTGTGTCGTATTGAACGCATGTACAATGCTACTTTTTTGTTGGACAGCGAGGTGCGGCGTAATTTGATAGCTGAGCTGCGCATCAATTCCTTGGAAAATGGCATTGATTTGTTCGTACGAAAATCCGGGAAAGGCGCCACGCACCGTTGTGAAATATACCGCATTTCCATCGTCAACCATAGGTCGGAGGTAAATGAAATTTTGAATGTAATTGTGGAAAAGACCCAATTCGATTTGCAGATTATTAGGGCTGAAAAGGGTGTTTAAGCTGAAATTATAGGCTGTTTCGCCTTTCAACGTGGGATCTCCAATTTCAAATGCGGCAGCCCCGTGGTGAACCCCATACGAATAGAGTTCATTCACACCAGGAGCCCGGAAGGCTCTGGCTAGCACGATATGATTTTCCCATTTTTCGGTCCAATGATATTTGAATCCCAAACTCCCTGATAGTCCCATGTAGCGGTTCATGTCACGAAATATGGTGCTTGAGTAATTTGCTTTGGGACGATGAATGTCGATGGTTTTTTCGTCCAAACGAAGTCCCATTTCCAATTCGTATTTTTCTTTGACCAAGCGTTCGATGCCAAAAATGCCGATGCTATTTTGAAAATAATTGGGAAGTAGGCTGGAGGTAAGGATGGGCCGACTAACCTCTTTGCCTGAGGTGATGTTTCCTTGTAATTGAAAACTTATGCCCATTTGAGCTTTCCAGCGCTTGGTGGCGTTCGTTTCGTCCAATAGGATTTCGCCGTTGAGCGTTTGAAGAAAGAATTGAAGATTATTGATGTTTTTTCCGGCACGTAGGATATCGAGTTCAAGTCTTTCGTCATTTTGTCCGGCTAGGGTTGTTCGGATGGCGCTGCCGTTGGCCAACTGATATTGCAATTTAAGTTTTGCTAAGGTATGCAGGACATCTTGGTTTGGACGGTCGATTTCTCTGCTGAAATCCGAGGGAGTAAAGATGGCTAATGGCCGTGATCGCGCGATTGAATTTTCGAGATCATTAACATTGCCGATGTGAGATCCTGCATAGATGCCAATGATGGAATGAAAATGGCTAAAGAATAAATCATTGGTCCATTTGGCATGCTTATAGCCGAGCGCGGCAGAAAAATTTTGCTCTTGTACACCTGTGTTGGCCAAATAATAATTGGATGTGGATATGTTGCCACCATCTTTCAGTGTCCCTTGGATGCGCC
>JACCDG010252641.1_pt1 | contig 10291 bp, 16 predicted proteins | sample 7442471 | NCBI WGS metagenome assembly JACCDG01 (sample SAMN15323444, study PRJNA562643) | freshwater metagenome | isolation source: river surface water | place: USA:Blue River Watershed | collected 2017-08-17 | reverse complement strand
CAAAAAGGAAAAAGTGAAACGCGCGCACCTGTTAAGAGGCGCAAACACCCGCGAATGCGCCAGGATTGCAGCGGATAGCATGTATGCCCGCAAATTGTTTCCCAGCTTGCCCGCGACAATGCAAGCCCTCGCCCGCCAAGTATCCGAAGCAACCCCGCTACCCGAAGCGCGCCCCGAGGATATTCTTAGCGCGTGGATGATCCTTGACCCCAACCCCATCCCCTAAAGGCCCAGCATGGAAACAATCAAACTTTATGTATTCGCTGGCGTACTTGTGACGGACAGCGAGCGCGACGAGTACCCGACAGAGAGCGGGGCGACATTGATTCTAAACAAATCAGACGCCGCAGCCGCAGCAAAAAGCAACAAACCCTTTGGCTATAAATTGAGCAGGCAAGCCCGCAAACTTTGCAAAGACTTTGCAAAGTAAATCCCAACCCCGAGCGCGCCCGGTTTGGCGCGCACCTTCCCCACCATAAAAGGCCCAAACATGGAACCCAGAGACATTTTTTTGACCATTACCGCAATCAACCCCGACATCACGGAGGCCGACGCCGCACAAATCGCGCTCGCCCTCGCGTTCTCCGGCCACTGCGCCAGCCCAAGCGTTGTTGACCTTGCCGAGCTTGCCGACGAGATCAAATACGCGAGCGACAAATACAACGCAAACGCCGCGCAAATTGTGGCTGACGCATGGAGGCGCGAGCAAATCCGGCGCTACTCGCCCAGCGTCCCTAGCGCCGACGACATCACCCGCGCCCTTTACACCGACCACGCGATATTGACCCGCGACGAAAAAGGCGACTGGTACGCATACGACACAGACGGAGAGCGCCTTGACTTTGCCATGTGTGGAAGCATTGGAGGCAGCGCCGAGCACGCATTAAAAGAACTCAAGAAGCTCTACCCGCGCGCCCTTGCAGAAATTGAAAAGCCGCGCCCCGAAATGTTCAGCAGCGACGACGAATAGCGCCCCCCCCGCACACCCGGCCCGACCTACAAAGGGTTGACCGAGTGTGCGTTTTTTTCACACTGGTTTTGAGCTTCCAAAAAAATCGCGCGAAACCAAAATGTAAATTTTTGCGCGCCGGAAAAATTCGCGCGCCTACGGGCGGCGTGCGTCGCTTCGCTTGCACACTCGCCCTTGGCTTCAAACCGTTCGGGGGCGAGCCGTCGCTTCGCTTGGCTCCACCCCACGGGGGCGGCTACGGCTGTCGCCGTCGCGCCTTGCCCCCTCTCACTCAACCCTTAGACCCCGACTATGGCCGCTCGCCATCGAATGGCGACGCAGGCCGACGCGGGGGGAGAGATTCTGCCCATGACCAAACCTAAAAAGAAACGCACCCAACGCACTTACCGAGGCGAAACCGTAGAGATAAATGTTAAGCAGGTGCAGACCAAGCCCACCACTTATCGCAAGTGCTGGACCTGTGACAAGCGGCTCGACGGCGAGCTTGTTTGGCGAGTCGCAGGCAAGGGCGATTACCTATCCAGTGAAGATTGCGGTTTTGGCGTCGTGTATTTTTGTATAGGCTGCTACCGAGGTAAATAACCCATGCTCCCCACCATCCACATCAACCCAGACCCCAACACCCCCATCACCCAAGGAGAGCGCGCCCAACTCGCGTGCTGGTTGGCGGCCTGGACCGCAGAGCGCGCAAGCAAGCTGGCTTGTGAATGCGGCCCCCGGTCGAAAAGCGACCTCGCCAAAGCGACCTCCAAGCTAGGGGAAGCGCGCAGGTTCTACGGGTTGGCTGTGGTGCGTGGGGGGTCTTACGAATGCCCCGCTGCGCTACTATGTGCCGCTCAGGCTGGGATGATTGCGGCAAAAGCGATCAGGTTAGCAGAGATGCGAATTACCGAATATCGGCCCCGACCCAAAGCCAAATCCAAAAGGAAAACCCATGAAAAGGATCAAACTCACAGTGCTTGATAATAAATACCTCATCGAAGCCGACTGGAACACGGCGATCAACCCCATCCTTGTAGACGGCCAAGATTCAGGCCAAACCGTCGGAGATCACAAACACAAACCCGAATCGTTCTGCGAATGGTTCATTGAGGATGTGCTTGATTATTCGCTGAAGGAATGGGGTTATGACTGCTGCCCAAATTGCGGATGCGAAGAACGTGTTGACCCTGAAGACGACCACGATGATGACGGTAACTACATTGATTCAGGTTGCCGCGAATATGAATGTGGCGGCGACGAAGATGGTACGCTCTGCGACAATCCGAAATGGTGGCACTTCAAGGAATTAGATACAGAGGATGAAGCAAAGCGCGCGGGGCAGCTAGCATTGTTTCCAGAAGAACAAATCGTCATCGACTGACCTTGTTAGTATTCAACTTAAACACTATAACCAGTGGCGCATGTAGCATTCATGCGCCCCTTCAACCGTGAGCACTCACCCCCATGTCACTCCCCCGAATCTTTACCAACGCCGACGCCCAGATCCTTCGTGTGCGCTTAGCCGCATTCCCCGGCCACCGCGACGTTCAACCCCCCAAAGAAGGAGAAAAACCCCTGCGGATGACCTCGCAAATCCGCGTCCTCAAAGCCGCCATCGAATATGTGCGGTTTCGCATCGAAGGCCAGCATGTGGGCTTGCGCCCGATTGCAAAGAAGTGGGTTGTGGGTACGCCCGCGATCCTTGAGCAACTCAACAAATTGGAGAACAACTAACATGACAAGCGGAATGGATTTAATTAAGGCAGAGCGCGAACGTCAGATCAGGCAAGAGGGATGGACCGACCGCCACGACAACGGACACCCCGCTGGAGAACTTGAAGCGGCAGGTGAATACTACATCCATCAAGGCGTAACGCCGCGCCCCTGGCCGTGGAAAAATCCCCCCAAATTAAAAGACAGGCGCAGTAATTACATCAGGGGCGGTGCGCTTTTAATGGCCGAAGTGGACCGCATCGACCGCATCCACATCATGCGCCCCCCGACGTGTTCGTTTGATGTGCGAAACGAAGACCGCGACAACATGACAAGGCTCAAGCGCCGTATCCAATGGGTTGCAGATCGACTCGACGGCATCCCAACCAACCAAGAGAAGGCAGACGCCCTCACCAAAGCCTACGCCGAAGGCGGCTATCCCGCATTTGTGCGCGCAGCCTGGACACAACCGACCATTGATGACCAGCGATCAAAAGAAATTGTTGCCATCAAATTAGCGGGCGAGGCGGGAGAGGTCGCAGAGATTATCGGCAAGCGTATCAGGGGCGACATTGGCGAGCATGTGTCAGACCAAAAGTTAATTGCGGAGCTTGGCGATGTGTGGTTCTACCTGACTCTCGCATGCCTGCAATTTAATGTAACACTGCCCGCATTGTCGGCGGAAGATTATAGGCAGAACCTGTTTGAGACATGGCAACCTGTCTATATCGCCAGCGAATTGATGCGCTGGTTGTCCGTAATTGGATCGCTCATGCTCGGAAATCCGCACGTTAAGATCATTTACGGCCACGGCTTTGATGCTTATGCCGCCAGTCGCGCGCCCATTTGGATAGGTGGCTTGCTCCCCCTAAACAAGTCCCAAGCCGATCTTGAAACCGCCAACGTCAAAAAACGCACCAAACGCATCCTTGCCCAAGGCACCTTGCGCGGCACCGGGAGCGACCGCTAATGCAAACAATCCATATCCAAATTGCCGATCAAATCCACGTCATCTACGTCGCCCGCCAAATGACGTGCCAAATCACCATGAACCCAGACGGCACACACCGCCGCTTCAAAAACATCCGCCAATTCTGGGCGCATGTAGAGAAGGAATGCCAAACCCTTGGCACTGTCAAAGCCGCGCCGTGCGTGCTCAAGAAGCTGGCGCGCGAGATGGTTCTAAACGTGTCCAAGCCTGTCATGGAGTCCGAACGTGCGCAGTGGTTGGCAAGGTTCGACGCCGACGACGCCCGCGCAAAGCAGCCCCAAGTGCCACCGCCCGCAGAGCCGCTCACCAAACCTGAGCGGCCTTGCGGGGGTAAAGGCTGTGATGTTGGTGACTGCGACAATCAGGATTGCCCAAATTATCTTCCGTTCTGAGAGGATCATCCATGCCCAAGATCGACCACAAATACACCGACAACATTATCTGCCCCTATTGTGGCTATAGAGATGACGAATCATGGGAGTATGAAGAAGATTGCGACGAAATCCAATGCGGAGAATGCGAGAAAGAATTTACCTATGAGCGCATTGTGACCGTCGAGTATTGCACATCCAAAAAAAAGGAAACCACCACGCCATGACCACACGCAAACCCGCAACGCCCACCAAAGTGGACGCCGCCTACCCGCCCACCAATGTTCGCACCGCAATCGCCGACACGGACAGGTTTCGCTCGCAGTGCTCTTGATGCCTTCGGCTCATGGCCCATCAAGAGCCGCACCTGCGCGTGTTCTCACATCAGCTTTTTTTGGCGAGCACTAAGGGTGTAGGCGCAGGTGTCACCCGTATTTGTCTAAACTGCGCCGTGTCCCCCACTTATCCCCACAGCCAAAACAGGCTCATTAAGCAAGGAGTCGAATTATCCAATGCCAGAAACAACAACGCCGCCGCCCCCACAACAACCAACGCTCAACCTTAGCCTTAACTTTAATCTCAGCCCCACACTTGAGCGCTTGCTTGAGGTCCACCGCCTTGACCTCACGGACCAAGACTGTGGACATGAAATCGTGCGCGTTGCGCTTCGCACCCTCAAGCCCACCGAATGGTTCACCCTCTTGTTTATGGACCTGCGCTTTGACCTCGGCTTCGTTTGGCCAAAGCTGCTCGGCCAGGAGTCCATTTTTACCGCGTTGACAGGGTGGGTTGCTGGCGACGGCACAGCCGGGGTAATCGACGGCAAAGACGTGCAGATGATCAGCAGTCGCACACCAAAAACACTCGCCAAGGCGCTTGAGATCCAGCACCCCAAAATGCCCTGGCGCGCAGGAAAGCTCACCGAGACAGAGTTTAGATCAGTTCACAGAGAAGGCTCAGTCTCTTACCAATGGCGACCAGAGCACGACAAAGAAAACGAAGGCATAGAGTGGGTGCGCGGCCAGACCGAAACGGGAGTCCCCTTCATCTGCACCGCAAGCATGGTGTGTGACCCACGCAACCCCCGCGATGTTTTAGTGATGTGCCGCGTTCCCCACCCAGACAGGAAAAACTTTCTCCCCGCAAGCCCTGGCTCATGGAGAGGAGGTACAAGCGTGCAGCATTTTTTCATGTGGGGACGCTGCCCCTTCGATGCCCCACCCATCACCGCACCTGCCACTCAAGCTGAATTGCCAGGGGGCAGTCAATTCTCAATCATCAAGTGGTGCGGCTACGGATTCAACTCGCGCAAGTTTTACAAAGGCTTGGCAACCGGGCAGAGCAAAGCCGAAGCCGCCATCAAGATGCTCGACCAGCTTGACCTCTCCCCGCCCAAACTTCCCCCCGGCTCAAAACCAAAACGCAGGAGATCCAACCGATGAGCGATGACCACCCAAAGAAAAGCCCAGCCGCCCCCGGCCTCAACCTCAACACCCCAGAGATGAAGGCGCTCTTGGACAGCATCGGCAGACACGCCGAGCGCATCGACATGATGGAGCGCATGTCCAGACCCGATGCGTTCAACATGATAATGACCCGAGGCGAGAACATGCCGCCCATCCTCAAATGCGGTCACGAAGGGCGATGGGGGTTTGAGCCGTTCCCCCCAGGCCCAACCCCAATCATCCCCTTCATTCATGGCGTGCAGGTTGTGACCTCCGAACACATCCCGCCCGACACCATGCTCCTAATCAGCCGCCCCGATCCCAGCCGTCCAGACTGGCCAATGTTGGCGCTGGACCCACCAAAAGACGGCTTCAAGCATCACGCCCAAGAGTGGGGCTTGCTTGAAGCCGTTGGCCGACAGCTAATCACCCAGAACCGTGGCTACTTCAACACCATCATCCTCCCCGACAACTCCCCTATCATCCCTGAGCGGCCCCGTGTGTGCTGGACCTGTGGACAGACATTCATGTCAAAGCGCATGGTCGGCGCAGACAGGCAGTGCGGCCCGTGTGTCACTCGGTTCAAGCGCGCGCAGTTCGCGCAGCAGCTAGGGCTTCAGCGCGAGTACGAAATACAACTTGACTGCGAACTCAGGAGACTTGGAAAACAACGCCCAATCAACTTACCAGAACCCCCCTTCAAATCCGCATCACAGGCCCGAGCGGCAGCCAAGCAAGCCAAAGCGAGAGCACGCCGCCGCATGTTAAGAGAGCGCAAGCGCGCCAACGCCACGCGCTCTATGCCCTCGTTCAATCGGTCGGGCAGATGATGTGTGCGAGCCGCGCCATCGACAACGGCAACCCCGAGGCTGCGCTGTGCCACATGTTGAGCAGCGCGCTCTACTTCAAAGCATCACTCTTGGCTGAAGCTGAAGCCTAAACCCCAAAAAGAGAATGCCGCCTGGACTCTTACGAACAGCGCGGCATTCTCCCCACAAAGAAACCCAGGAACATGGCACACATCCCCGACCCGTCAAGCTACAAGCGGGCAGGAGAGGAATCACCAACATAAGGAGAAATCATGCTGGGCGTCAAGCAAGCAGGAAAATGGTTTGTGTTAGAGGGTCCGAAAGGCTGCGGAAAAACCGCCGCTCAACAGCAGATCAGCCGGGAGAATCCGCCAGGAATCGTCTATGCAGCCGAGCCCTCGCCCATGCCCACGGGACAGATCGCCCGCAAGCTCGCAGCCGAAGGCGCGGAAGACGTGGCCGTGTTTCGCGCCATGTGCGACGACCGCGTGGCCAGCATGAAGGAGGTTCGCAAGCAGCAGCTGCACGGCAACCATGTGCTTCAGTCGAGATCCTACTGCTCGACCGCCGTCCTCCAAGGCGCGCTTGGCCGGATCGATTCACCGCTCACCATGTCACGCATCATGTCCACCCACATGGACGCGTGGGGTTGCCCCGCGATCATGTTCTGGTTCGACGGCCCCGAAGGGGTTTCGGTCGAGGAGTTGGCGGCGATCCTCTTAGATCGGGTCGCGGCGCGGGGGGACAGCCAAAACTACAAGCAGCTCGTCGGCATTGAGCGGCAGATCATGGCCTACAGAGATGCCAGGAAAAGGTATGAGTCAACAAGCAAGCTGTGGTGTGCATTTAGGACACTTCCCGTGCCGCTCAGTGTGGGTTTGAATTGCTTGTTGCCTCTCACAGATGTGACAATGCAGATTGTGGAGGCGATTGCTCGGGTAACGCGAGAGTAAGGTGGTCGAAGTCCGAGCGGCTGATCAGCCCCGCGACGCGCCGCAGCATGACCTTCCCTCCACGCTTGAGCCCCGTCACACCCAAAGACTCACGCATCGCTTCAGCGGCGGGGCATGTCTCATCGACGATGTGACGGGCGATGCGTGAGGGATCGACAGCCAAATCAACCACGCGCTCACCTATACGAATGGGGCGAGACTCCCCCTCGGGAGGCATGAGCCCTTGTGCGATCACGCCCTTTGGGTGGCCGAGCGCCAACATGAAGTCTTGAGCGGAGATCCACAGGAAAGGTTCGCCAACGCTGTAGAGCCGCAGGGTGTGGCCAGCGAATTGAAGGTGGGTGAGGTTTTTGGGCTGAATGGCGACGCGAGAGCGTTGGCCGAGGAAGTGATCAGCCAAAACATCCGCCGCCTCCTTCTGGAAAGCAAGAAGTTTAGAACGAGCCGCCTTGGCAACCTTGGTGGGGGAGATAGTAGCAAGCCACATTGGGAGGGATTTAATGTGCAACATGAACTGTGGGTACGCTCTACCGTCTTCTAGAACCGATGTGATCATCACATGGGATGCCCAACTTTTTGTTTTGATCTTTTCGATCTGCATGGGCGGGTCCACGCCAAGCACTTCGCACACCCGCCTCACGCTCACAAAGAGGTCCGAACCGCGCATCACGACCTCAAGCGGCTCACCACGGAAGTTAAAAAGTTGCATTTGATTGTCGGCCTGCATAATACTGTCCTTGTCCTTGGGTTTTTTGTTTCACGCGGTCAGGGTTCGTCGCCTTGACCGCGTTTTTTTATTCTGAACATTCTCATAATATAAAACAAGTTACCCGCTCAGAATCAGGAGCCTACGCACTGCGTTGCTACGGCATCGGGGGAGCCCACAGTCTCCCCCTCTTGCGCGTGGTCACTGGACGCCGCTCAGGTGCTGGGCCGCGCCCGCCGGGATGCGATGATCTGCCCTGCGGGGCTCGACCAAGACAGCGCCAGATCACTTTTGCCGCTCAGGGTCGGGGTGATCCGCGAGAGAATTGTTCGGGTTGGGTAGGATTGTGTGGATGGGGAGAGTTAGGGTGTTTTGGATAATATAGCTCTGTGCAATTTGTTTAGGTAAAATCACCTAAACCATGTTGGCGTGTAGCTATAATTGATGCTGACAGAATGTTTGCTTACACTGTGAGTGTGAGGCAAAACTTATAGCCACAGCACAGTATTAAGCACTACGCGAAAACTGATGTATAGTTCTGGTTGCTGTACAGTTACAGTGAAAAGTTCAAGTGCCGCTCGGTGAAGGATTCATCTTGGCGAATTGGTTGGGGTTTCGGTGTAAATATAGCTTGAGAGGTAGAACTAGAGTGGCTTGTAACTATATTATGGAGTAAGTTGTTGAGTTGGTTGAGGTTTTTGATGTTAGGGTAGGGTGTTAGTTATAAGTACAGACCATTCTCCGAAGGATCTCCTGAAGATAATTTTAGGTGATTTTACCTAAAACCATTATTCGGGTTATTATAGCCTCCGCTATACCAATCATTTTTAGGTAAAATCACCTAAACGTAATCTCCCTATGATGCTTGCCAGGATTGTCTAGCCCTATATAAGCAAGTTTAAGAATACACTCCACTTCTTAATCAATTCAATAGGCTATCACCTAACTATAGGCACAAGCCAACGAAAAAAGATTATAGTCGTGCCTATGTTACACCTGATTGCTAAACAATATCATGCGCTTGGTTCTGTTCGGGTGTTAGTTCCTGTCCTTTTCACAACCCGAACCACTTGCAAGTTTATAGCTCACCATGTAGACCTATAACTGCGCCGCTCAACCCTTCGCTTGAGCGGCTTCTCACCCCACCACACAGGAGCCCCGACCGTGCCGCCCTTCAGCTTTCAGCCAAACCCAGAGATCATCACGGCCATTGACGCTTGCCGGGGGTCGTTGACCCGTGAGCAGTTCGTCGCGGCCAAGATCAAGCTCGCCCTTAACGGCGACCTGCCCGTCTTCGCCCATCCACCAAAAACAAAGTCAAAGCCAAGGCTTGCTATCCAACTTGAAGGACAGGACGCGATGCGCTTGGCCCACATGCTCACTTGCCTCGACATGCGCCCCACCGATCTGTTTCGCCGCATCATCGAAGCCGCTTGTGCTGTTGACCTCACCAACATCACGAAACCACAGGAGAAACCAAAGCCCTCACCTACCCCTAGCCTTGAGCGGCCAAAACCCCTCGCCTACCAAAAGCCCGCCGAGAGGTCTTTTATCCCCTTGTCGGAGATCACCGCGCGCATGGGTATCCGCAAGCCCCCCAAGGAGCCCGCAAGGAGGCAAAGCGGCCCACTAAAAATAGAGCAGGAACCACTCACCGAAGCGCAACTTGAGGTCTACACCAGACTGTGCGCAGAACTGTGCGAAGCCATTGATCCCCGCGAACCGACAGAAGAAGAACTTGAGCAGTTGTTGGCTAAAGCCACACAAGGATAAACAAAATGAAGATTCAACTCATCCTCAATTCAAACACCTTTGCAGAGTTAAGTGAGCACGTTGGCCAAAAGGGTAAGTCCGTTAAGGAGTATATCCTTGAATCCATTGAGGCTTGGCGCGCTGGGAAGATCGCCATTCCCGTCGAGGTCAAGGAGCAATCCAAGGTCCACTACCAGCTTGACCTCACCGACGAGCAGATGGAGGTCTTGCAAGAGTCCTTGGTTTTTGTGGAAGGCATGGAGCAACGCCCCGCCAAGCTGTTGCGCGCCATTCTCCTTCACCGCTTCAAGAAGACCAAGCTGCACATCGACGAGATTGCGATAGGCATGCTCAACGATGGCCCCTCGGATCTAACCCATAGAGGAGGGAGGAGGCGCAAGGGTGACGGTGTGCGCGAAAGCAGGAAAAGATCGACGTGATACCTCCTCTGCGAATCCTTGGCCGAGCCACACATTCTCGTCGCAACCAACCAGTCGCCCACTCTCAGCCTTGAGCGGCATCCTCGGTCGCGCCCTCGCTTGCGTGCACGCTGCGCTCGCTTGCGTGCACGCTGCGCTCGCTTGCGTGCACGCTGCGCT
>JACCDG010157907.1_pt1 | contig 10291 bp, 13 predicted proteins | sample 7442471 | NCBI WGS metagenome assembly JACCDG01 (sample SAMN15323444, study PRJNA562643) | freshwater metagenome | isolation source: river surface water | place: USA:Blue River Watershed | collected 2017-08-17 | reverse complement strand
GGCCATTGGCCAGCAAGCATAGTATTTCTTGTTTTCAATTTAATAGGTGTGTTGTGGAACGAATCAAACGTTTCTGGTGTAATCAAATCATGGTCAGTTCTATGACAACTATTTGTTGTTTTATGTTGTAGTCGGATAGTACTCCACGACCATTTATACCCACAAATTGTGTTGCAGTTTGTTAGTTGATTAAACGGTATTATTTGATTAGTATTCATGATATTATGTATGATTGTTAAGTATAATTATATTTGACAATCGCTATAACAACATATCTTTTATAAAAATGGGGCTTATTACCCCGGGATGTCCGTAGTCCCAAGCGTCCTTGGGGTTCACAGGTAAATCCCTGCTATAAAAGGGTGCGCATTGTTAAGAGGCGTTTCCGGACCATTAGACTCAAAAGGAACGTGTATGCATCCACTTTTCAGTATCCGGGTTCCCAAGGTTACAAACAATTGTCAACCAAATACAAGCGCCCGCAGGCCATTGTAAAAGGGTATTGTTTTCCCGACCTCGATGTGGCGACTTACAACATTCAAAACGCTGTGCGTTTGATTTGCATTGGTACACTCATCCGTGCAAGCTATACTGCCTTTTGAATTTTTGGCTCCCCAGGATGGTTTCGAACCACCGACCCGCTGATTAACAGTCAGCTGCTCTGCCCCTGAGCTACTAGGGAACGTTATCTCTTTACTATATTAGTACTTATCATTGATATTTGCAATATCAAAAAATATTTTAAACTGCTGTATCATTCCAATTTATGCATCGTGTGTCGTATACACCGTACACAAGTTCGCCTTCTACATACATATACGCATCGGGGAAATTCTCATCGTTTATGAGCGCATCTATTTCACTTTTGCATTGTGCAAAAGTTTCAAAGTATCCTGTTGTGTTAGTTATAGTGTAACAGTCTAACTCCACAGAACACATTAATATTATTGCGGTAAACATGTAGTCTCCGATGCATGCTTAATGTATTTTTATTTATTGGTAGTGCTGGTTGGAATCGAACCAACGACCTCCTAGTTATGAGCCAGGCGTTCTAACCATCTGAACTACAGCACCAAAATTTTGTTAATTATATTACGTCTTATCACGTTTGCAACCATTATCATCAATGATGTATAGTGCAGGTTAAACCTTGACAAGTAGGATTAGGTTACAAGCCTATCTTTGCCACACGTAATATAATATAGGGTCACGACAGTTGGACTTGAACCAACGACCTCCGGGTTCCAAAACGCAAATGCTATACCGGCGCTCTCCCTGCTACTTTAGTTTCGTCTGGCAGTATCGTATGCTTCTTTTGCGTGTTATTGCAACGTAGTTTTGTCAAACCTGTTCCAACTCTTCCTCGGACTCACAGTTTTTATAGCTTTTGCGTTTGTTATTTGACAACGTTCTTTTGCCGTACTTACTCAATGCCTACATATGACTTACACAGCTTACCTCTATTTCTCACTGAGCTACATCGTGATATTGGTTGCGGGGGAACGATTTGAACGTTCGATCTTCGAGTTATGAGCCCGACGAGGACGACCTGACTCCTCTACCCCGCAAAAATTCTATTTTCAACTGCACTAACTGTTGGACTCGAACCAACCCCACTTTGTCCTAAAACTACTAACAGATACGGGACTTGTACTTCATCCTATCTTACTGCTTTTGCCCAAAGTATATGACACCTTTACACCTTTTAGTGCATGTGAAAATGGAATTAAACTGATACGCAGTGCTCTCCCAGGATTTGAACCATTCGATCAGCATCAGATCTACAACCAACCCGTCCTAGCTAGCGGGGAAGGAGGAGTTAGATATCAGTTATAGTTTAAACACTTACGTTTCATCCATGCTCGCAAGCACTGCGCCACAGGTTACTTTGTTTATCCCGCTAAGGACCTTCTAGTCTCATTGCTTTTCTACTCTTGACTAGCAGGCGTGTTATTCTTTTGGTTTAACAACAAATACAGACCTACTGTGATCCATTTCAATTGTAAACTTGGAATTGAATTCTTCAGTTTCTTGCTGAGTCCATGTACGTCTGTCTGGCCATTTCATTTTGCTGCGAATCTTTTGTCTTAATTCGACAAGCGTTTTTGCTTCAGCTTTCATATTGTTTTCTCCACTAGTAACATGGTAGGGGATGCAGGACTCGAACCAGCAACCTACGGATTATGAGTCCGGCGCTCTAACCAATTGAGCTAATCCCCCGTATTCTTCAAGTGGGAGTCTGTTCCTCCCTGCCAGCCCGGCGTCACATCTATGGGTATGCAAGCTTTCGCTGATGGTCCCTCCGTGTCTAACATATTGCTATGTTAAGTTACCGTCGTCTACATGCGGTTAATCAAAGGAGTATAAGTGTAGACGACCCTATACCCTTGTGCGAATTTTTACACCGTATTCCAATTTCAGTGCAAGCAATTTCTGCAAAGCTTGTGCTGGGTAGCATCTCCGCCTAGTGGACGCATAGACGTTCAACCTCAGTGACGTCTATACTTGGCAGCGCCTTCTATTACAGTTGGACCCTCCTGCGTTTGGCTCTACCTCTAGGAACAAAGGCGACTTAGCTGCTTTAACCCCCAAGCAGTACCGTGTTCTCGCGTCTTACGGATTTGTCATCCTGCGCCAGTATCGACAACATGCGCCTCGGTGTAGCCTAGGCTGCTACAAATGGTCACTTAAGACGTTGCGCTGTTGCGCTTATGGCCTTTTTATTTCAATATCCGATATTAAATTCGGGCGCATGTTGTCTCTGTTTTTACATACACTAAACACATGATAGCTGATTTGTGCTTGCAGAGCCATTGGCTCTGGATAGACGCTACTCTATCTTACCTTAGTGTATGTAAAAACAGAATGAGTGTCTGTTACTCTTACCATGCTCTACCAACTGAGCTAACCGCCCTCAATGGACAGTACGGGACTCGAACCCGTGACACTGGCAAGTGTTATACAAACAACACTCTGCTTTTTCACAAAGCAAGCTAATCTGTTACACTAAATGCTTTATCCGTTAAGCTACCTGCTAGCACTTTCGATATGGCCATTGGTGGGATTCGAACCCTAATCTTTTAGCATTACACAGACTTGCTTTGCTATTCCTAATTGTCAAAGAACCTGTAAACCGTTTTGCTGTTTACTTACATAATGTAGCATCGCGTGTTTGGTTCGTCAACAGTGTTTTAAAAGTAAATGCAGCGTTACAATTAGCAATACGAGTAATACTTTACAGTATCCCGGACCGCGCGGTAGTAACGCTGCATTATCGCAACTTGGGTTTACGTGTTCTTCACACTACCAAGTCTATTGCTTTTTCTCTATTGTCAAAGAACCAATAAGCTGTTTTGCTTACTCACATAACATAGCAATTGGTTCAATGGTTGTCAACAGCTTATTCCCATTCTTTTTGTGTTTTTTCCAAATCTGGATCTGGTACTAAGCCATATTCAACAAGCGCACCGTTCTCGCCTACCATATCATCTGACAGGAAGAACTGTACATATTCTTTAAGGCCTGGTATTGTACCAATATGCTGTGTTTTTACGTAGAAGAACAATGGTCTACTTATAGGATAGTCGCCTGCTGATATAGTTTCTACAGACGGAGTTACGCCATTAATTGTAGCAACCTGTAGTGTAGTTTTGTTGTTTTCATAGAAGCTAAGACCAAACACACCAATTGCAAGTGGTTCTGCGCCGAGTCTTGCTAGTGTTTCTGTATAATCACCATCTATATCTACTGCTGCACCATCGGTTCTAACTTCGTGACATGTTTTCTTTTGGTTATCGTCCAATTTTTCTAAACCAAGTACTGCTTTACAGCCTTCTTCCATTACCTTTACGTCAAACACTTCTCTGGTACCATGTTTAGTGCCTGGTATAAATGCTACGATTTTTTGATCTGGAAGAGATGAGTCGACGTCTTTCCATGTTTTAGCAGTAGATGTCGCTGATAGTGCTAGGTATATTTCTTTTGGGGTTAAGTCAAATTGTGGACCGTTAATAGAAGATGCAAACACAATGCCGTCATAACCAAATCGTACTTCTTTAATATCGGTTACACCTTTTTCTGCACAGGTTGCATATTCTTCGTCTTTCATCTTAGATGACGAATTAGCAATGTCAATGGTATCCTCGCCGACACCTTCGCAGAGCTTTTTGCGACCTGCACCAGAACCACCACCTTCAACAACCGGAGTGGGGAAACCAAAGTTTTCACCAAACGATTCTGCTACTATTGTTGCATATGGTAGTACCGTAGACGAACCAGCAATTTGCAATTGATCTCTTGCAACCGCGGGTGTTGATAGTGCTATTGCTGCTAAAGCAGCTAGAAATACGTTTCTCATATGATCTCCTATCATTAAAACGTGTTTTAAAATATTTAATGACGGGAAGATGACAGTTTTGTAACAACTGCGGTGTTTTGGTATTTTTTAAGAAAAAAGATTGAGAGCGAACCTCAATCAGCACAAGTGCCCCAATTTGTGACCACACTATACCTTGCGGTTGTGCGTCCTAACGCTATGGTGTTGTTTAACAATAAATACTCATATGAATATGCGTGATATCATAAATCTTTTAGAAGCTACTGATAGCGGATCAAACAAGCTAACAGTAAACGCATTCATCTATCTACCACCAAAAGGCGATAAAGATGAATTTGCACAATGCAGCACTTGCCAACTATTCTTACCAGGAAAAGAACGCTGCGGTATTTTTCGTAAAACTGATAAAGTTGTTGCAAATGCAAGTTGTGGTTTATATTTGCATGGTAAACCACATGATGATCAACCTATTACAGGTGCTGTTACACCAGAACAAGCAGGCTACGTATTAGGACAAGTGCGTTGCGAAAACTGTGTTTGGTTTAAAGATTCTGCTTGTGACTTATTCAAACTGCTAAATGAAAAAATGCCAGATGCATTTGATTTAGAAGAAAAAGTCGACGCAAAAGGTTGCTGCAACGCATTTCAATCTAAGTAAGTTATGGCAGGGGCAGCAGGATTCGAACCCGCGACACTCGGTTTTGGAGACCGATGCTCTACCAGCTGAGCTATACCCCTATTATCTTGTTACATATTTACCGCAGTGCGCGGCAATGGTTCGGCATAACCTTGTGGTGCCGAACCTGGTTTATTCCAATAGTCTTTCCAAAGCGTTGGGTTTTTAGGAACAAACACTTCAACACCGTGAACATCGCGCTTGATTCTACGAAATTCTACAAGCCATGCAGGGTAAAAACCTTCACGATCGTATGCATCAGTTATGAACTTTGCAACTCGTGTACGAGTTTCATTAGGCAACTCTAAGAACCATTGTACAATTGCTTTTGGATCATTGCCTTTTTCATGAGCAAGATTTAGCAGCATTGATTCAACTTCAGTGTCTGTCATTTCAAACTCCATTAATGGTCCTGACTGGTGGATTCGAACCACCCCTATCGGTTCCACAGACCGACGTGCTAACCGCTATCACTAAGTCAGGTTTAACTTTAACCTTTTTCGCCCAATTTCCACATAAGGCTATTTTTAGGAAAATTCATACGAGTCAACATGTCCTTTGCAGGACCATAGCCAATTGCATCACGCAGGAATTCGCCTGCTACAAGATCGCCGTAAACAGTATCTTCTCGCAGAATTTTGCCATTAATTTCAAGGGTGATGTAGAGCTGAGTATCGCGAATCTTACCGGGTACAACATCACCGTTTTGATTAAGTACATCAAGGTCTAGATCGCGACCAAGGAAAATTGTAACTTGATGATTTTCGAACTGCTCTTCATAGTAGTTCTCAAATGCGTAACCCATGATGTCCTCCTTTGCGTGTGTTTATATAGCATAAGAGTTTATCTGTGTCAATCAGTTATTTTACATTAACTGTAGAACTATCGTAGCCTAGTCGTTCGTAGATTGGTTTGTAGATTTCTCTACTTACATCACGTTCGAAATCGGTGTCTATAATTTTTCGTTCAATCAATATGCCTTGAATATAACCAACCCAGCGACTTAGTTTGTCTGGATTGGTTAGTGTTTGAGCAGTGTCGCAGAAGTTTACTAGAAATTCTCGATCGTCAAGATTTTTGTTTTCAATGATAGATTTGTATCTACGCATCATAAAACGATGTGCGTTAAGTAACTCTTCCATGACAACTGAATCAATTACTTGTTGTTTGCAGTGTTAATTGCTTTGGATGCAATTTCAACTTCGCGTGTTTCTGTTTTGCCTAGGATCAGCAACAGCACTGTTGACAAAATGCCAAAGATTGCGCCACCGATAGCCCAACCAACTGCATTTCGACCGCGCTGTGTAGCAAGATAATGATTAAGCCACGCAATCAATGCTACAGTAACAAGAAAAAAGATCAGTTCCATATGTTTTCCTTTTTAAGGTTTATAACCTATGTTATTAAACTATTGATAGGTTGTCAACTGTAAAATAATGTGCTGGCCTTATTCGGCGCCAGCTTACCTAGTCTGTTTCTTCCAACAGCTTACCAGTGGCCTCTCTGATTTTAGAAGTTTGCTACTAGCTAGATGCCACTCTAACCAACTCCATATATTAACCCTTGCGGGAGGACGATGGGCAGTCCTTTAGTATATTGGTGCTCCCGGTAGGACTCGAACCCACAACCAACGAGGTAGAAGCTCGCTACTCTAATTCCATTGAGCTACGGAAGCAATGCTATGTTACTTTTTAATCAATTCATTTGCCATAACGTGATTAGCATCAGCGTGGCCTTGTTCGTCTGCTCTTACAGCAATAACAACATCTCTTAACTTTGCATCGGCTGGCAGCTGATAATAATCAATTGCAATTTTTGGTGCAGGTATATTTTCTACATTACCAGAGTCAATTTCGTTAAGATAGTGTGTATAACTTACCACAGCTTGATTTTCAAAATATCCTATCATCCTATGTGCAGTTTTTGGAAAAAACACATAAAGGATAAAATAAAAGTGCCAAAACACAAACTGTGCAAACAGCACAAGCAATCTTTCAAATTGATTTGGTTTTGCAATTTCGATGAATATCATAAGATGCATGCGTTCATTTTCTGCTTCTGCGAGCAGTGTTTTGATCCACCCTCTATCATCGGGCTGCATTCTACGCAGACTTCTAAGATGATTCCACATGCCTGCAACCATCCCGGGCACACCGGCAACCGTTTCTAAAACCACTGCACGGTGTCCGTAGCGTTTTGCAAAAAATGTATCAGCAAACCAACGAAACATCATAGTTAAACCGTAGGCGATTTTATCGCCGAAATCTTTTGTTTCCGGTTCTATCATTGACATAAGTCCTCATACTTAGTGGTATGAATCCTGTGTGAACTTTTATCAGTCGACGGTGTAATAGCAAAAAGTTTTAAAATGTATTTCATTTGTTATCCTATCACTGATGATGCTAACCAACTGTATAGTGGTATGCCAATTAATACGTTAAACGGGAATGTGATTCCCAAGCTTAAACCAAAGTAAACACTAGGGTTTGCCTCTGGTATAGCAAACTTTATTACCGCAGGTACTGCAATGTAACTTGCACTAGCAGCTAGTACCATTAGTAATATAGCGTTACCGACTGTAACTCCAAACAACACAGCTAACAACAGTGCAACTAAACTATGAACAACTGGTGCCGCTACAGCATATGCCATTAATGCAATGCTTTTATCTCTAAGTTCTGGTATGCGCTTTGCAACTTGTAGACCCATGTCTAACAAGAAGAACGCTAGTAAACCTTTGAATAAATCACCGACAAACGGTTTCATTACTTCTTGACCAGGAACACCTGTTATAAAACCTATTGCCAATGCAGCCAATAGTAATATGTGAGCGCCGTCCGTAAAACTTTCGTGCAGTACATGTTTGATACTGATACTGTTACTAGCTCTAATATATGCTGCTAGCGCCACTGCCATAATTATAGCAGGACTTTCCATAAGTGCCATAACTGCTGCCATATAGCTACCGTAGTCTACGTTGATTGCAGTTAGATGTTGTGTTGCAGTTACGAATGTAACAGCACTAACTGATCCATATGTTGCAGCTACCGCAGCAGCATCAAACCCGTTGAGTTTATGTCGTAGTACAGTATAACCAATAACAGGAATGACAAATGCCAATATCAATCCGATTACAATAACTGATGCAATTTCGCCAGTGAATCCGTTTTCTGCAAGTGCAAAACCACCTTTAAGGCCCAGCGCCATTAGCAAATATAGTGATAAAAATTTAGATATCTGCTCTGGGATAGCTAAGTTTGATTTTATTAAGCCTGCAAAAATACCGAATATAAAAAACAGTATTGCAGGGTCCAGTAAACTAGACATGCGTAAACTCCATAGATTTAACAGAGTTTAGAGTCTAGTATCGAATTTGTATAGTTTATTCTAAAACATAAACCACTGGCTGAATGTCTTGCAGTTCGCTTTCAATGATAGATGCAATTACAGACCAATCACCACCGCCTAGTCCTGCACCAATTTGCGGCATAGCAACCTGTGTTTCACCACTTAGTTTTAGAACTCTATTGATAGTTTTCATGCAATTTGCTACTGCATTGTAATCAACAAATTTTGCACCAGTTCTACCAAAGTTTTCCTGAGTGATTGCGTTGACAATCACTTTGCCATTTGCAGGAACAAACTGTACATCGCCTAGCTTAAGGCCTGCTTCGTCATATTGTTCTGCATAGAATTTGTAAGCTTCAAAGTATTGTTCTTTTACAATTTTAGCAACACCTGATCCCATAACACCCTGTGCATTACAGCCGTGTACTATGTGCAGTATATCAGTTTCGAATAAGTTGCCTTTGCGATACTCGATTTTCATGGTTGTCTCTTACGTTGTATTATACATTACGGTGAAATCAGTAATGTGTCAAATCTCTCAGGGGACCTGCACCGTCCCCCTTCCCTTGCAATGAAATGTGCAGCACATTGTAAGGAGTATTCTTATTCATCGAACGGTTCAACTATAGCATCTACATAACCACGTAAAATGTGAGTATGTTTAAAATTACTTTTGTACTCATTATATGTAACAAATGTTTGCTCTACACGTTGGCTATTGATAAACTCTATAGCAGAGTTTATAGATTCTTCGACTGCAATACGGTGTCTGTAACCGTATTCGTTGATGCCAATGATAGCCCATCTACTTGTATTGGTCATCTAAATCTCCAAAATATCAAACGTGAATGATAGCGGCTCCCAGTTAGCTTAATAGGTTCCCAGTATCTATCTTTCAAGATCTCATTCATAGCCAAGTTAAAAAACCAATGCTACCGTCCATGGGTGCTTCGCTTGTTAAACATAGTTTACAACTTCACCTCAAGCCCTTTACGCCGTTTGAATAGCAAGTATCAGTGTGCTGTTACGCTAAGATTATAAATAAAAATAAAGAGTTTACAATGACTAATATGTTAAATTTTTATGTTTACGCATATATACGCGATAAAGACAGCGATTCAGTAAAAGCAGGTACGCCATACTATATCGGAAAAGGTACTGGTAATAGAGCGTTTTGCAACCACAATAACGTTCATGTACCTAAAGATAAAAAATATATTGTTATAATAGAATCAAACTTAACAAATATAGGCGCACTTGCTATAGAACGCAGATTGATTCGATATTGGGGTAAAAAGATAGATAACACTGGAATACTATTAAACATCAACGATGGTGGTGACGGAGCAAGTGGTTATGTTAAAACTATAGAACATAAAGAAAATTATAAAAAGGCATGTTTAAAAAAATACGGTGTTGACAATCCATTTAAATCAGAATCAGTAAAAGCAAAACATAAAAATACTTGCAAGAAAAATCTAGGAGTGGAATATCCAGCACAATCCGAATATGTACAAGCAGTAAGAAAAGAATTGGCAACAATCCGATATGGAGTTGATCATTACTCTAAGACTGAAATGTATAAAAAAAGGGTAGCAGAGACTAATTTAGAAAAATTTGGTTATACAACTAATTCACAAACATCTGAATATAAAGCAACTGTTAAAAAAACATATAATGATTTAAAAAATAGGCCAATTGTAACAGAAATTGAAAATCTATTAAAAGATAAGTTGCTAAAACCAATGGTAGTTGGCCTTAACAACAATTGGAAAATTTCTAAATTAGAAACTCTTAATACTGCACTAGCTAAATTAAAAAGTTTAATTTAAGCGCCAATAGTCTATCGTTGATCCCATTGTCCAACAATGCTCATAGCAAATTGTTGATGTTTCCACAGGATACCATTGTTTTCGTCAGTATGCACCCAG
>JACCDG010519089.1_pt1 | contig 10293 bp, 3 predicted proteins | sample 7442471 | NCBI WGS metagenome assembly JACCDG01 (sample SAMN15323444, study PRJNA562643) | freshwater metagenome | isolation source: river surface water | place: USA:Blue River Watershed | collected 2017-08-17 | reverse complement strand
CGCCGGTCAGGGCCTTGTCGTCCAGCTTGACCAGGGCGTCCTGGTAGAACTTGGCGCCACCGACGCCCAGGGCCACCGATTCGAAGGTGGTGAAGTCCTGCCAGCTCTGGCCGCCGTGGGCCACGGGCACGATGCCGGCGGCCTTGAGCTTGTCGGCGGCGGCGAAGAACTCGTCCCAGGTCTTGGGCATGGTCGCCACGCCGGCCTTCTTCAGGGCCTCGCTGCTGCCCCACAGCCAGTTCACGCGGTGCACGTTCACCGGGGCGGCGACGTAGTTGCCCTTGTACTTCATCACGTCGGCGACGACCTTGGGCAGGCTGGCATCCCACTTCTCGGCCTTGGCAACGGCGTCGATGTTGGCCAGCACGCCCTCGGCGGCCCACTCCTGGATGGCCGGGCCCTTGACCTGGGCGGCCGAGGGCGGGTTGCCCGACACCACGCGGCTCTTGAGGACCGTGGCGGCGTTGTCGCCGCCGCCGCCGGCCACGGCAAAGTCACGCCAGGTGTGGCCCTTGGATTGCATGATCTTCTTCAGTTCGGCGGCCGACTTGGCCTCGCCGCCCGAAGTCCAGTAGTGCAGGACTTCGACTTCGCCGGCGGCAGCGGCGCCGGCAGCCAGGGCCGCCACGACGGCGACGGTGGAAAGCTTGAACATGGGTTGTCTCCAGGTGGTTGTGGGAGATTGGGAGGGCGCAGGGACGCACCCCTCCCGCTCAATTAATTAATTTAATTAATTTGCCCAGACATGCCACTAGGTGGAAACACGGAGGAGCTGGAAAGCCCGCCGGGCGCCCTTTGCTATGCTGGCGCGATGCCCAAGATCCTCATCGTGGAAGACGATGAATTGCTCCTCGACGCCGTGAGTGGCCAGCTGGACCAGCTGGGGTATTCGGTGTGCGCCGCCGGCAGCGTGGCGGCCGCCCGGGCGGTGCTGGCGGACCAGCCGGTGGACGGCATCGTGCTGGACCTGGGCCTGCCCGATGGCGACGGCCTGGCGCTGCTGCCCTGGGCGCGCCAGCGCCTGCCGGGCCTGCCCGTGCTGGTGCTGACGGCCCGCGAAGGCGTGGACGACCGCGTGCGCGGGCTCAACGCCGGCGCGGACGACTACATGACCAAGCCCTTCAGCATGGCCGAACTGCAGGCGCGCCTGCAGGCCATGATCCGGCGCGCACGGCTGCCGGCCTTCGGGCCGGGCGCGGCCTCGCCCGAGGGGCCGCTGGCGGTGGGGCCGCTGCGCATCGACCTGGCCGCGCAAGCCGCCTGGCTGGACGGCGCACCGCTGGACCTGACCCAGCGCGAATGGGACCTGCTGGCCCTGCTGGCCCAGCGCTGCGGCGAGGTGGTCACGCGCGAGGACGTGCTGGCCGCCTGGCACGCCCTGCCGCCCGAGCCCGGCCAGTCGCCGGGGGCGGCGACCTCCAATGCGCTGGAGGTCTACGTGCACCGCCTGCGCCGCAAGCTGGACGTGCCGCAGCTCAATATCCGCAACATCCGCGGCCTGGGCTACATGCTCGAGCAGCGCAGCGCGTGACACCCGACGCCCCCGCCACCCCGACGCCCCCCGCCGCGCACGGCGTGTCGCTGCAGCGGCAACTGCTGCTGTGGCTGCTGCTGCCGCAGCTGGTGCTGTGGCTCATGGGCGGCGTGCTGGCCTGGCGCATCGCCTTGCAGAACGGCGAGCGCGGCATCGACCAGTCGCTCACGCAGACGGTCAAGGCCTTGTCGCGGCAGGTCAAGCCGATCGGCGACGGCCTGCTGATCGACTTCCCGAAGGCGGCCCAGGCCCTGATCGAGCAGGACCCGGCGGACCGCATCGGCTACATGGTGTCCTCGCCGCCGGGCAGCTTCCTCCTGGGCAATACCCGCCTGCCCGCGCCGCCCGCGCGCCTGCTGCCGGTGGAGACGGGCGAGACCATGCTGTACGACGGCCAGGTGGACGGCCGGCCCGTGCGGGTGGCGCTGTTGGAGGTGGAGTACGGCAGCGACGAGGTCGTGCCCCGGCCCCGCCTGCGGGTGCAGGTGGCGCAGAGCCTGGCAGTGCGCGAACGCATCGCGCGCGAGCTGCTGGAGAACATGCTGCTGCCCATGGGCCTGATGGGCCTGGTGCTCAGCGCCCTGGTCTACCTGGGCATCGCCCGCGGCCTGGCGCCGCTGCAGCGCCTGCAGGCGCAGATCGACCGTGCCCGGGCCGACAGCGGCGGGGGGCGCGAGCTGCCCGCCACCATCGCGCCCGAGGCCGCGCCCCAGGAGGTGCAGTCCCTGGCGCAGACCATCAACCGCCTGCTCGAGGCCGTGGCGCGCGGGCAGCGCAAGGAAAAGCAGTTCCTCAACGACGCGGCCCACCAGCTGCGCACGCCGCTGGCCGGCCTGATCGGCCAGACCGAGCTGGCCCTGAGCGAGGTGGGCGCGGGGCCCGCGCGCGATCGGCTGCACAAGGTGCTGGCCGGCGCGCAGCGCAGCGCGCACCTGGTGCACCAGCTGCTGCAGCTGGCGCGGTCCGAGTCGGCCGGCGAGATGGGCGCGGAGGCGGGCGGCGAGCTGCCGCTGCTGGACCTCGCAGCCCTGGCGCGCGATGCGGTGCGGGAGAACGCCGCGCGCGCCCTGGCCGCGGGCGTGGACCTGGGCTGGCAAGGCGACGCGCAGGTCATGGTGCGGGGCCAAGGGCTGCTGCTGCGCGAGGCACTGGCCAACCTGGTGGACAACGCCATCCTCTATGCCGGGCGCGGCGCCGAGGTGACGGTGCAGGTGCACCGCACCGCGGACGGCCAGGCCGAGCTGGTGGTGGACGACGACGGCCCCGGCCTGCCGGCGGCGCAGATGCCGCACCTGTTCCAGCGTTTCTGGCGCGGCAGCGAGTTGCCCGGCGGCTGCGGCCTGGGCCTGTCCATCGTGCAGGAAGTGGCGCAGCGGCACCAGGGCCAGGCCTTCGCCCTGCCCCGCGAGCCGCGTGGCTTGCGGGTGGGGCTGCGGCTGCCCGCGGTGCCGGCGCCCGCCACAGGCGCGGCAGGTCAGGCCATGCCGGCCGACGCGAGCAGGTAGCGCTCCATCACCTCCAGCTCCGAGGCGCTGGGGCTGCCCCTGCCCGTGATGACCCCGTACACCTGCCCGCCGAAGCCTGGCTGCGGCTGGCGGCCCAGGAAGCCCCAGCCGATCAGCAGGTTCTCCAGCGGCGTCGGCGTCAGTTGCGTGGTGCCACTGGCGATGAGGGCGCGGTTGACGCGCAGGCGCTGCGCCCCGGGCGCATGGACCAGCGTGATGACGGTGGGCTCGCCCGGCACGGGACGGTCCGGTGCCGTGAGCCACACCACCCCGCCGCGCGAATCCAGCCACTTGGCCTGCGGCAGCCCGCGAAAGAAGCACAGCTCCGAGTACCAGTGCCCGCCGGCGGCCGAGGCCTGGAACACCGTCCCTTCCTCGTCGGTGCCGCGCGGCACGCTGACCACCGCGATGCTGAAGTGCGGGTCGGCCAGGTTGTAGGGGATCCGGTTGCGCGGGTGCGGGAAGGTGGGGCCGGGAATCACCTTCTTGCACCACAGGCCTGTCGCGCCGGCGGCCGAGAGGTCGCAGCGGCGGCGGCCGCCGGCCGTGCGCATCACGGGCGGGTGCAGCGGGCCCATCCCGGGGCCGTCCTGGTTCATCCAGTTGAGCATTTCCATCGCGTTGCCGGGGCTGGAGCCGAAGCCCGAATCGGCCACGGCCCGCACCGGATCCCCCTCCTGCGCCAGCCGGCCGTCGAGGTAGTCGGTGTGGCCATGGGCCAGGTCCCACCGGCAGGCGCCGTACTTGGCCACCAGCGCCATCGCCGCGTCGGCCAGGCTCGTCCCGGCATGGCCCACGGGATCGGCCAGCGCATACACCTTGCGCGGCGGCGGTACCTGCTGGCCGGCGGGATCGACGGCGGTGTAGGTGAGCGTGGACACGCGGCCCGGCTCGGGCGTGAAGGTGAAGCGGTCCTCCCCGTTCGGCCCGGCGGGCAGGGTGAGCGTGGTCTTGCTGAAGCGCCCGCCATTGTCCGAGGCCACCTGCAGGGTCAAGGCCTGCGCGAGGTGGCCGCGGGCGTAGACCGTGATGGTGACGCTGCCGCCCTCCGGCCAGCCCGGCCCGTCGTCGAACAGGCTGGCCCCCGGGATGCCGGCGATGGACTTGAGCATGCCGCCCACCAGGGGCTCCAGCGTGCGGTGCTGGTGCCAGCCCGGGGCGTGGTTGATGGCGTGGTTGCGCACCGTCCAGTGGTTGCCCCCCATCCAGCTCTGGATCTCGATGCCCTCGGCCCAGGCATGGGTGGCGAGGCGGCGGAAGGCCTCGTGGAAGCGCGGGTCGTCGATGGGCATGCCTGTCTCGGTCAGCGCCAGCCGCTGGCCGTGCTGGCGCGCCCAGTCGGTGGCGATCCTCATGCGGTCCAGGCCGGTGTCCAGCGACAGCGGCACATGGCCGAACAGCGCGGTGTAGCCCTTGGCCACCTCCACCTCCCAGTCGAAGCCGGCGCCGTTGTTGTAGGCGTCCACGTAGGCATGCACCTCGTAGATGATGTTCTGACCCGCCAGCGGCCAGGCCGGGTTGTAGCGCGGGCCCAGGGTCATGGCGCCGCCCCAGGCATTGCCGGCGAGGTAGATGGGGCCGCTGGGGTCGATGGCGCGGATGGCATCGATGGCCACGCGCGCATAGGCCGGCCAGATCATCAGGTCCTCGGTCTCGGAGCCCTCGGGCGAGGCCACCGTGTCGCCCGGGCGCGGCAGGTCGTGCGGCTCGTTCATGATGCCGTAGCCGCCCAGGCCCGGGTGGTCCTTCCAGCGCTGGGCGATCCGCACCCACAGGTCGGCGAAGGCCGCCATGGACAGCGACGCGCCCGGCGCGGTGGCGAAGATGCGCTCGCGCACCTGCGCGGGGTCGGTGGTCCAGGCGTGCAGCAGCGGGTCGTCCGGCCGCACCAGGCCGGCGACGCCCCCATCGGGCCCGAAGCAGAAGTCGGTGTAGCGGCAGAAGTTGTGCAGGTCCAGGATGCAGCGGGTGCCGGCCGCCGCATGCGCGTCGAGCACGCGCTGGATGGCGTGGGCATAGGCCGGGTGCAACGCGCCAGGCTCGCCGATGGCGGCCCGGGCCGCGGCATTGGCGGGGGTGTCCACCAGCATGGGCTGCAGCAGCTCCCACTGGATCGGCAGGCGGTTGCGGCGGAATCCCTGCGAGGCCATCCAGGCGACCTCGGCCACGCGCGGCACGCTGTAGTCCACGTTGGGCCGGGTGCGCGGCGTGCGGCGCAACTCGCCCGCCGCCCACTCCATGCCGGAGAAGTTGGTGCCCATCGCGGCCTGCGGCAGCGGAGCGGGCGCAGGGCCAGGCGCGGGCACCGGGGCCGGGGCTGGCACCGGGTCGGCGCCCGCGGCGGGTGGCGGGGCGGGCGGCGCGACCGAGCCGGCGGCGGCGGCCGGCGGCAGGGCCTCCCCGCCGCCCCCGCCGCATCCGGCCAGGCCGAATAGGGTGGATATCGCGGCCGCGGCCGCCCCCTGGTTGAACTCCCTGCGTTGCATGGTCTCTCCGGCTGCTGACGCGGCCGGGGCGACATGCCTCGGCCGCAAACGCCGTCGAGTCTGGGCAGGGACCGTCCAGCTGCCTGTCAGCGCCGAGCCAGCACGGGCGTCAGCGCGATGCCGGTGTGGGTGCCCAATCGCACCACCTCCTCCGGTGGCGCGCTCGCCACGACGCGGCCGCCGCCGGTGCCGCCCTCGGGGCCCAGGTCGATGATCCAGTCGGCCTCGGCGATCACGTCCAGGTCGTGCTCGATCACCACCACGCTGTGGCCGCCATCGACCAAGCGGTGCAGCACGCGAATGAGCTTCTCCACGTCGGCCATGTGCAGGCCCACCGTGGGCTCGTCCAGCACATAGAGCGTGTGCGGCGGCTTCTGGCCGCGGCGGGTCACGTCGTCGCGCACCTTGCTCAGCTCCGTCACCAGCTTGATGCGCTGCGCCTCGCCGCCCGACAGGGTGGGCGAGGGCTGGCCCAGCGTGAGGTAGCCCAGGCCCACGTCCTTGAGCAGCTGCAGCGGGTGGCTGATGGAGGGCATGGAAGCGAAGAACGCCACCGCCTCGTCCACCTCCATCTGCAGCACGTCGCCGATGCTCTTGCCGCGCCAGGTGACGGCCAGGGTCTCGGGGTTGAAGCGCGCGCCGTGGCAGGACTCGCAGGGCACCTTCACGTCCGGCAGGAAGCTCATGGCGATGGTGCGCAGGCCCTGGCCTTCGCAGGTGGGGCAGCGGCCCTCGCCGGTGTTGAAGGAGAAGCGGCCCGGGCCGTAGCCCCGCGCCTTGGCCTCCAGCGTGTCGGCGAAGAGCTTGCGGATGGTGTCCCAGAAGCCGATGTAGGTGGCCGGGCAGGAGCGCGGCGTCTTGCCGATGGGGGTCTGGTCCACCTCCAGCACGCGGTCCACCACCTCGTAGCCGGTGAGCAGGGTGCAGCCGGCCCAGGCCGGGCGCTCACCCCGGTCGTCGGCCTCGCGGCCGGCCTTGGTGCTGCGGTGCTGCACGGCCTGCTGCACGTTGTGCAGCAGCACGTCGCGGGCGAGCGTGGACTTGCCGGAGCCGGACACGCCGGTCACGGCCACCAGCCGCTGCAGCGGCACGTCCACGTTCACCGACTGCAGGTTGTGCAGGTCCGCGCCGCGCAGGTGCAGCATGGACGGCGGCGTGCCGCGGCGCGGCTGCAGGGGGTGCTTCATCGCGTGCAGCAGGTAGCGGCCGGTGAGGGATTCCTCGTTGGCCGTCACTTCCGCCGCCGTGCCCTGCGCCACCACGCGGCCGCCGCGCTTGCCGGCGCTGGGGCCGATGTCGATGATGTGGTCGGCCCGGCGGATGGTGTCCTCGTCGTGCTCCACCACCACCAGGGTGTTGCCCTTGTCGCCCAGCTTGTGCAGGGCGTTGAGCAGGATCTGGTTGTCCCGGGCGTGCAGGCCGATGGTGGGCTCGTCCAGCACGTAGCACACGCCCTGCAGGTTGGAGCCCAGTTGCGCGGCCAGTCGGATGCGCTGGGCCTCGCCACCCGAGAGCGTGGGCGCGCCGCGGTCCAGGGTGAGGTAGCCCAGGCCCACTTCCTCCAGGAACTCCAGGCGGCTGCGGATCTCGGGGATCAGGTCGCGGGCGATGCCCTGCTCGCGGCCGCTCATCACGCCGTCCACCTGCAGGCTTTCCACCCACTTGCGCACGTCGATCACCGACAGCGCGGCGATGTCGGCGATGCCCACGCCATTGAACTTCACCGCCCGGGCCTGCGCGTTCAGCCGGGTGCCGGCGCAGGAAGGACAGGTCTCGTCGCTCACGTCCTCCACCTCGGGCTCCGCGAAGGTCTGCTCGCGGCCCTTGTTGTCCTCGGCCTGCAGGCTCTCGTCGTAGGCGCGGCGCTGCTCCCGGGTCAGGCGCACGCCCGTGCCCACGCAGTCGGGGCACCAGCCGTGCTTGCTGTTGTAGGAGAACAGGCGCGGGTCCAGCTCCGCGTAGGAGGTGCTGCACACCGGGCAGGCGCGGCGGGTGGAGAACACCTCCACCTGGCCGATGTCGTGGTGGTGGCCCAGGCCCATCGAGAAGGCTTCGCGCAGGCCGTCCAGCGGCGACAGCACGTGCAGCACGCCCTTGCCATGCTCCAGTGCCGTGGCCAGCGCCTCGCGCAGCTGCGGCTCGGTGTCCGGCGTGACGGTGAAGTCCGCCACCGGCAGCTCGATGGTGTGTTCCTTGAAACGGTCGATGCGCGGGAAGCCCGTGGTCGGCAGGAAGTTGCCGTCCACCCGCAGGTGGGTGTAGCGGCGGCCCCGGGCCCAGTCGGCCAGCTCGGTGTACACGCCCTTGCGGTTCACCACCAGCGGGGCGAGCAGGCCGATGTGCTGGCCGCGGTACCGCTTGAGGATCTGGGCGGCGATGCTGTCCGGCGTCTGCGGGCTCACCGCGGCGCCATCCTTCACGCAGTGCTGGGTGCCCAGCTTCACGTAAAGCAGGCGCAGGAAGTGCCAGACCTCGGTGGTCGTGCCCACCGTGGACTTGCGGCCGCCGCGCGACAGGCGCTGCTCGATGGCCACGGTGGGCGGGATGCCGTACACCGCGTCCACCTCGGGCCGGCCGGCCGGCTGCACGATGCTGCGGGCGTAGGCGTTGAGCGACTCCAGGTAGCGGCGCTGGCCCTCGTTGAACAGGATGTCGAAGGCCAGGGTGGACTTGCCCGAGCCCGACACGCCCGTGATCACGCTGAACTTGTTGTGCGGGATGTCCACCGTCAACGACTTGAGATTGTGCTCGCGCGCGTTGACGATCTCGATCGCGCCCGCGCGGCGCTCCTTCACCACGGCCTGCAGCGGGCGGCCCTCGGCCACGTGGTGGGGACCGGCGCCCAGCGCGTGGTCGTACTCGCGCAGCGCCTTGGCGGTGTGGGAGGTGGGATGGTGCTTGACCTCCTCCGGCGGGCCCTCGGCCACCAGCAGGCCGCCGGCGTCGCCGCCCTCGGGGCCGAGATCCACCAGCCAGTCGGCGGCGCGGATCACGTCCAGGTTGTGCTCGATGACGATCAGGGAGTGGCCCGCCTCCAGCAGCTTGCGCAGCGCGCGCATCAGCTTGGCGATGTCGTCGAAGTGCAGGCCGGTGGTGGGTTCGTCGAACAGGAACAGCGTGCCGCGCATGGCCAGGGGCTGGCTGCTGCGGCGGCCCGCGGCCTCGGCCAGGAAGCCGGCCAGCTTCAGGCGCTGCGACTCGCCGCCGGACAGCGTGGGCACGGGCTGGCCCAGCTTCACGTAGTCCAGGCCGACGTCGACGATGGGCTGCAGGGCGCGGATCACGTCCCGGTCGTTGGCGAACAGCTGCGCCGCCTCGCTCACGGTCAGCTCCAGCACGTCGGCCACGTTCAGCACGCGCGGCTGCACCGAACCCACGGCCTGGCGCTCGATGGTCACCTCCAGGATCTCGGGGCGGTAGCGCTTGCCGTCGCAATCGGGGCAGCGCAGGTACACGTCCGACAGGAACTGCATCTCCACGTGCTCGAAGCCCGAGCCGCCGCAGGTGGGGCAGCGGCCGTCGCCGCTGTTGAAGCTGAACTTGGCGCTGGTGTAGCCCCGCTGGCGGGCCAGCGGCGAGGTGGCGAAGATCTCGCGGATCGAGTCCCAGGCGCCCACGTAGCTCACGGGGTTGGAGCGCGCCGTCTTGCCAATGGGGGACTGGTCCACGAACACCACGTCGCCCAGGTGGTCGGCGCCGAGCAGGCGGTCGTGCCGGCCGGGCGTCTCGGTGGCCTTGCCGAACTGGCGCAGCAGCGCGGGGGCCAGGATGTCCTGGACCAGGGTGGACTTGCCGGAGCCGGACACGCCCGTCACGCACACCAGGCGCTGCAGCGGAAACTCGATCGACACGTCGCGCAGGTTGTGCTCCTTCGCGCCCTCCAGCACCAGGCGCGGCGTGGCATCCGTCACCGCGCGCTTGAAGCCCATGCCCACGTGCTTGCGGCCGCCCAGGTAGGCGCCGGTGAGCGTGTCGGCGTGGCGCAGCTGGTCGGTCGTGCCGTCGAAGACGATCTGGCCGCCGCGCTCGCCGGGCGCCGGGCCCATGTCGATCAGGCGGTCGGCCGCCATCATCACGGCCGGGTCGTGCTCCACCACCACCAGGGTGTTGCCCGCATCGCGCAGGCGCTTCATGGCCTCGGTGATGCGGTGGATGTCGCGCGGGTGCAGGCCGATGCTGGGCTCGTCCAGAACGAACAGCGTGTTCACCAGCGAGGTGCCCAGCGCGGTGGTGAGGTTGATGCGCTGCACCTCGCCGCCGGACAGGGTGCGGCTCTGGCGGTCCAGCGTGAGGTAGCCGATGCCCACGTCCACCAGGTACTTCAGGCGCGTGGTGATCTCCTCGAACAGCAGCTTGAGCGCCTGCGCGTCGTCGCCGGCCGGCAGGGCGATGCGGTCGAAGAAGCGGCGCAGCCGGTCCAGGGGCAGCAGCATCAGGTCGTGCAGGCCCAGGCCCGGCAGGGCCTCCAGCTGCTCGCGCGTCCAGCCCACGCCGACGGGCATGAAGCGCTTGCCCGGGTCCAGCACCGCATCGGCGTCCTCCTTCGATCCCAGCCGCCACAGCAGCGGTTCGGTCTTCAGGCGCGCGCCACCGCAGGTCTCGCAGGGCGTGTAGCTGCGGTACTTGGACAGCAGCACGCGAATGTGCATCTTGTACGACTTGCTCTCCAGGTACTGGAAGAAGCGCTTGATGCCGTACCACTGCTTGTTCCAGTTGCCCTCCTTGAAGCCGGGCGTGCCGTCCAGCACCCAGGCCTTGTGCTCGGGCG
>JACCDG011700365.1_pt1 | contig 10294 bp, 8 predicted proteins | sample 7442471 | NCBI WGS metagenome assembly JACCDG01 (sample SAMN15323444, study PRJNA562643) | freshwater metagenome | isolation source: river surface water | place: USA:Blue River Watershed | collected 2017-08-17 | reverse complement strand
GCACCGGTAATATTGTATGGAATATTGGCGATGATTTTATAGGAATTTTCCGTGAGTGCATGTTTCTCTGGTTCAAATGAGAGAACATCGTCGTGTATGAGGACGAGTTTCCCTGTTTTTATTTCAGTACTAAATTTTTCAGAAAGAAACGGAATAAGATCAGTGTCTTTTTCGATTGCGAGTACGTTTCCTCCACGTTCGAGTAGTTTTTCTGTAAGCACACCCTTACCAGGGCCAATTTCAACAATCGTATCGTGTGCTCCAACCTCCCCTGCTGTGCACATCATCAAAAGAGCTTCTTTTGATTTAAGAAAATTTTGCCCAAAAGACTTTTTCTTTTTAAATGAAACACTTGATGTTTCTGTCGTCTTGTACTGTGGGTGAGATTTCATGTTTCTATTATATATAAATAATTCGCTCTCCGTTACGAGGAAGTGTTTCTTCTGTGTACGTAATATGCATCGGAATATCGTAAATGAATTCACTCGGTGTGGTTACTTGTTTCATTCCATAAATAGTACGAAGTTGTGCATATGAGAGATAGAGTTTGTGTCGTGCTCGAGTGAGTGCGACATAGAAAAGTCGTCGCTCTTCTTCGCGTCCTTCTTTTGTTGCTTTTCCGTTTGCGTGCGGAAATAAATCTTGCTCAAGTCCTGCAATAAAGACATGAGAAAATTCAAGTCCTTTTGATGCGTGTACAGTCATCAGCCGTACACCAGTTCCTTTTGTGTGAAGGAGTGTGTCTTGGTCACTTGCAAGCGATGCGTCTTCAAGAAGTTTTTCAAGTCCTTCACCAAGAGGAAGTGTATCGTATTTTGTGGCAAGTGTTACAAGTTCACGCATATTTTCAAGGCGTTCTTGTTCATCTGTTGTTCCATGGGCTAGTTCTTTTTCAAGTCCACTTTTTTCAAGAACAAATTTAATAAGTTCTGATGGTGTCTGTGTTTCTCCAAACGCACGAATCTCTTCGAGTGTCGTGTAAAACATGTTTATTTTCTGTTGCATCGCAAGAGGAAGTTCGCTCATCTGGTCTGAAAAAAGCTTAAGGAGCGTCACTTTTCCAATACCACGAGTGGGTGTATTGATGATTCGTTTGATATCAGAAAGACTTTCTTTGTTGTATGCTGCTCGAATATATGAAAGCACATCTTTGATTTCTTTTCGTTCAAAGAATTTTACACCGAGTACTTGATAAGGAATATTTTGTCCAAGGAGTGCTTCTTCGAGTACGCGTGATTGAAAGTTTGCACGATAGAGTATCGCTATTTCTTCGGTAGGAGTATTTTGGAGGAGTTCATGAATTGTTGTTGCGATAAATTCTGCTTCATGTACTTCATCGTATGCTTCATAAATACTAATATGCTCCCCTGTTGTATTTTTTGTAAAGAGGTTTTTGGGAACACGATATTGGTTTTTTTCTATGACAGCATTTGCTGCTTCAATAATATTTTTTGTAGAACGATAGTTTTGTTCAAGAAGAATTATTTTTGCATCAGGATAGTCTTTTTCAAAGTGAAGCATGTTTTTAATATTTGCTCCTCTCCATGAATAAATATTTTGGTCGGTATCACCAACAACACAAATATTTTCTTTTGGTCCTACGAGTAATTTTACGAGTTCATATTGCACTTCATTCGTATCTTGGTATTCATCAATGTGAATATAGTTCCATGTCTCGCGGTAGGTGTTTTTTATTTCAGGATATTTTTTGAGCAAGAGGACTGTTTCAAGGAGAAGATCGTCGAAATCAAGAGCCTTTTCTTTTTTAAGTGCACGCTCGTATTCACCCCAAATAACAGCAACGATTGACTGAAGTCCACTTGTTACACCCGCTCTGTATGCATCAACAGTGATAAAATCTCCTTTTGCTTTTGAAATAATACTTCGAATTTTTCGGGGTTCGTGTTGTTTGGGGTCGATGTCGTGTTTCTTCATTGCGTCCTTAATGATCACCATTGTGTCGTGATCATCTGCAATGGTGAAGTGTTTCGTGAGTCCAAGTTTTGGGGCATGTTCCTTGATAATACGAACACCAAGTGAGTGAAATGTTGAAACAAGTGGTACTTGACGTTCTTGTTCGTGTGATGGAACACCATGAAAAGATGATTCGAGGAGTGACATGACCCGTTCCCGCATCTCTTTTGCTGCTTTATTTGTAAAGGTGACAGCGAGAATTGATTCTGGAGAAACACCCTGATGGATAAGGTGGATAATCCTGTGTGTAACTGTTTTTGTTTTCCCCGCCCCCGCCCCCGCTACGATCAAAAGGGGTCCTTCTGTGTAGAGTACAGCCTCTTTTTGCTTGTCATTAAGTGATTCCAAATAGTGCATATTGTCCTATCATAGCATGGTTTTATAAGGCTCGTTTGACTTGACAAAATCACAAAAAAGGTATATAATGCAGACAAATTAATTTATACAGAAATGAAAGTAAAAATGTTATTGTGTGCCTTATTCCTTATGGGGAATATGGTACGACCCGTTCTTTTACATGCACAAGATCGTGGTGAATTTGGTTTTATGAGGGTACTTGGCAATATTGCTGAATACCCAAAGACAATCCCTGGTCCTGACGGTCCGATAGATATGCTGATGTTGTTGGTTACCGAAGTTGATGCTTCAAATGAAGCTGATACTGTTGGTAAAAAACACCATGTTGCGTACATCCCGGCTACGTCTGCGAATCGTGAGATTCTCAACCAAAAGAAGCCTTTTTGGATTGATACGCAAAAGCGTATTGCTAAAAATGGCGATTGGGTTTTGGCTGAAGGAAATGAAGGGTATCCCCTTGTGTATGCATGGGGACAGATCAGATCATGGTCTCCTTTTCACATTCCTTCAATTCTTGATTTACAGCAGTTTGGGCACATTCAGTTAGATCACATTGTACGGATTGAAGTTTCTCCTCGTTATAAAACAGGTACGTTTGTTAAAAAAACGATATCAGAGGATATGTTTCAGCTTCTCGTTACAAAAGTTTCTGTTGACGGTGGAAAGACATCCTTTGTAAAAAGTGTTGTGTACATTAACAAGAACGAAACAAATGAGAAGATTTTAAATCCGGCATTTGCATTCTTTATTGATTATGCGCCAATGGTGTTGACCAAAGATGGTTGGGTTGAATTACGTGATGAAAAGGACACGAGGAAAACATTCGATTTAGTGTTTAACTGGGGCGATATCTATAAGGTTCGCTTCGTTCCCACTGATTCATGGAAAAATCTTCCTTCCACACCGTCACGAAAAAATCCTGATGCTTTAGTTCCAAACTCTCCGCAGGGTGCTAATGAATTCAAGGTGCCCAAAGAAAAAAAGTAAGTGCATGTTTTTAAAAAACAAACCCCCTCGTATTGAGGGGGTTTTTGTTTATCCAACGAGTTCCATGATTGATCCTGCTTCTGCTCGAAGTTTTTCTGCCTCTTCGTTTACAATCGTATCGAGTGTTGGGACTTTTTCTGAGAGAAAAGAAAATAATGTTTCTGGGTCAGGATTTTTCTCGATAAGTACTTGGAATGCATCTTTATCTTCTTCACTTAAGATATCGAGAACTCGAAGCATTGTTTCTTGGTATATGATAGCACCAAGTCGTTCAATTGCTTCTTTTTGTTTCTCGAGAGGAAGTGTATCAATACCAAGTGTTTTAATAATGTTGTTGTTAAGTGTTTGTAGCATAAATATAAAAGATTATGTGTAATTAATTCCAATTCGTTCCTCCTCGCCCAAGCCCAATTTTTCGTAATAATTCATTGATAAATATATTTGCAACTTGTGTTGCGACAGGAGGGTATGAACCAGCATTCCACATACCACCACCTGTATTTTGTTGTACCGGCCTATCCCTCCAGTGTGGTAGATTCGACGTGTCACCCGCCCCTTCATTCATAAATGGTGGAAGAGGTACCCGCGTGGAAGGTGCCCCCTGTGGATTTTGTCCTGTTTGTACAGGCTCGTATTTTATATCTTTATTGGGAGCAAATAATACTCCATCAGTTGACTGATGAACTGTCTTTGTGAGTCGTCCAACATATTGTTCGATTGTTTCATTTGGGAATGGATTTGCTGTTCGAGGATTAATGCTCATGTATGCATCACGAAGACGGAGTAATTGTGCTCGGTTTTCAAATCGATAGACCTCCCCGTTTGCGAGTGTAATAGTATCGTTTTCAATGAATGCTCCTGCGGGGATTTTTTGAATTGTATTCCAGTCTTTTTGTTCTCGGAAATAATCCATTACAAGTGCATTTCCTTCCCGTTGTTCACTGTGTGCAAAAAGATTCTGGAGTGTTCGTTCTTTTTCAAATTCATCAAATGATGAGAATGATACTTTTTCTGTTTCAAATACTTTTTCAGTTTCCTTGTTCCAATTATAGTGATTTGTTCCGTGTGTTGTCGTCTCTGGCGTGTTGAGTACTACGTTTCGAGGTTGTGAGGTAAAGATTTTTCGTGCATCTGACATTTTTTCTATATCTTTACCATTTTCTATATATTCACGAGATTTGTATGGATTAAATGATCCAGCTGTTTCTGCAGTATTTTCTGCTGTTTCTGTGTTTGTCTGTGATGCACGAAGTTGTTCTGTTTCTGTATGGGGTGTGAGAGAAGAAGGACCGGGTACTCCTTCTCCGGTGAGTGCGGAGAATGCTCTTTTTGTATATGCATCCATAGATTCTCCAGGGTTTGGGTTAATTGCCACTCCTGTTTTTTGGAGAACTTCTTCGCGGAGTGCAAGTAATTCTTTTCCGACAATAAATTGAGGACTTGATGCATCTGCCATCATTAAATCTTCTGCAGTCGCACCACTTCCTTGTACAGCAACAAGGTATGGATTACTTTCTGGTTCTATGAAGTGGAGTTTGAATGTACCATCTGGTTGTGGTATTCGTTCGAACCCACCAAATTTTTCCCATTTCCACATATCTGCATCGTGACTTGCCTTACTTTCCCAAGAGACATTTTTTACCTGACGAAGATAATGCTCCACTTCACGTTCAAATTCTGCACGAGTAAGTGATCCAACCATCTCACTTTTTGAAACATTATGAGTCTGTTCAGGTGTTGTATTTTTTTGTGATGCATCCACTCCTTGCCCTGTCTGTTGTTCTCCGTTTTGTGTCTGCTCAAGGTCATCTGGCATGACTGGAGCCTTGAGAACTGGTTCTTGTACCTGTGTTAGTTTCGGTGAGTGTTGTGTTTCTTTGATTGTTTCGTATGAATCAAGGGTTCCTGCCTCGTGTGTTACACCATCAAATGATTCGTGAACTGCGAGGGTGCCATCTGGGTTTAGTGTTACTTCGTATGCAGTATGACCGATTGCTTGTTCGTTGAGGCGAATTTCAAGTCCATCGTTCCGAATATATCCATACTCGTGTGCGAGTTCAGCTGCTTTTTTGACGGCAAATGCATGTGCATCTCCACCGGTAAATCCAAGCTTTTCTGCGTGTTCTTTGTTTTCAAGCAACGCCTCAATTTGTCGAGAGAGTGGGTGTGTAACTCCTTCCCCTTTTCCGATAATTGCACTTGCATCAGGCATTTTTGGTGCCTGCGGTTCTATGTCTACGCTTGCTTCAGATACACCAGCAGTAAGTGCACCGTTTGCAAGAGCTCCTGCTCCTGCGCCAAGTAAAATACCCACAGATACTTTGAGTATTAATCTGTTCCGTTCACGTTTTTTGTCTTCTTTATCGATAAGAGATGCACGCTCTTCATATTCTTCAAGGCTAATTAAGTTATTTGCATACAAAGAAGAAAGATTCGCTCTTTGCTCCGTTTGGTTTTGAGTAAAAAGTGCATCTTTTTTGCGTTTGGCTATATCAATGAGTTTTGTTCCTTGTGCTATAAGTGTACCGGTTGCTATACTTTGAACAATTTTTACCCCTGCGAGTCCCGCAAGGCCATATCCAGCAACAATAGATGCTCCCGCTGTACCAGCCGCCGCTGCAGGTAAGAAAAATGCTGTACTCATAAGAATACGTACCAATTGGGGTTTTGAAGTGTACCAATCATATGCTTTTTTCCAGTGGGGCTTGGAGAGTGAAGCACTATCTGCCTTGGCACGAATCATTTTTTCTCGCTCCTCAATAATGATTTTATTGAGGATTTCTGTTGCTCTGTATTCTTTAAGCGCTTTTTCGAGCTCTTCACCCTCGAGGCCAGCATCTCTTAATTCAGTTCTTTTTGTATTAAGGAGTGTATTGCCAAGTTCTACTCGAGCATGATCGTATGCTTTTTTAGATTCTTTATATTCTTCCGTTAGAAATTGTTCTTCCTCAAGGGTTTCCTTTGCTATTTTCTTGTCTTTATTTAAAAAGAGATTTTTTGTCCCAGCAAGGATGTTAAAGGTAGCAATACGAGTCTTTTCTATAAGAATGAGCCTCTTTTTCTCTTTGTCGCAGGCAAGGCTTTCCTTGATAAAACGCCCTCGATTTTCTTCGACAAGAAGTTCTTCTAGGGAAAGGATTTTCTCTGCCTCAAGAAGGCTTTCTGGGTCTTTTGCTCCGCCTTCGAGGCCTTTTTTACTATCAAGATGTGTTGATTTCATTTTTATATAAAAGGAAGTAATAAATACAATAAAATTATACTATAGATAGATATTACTGTCCAAAAATGGGGTATTCTCAAGCCTGTGGACTACCTGTGTATTACTCTATTGACTATTTACCTATCACGGGCTAGTCTTAATAGATAGGGTTTCATATATATGAATCTTCTATACCACCCGAACATTCCCCCTTCATACTACGATAGACACACTGCTTGACCCCTTTTGTTATGTATTTAAAAACTCATACAGATTCAGACGGCATATCGACTTCTCGAAACAGCCCTTTGATGAAAATATCGTTATTTTTCAAGCCTTCAATCATTAAGGTTTGTTTTTCTGTTTTTCTCTATATTGTCGTTTTTGCGTTTCCAGTACAGTCAGAAGCAAGTTTTTTGGGTTCTTTTGTCTCAAAAGTGCTTGGCGTAGAGACCGAAGCTTCATCTGAAATGGATACTGTTGTTATTCATAATTCTCAAACGCTCCCTCTTTTGGAATCATCCGTCAATCCAGACATAAAAAATAGTTCAGAGATTTTTATCGTTCCTATTGTTGAGGAAGGAAGCCTTTTGTCTGTTGGGGGTGGTCTTGATGCTGATATTGACCTTACATCATCTGCTTCTTCTCTTAAAATTGTTTCGTATACTGTTAAAAAAGGAGATACCATCGATGGTATTGCAAAGAAATTCAAAACATCTCGTGCTGCCCTCTTTGCTTCAAACATAGACCTTAAAAAGACAAGCACACTAAAGGTTGGTCAGGTGCTTACTGTTGTTCCAGTGAAGGAAAGTACAGAAAAGGCCGAAAAGCAAGTTCTTGCTCAAAATGCGAAAACTCTTGCAAAAGAAGAACCTAAAAAGGTTGCAAAAACAGAAAATACTCTTGTAGTAAAAGAAAAACCAACGGCTGAGGTTGCTCTTGTTGAGGATGTAATTACCCCAGAAGAAAAACAAAGCCCTTCTTCTGAGGTAATTGTGGCAGAAAGGCCAGTTGGTACAGTTGAAGGTGGTTATATTTGGCCATTCCCTGCTGGTGTTGGTCGTATTTCTCAGGGTTTGCACTCTGATATGGCGTATGATTTTGCTGCTCCAACAGGTACACCACTTTATGCAATTCAAGATGGTACTGTATTGATTGCTCGTAATTCAGGGTATAATGGAGGGTACGGTCTCTATGTAGTAATTGATTTTACTGATGGACGACAAGCAATACTTGCTCACTTGAGTAAAGTTTCAGTAAAGGCTGGTGATGTTGTAAAACGAGGGCAAGTTATTGGTCTTGTTGGATCAACAGGTAAATCAACAGGACCTCATGTTCATATTGGTTTCCATGGTGAATTGAGTAATCCATACGTCGGTCTTAAGGTTAATACAAGAGAATTAGCAAACCATGACTAAACTATTTATTCCACTTTTTATTGCATGTATTCTTTTTGTGGGACAACCTGTCTCTGTTTTTGCTGCTACGACGACATCATCTCAGGCGGTTTCGAAAGTACAAGCCAAGAAAACAACGGTCAAAAAAGCACCAGCCAAGAAGAAAACCCCTGTAAAGAAAGAAAAATTAACAATGTATCCTAAAAAGATTACCCTTGCAACAGCTCCTCATTCACCAAAACCTGTCGCCAAGAAAACAACAAAAAAGAAAACAACAACACCATCCAAGAAAGCTCCCGTATCAGCTAAAAAGAGTACATAATAAAAGACCTCCGTGTGGAGGTCTTTTATATTTTAGGCCTATACTGCAAGGCTTCGAGTATGTGTGATTCATGTATTGCCTCATGACCGTCGAGGTCTGCAATAGTTCGGGCAAGTTTGATAATTCGATGGTATGCTCGAGCTGATAATTGAAGGCGTTCGGCACTTTGGTTGAGGAGTTGTTTCACTTCGGGTGCAAGAGGGGCAAAGTGATGTAATTCTTTTGCGTTCATTTCACTGTTTGTATGAAGAATCCGAGTTGCATTGGTGAAACGTTTCTTTTGAATGGCTCTGACTCGGTATACTTTTTCCTTTAACGAGGAGGTCTCCTCGCCTTCTTTTTTGTCAGTACTGAGGGCTTCATAATCAACCGTTCCGACGGTGACCCACATATCAATACGATCCATGATAGGTCCAGAAAGTTTGCGTGCATACCTATCAATATCAAGTGGTTTGCAGATGCATTCCTTTGTTTTACTGCCTTTATTTCCACAGGGACATGGGTTCATTGCTGCAATAAGAATGAAATTTGATGGAAAAACAGCCGAGCCTTTTGCGCGAGAGATAGAAACAACATTGTCTTCGAGTGGTTGGCGGAGTGATTCAAGTACTCGTTTTTCAAATTCAGGAAACTCATCGAGAAACAATACTCCTTTGTGTGCGAGTGTTACCTCTCCGGGTTTTATTGTGGCACCTCCACCAATAAGTGAAACATAACTTGCTGTATGGTGTGGTGCACGAAAAGGGGGTTCTGTGATGAGTGTATCTTCAAGAATACCAACAATAGAATGGATTCCTGTGACTTCAAGTATGTCATCGTGTGAAAGAGGAGGAAGGATGTGTGAAAACACGCGAGCAAGCATTGTCTTTCCTGTTCCGGGTGGACCTGAAAGTGCAATGTTGTGACCACCACATGCGGCGATTAAAAGTCCTCGTTTTGCACCTTCTTGTCCACGAATATCAGAAAAATCAATATGATGTGTTTTGTTCTCTGTTTCTATTTCTGTATGGGTTTTGGGTGTGAGACGAGGTGGTTCATTCTCAAGCAACTCACCTTTTTTATTTGTTTTTGTTATTCGTACATGATCAGTAACCTCTCGGAGTGTTCGGGCTCCGTAGACAGTGATACCTTCGACAAGTCCCGCTTCTTTAGCATTTGCTTCAGGTACAAATATTTCAGTAAATCCTCGCTTCTTTGCTTCTTGGGTAAGAGGAAGCACTCCTTTGATTGGTCGTAATTCTCCATTGAGAGAAAGTTCCCCAAGGAAAATTTTTCCCTCAGGATTAAATTCTATTTCTTTTGAAGAGAGAAGATATGCAAGTGCAATTGCGAGGTCGAAATATGGTCCCTCTTTTTTGATATCCGCAGGAGAAAGAGAAATGACAATTTTTTGGTTTTGACTTTTCGGTGAAGGAAAAAGTGAATTCTTTAATGCTGAACTCATGCGGTCTTTTGATTCATCGACTGCCTTGTCGGGGAGTCCGACAAGCGTGAATGCATGAAGTGTGTTTTCTGTAATATCAACTTCAACAGTAACAATAGCTCCTCGAAGGAGATGTGTTTGCGCCGAATATACTCGTGCGAATGACATAGCCTAAGTATCCCATGTTAAAAAATCTCCCACAAGGGGAGATTTTTTAAATATATTATTGCATGTGTGCTTTTGATGTGCGAGCAGCGGGATTTGCATCAAGTCTATCTTTTTCAATTGGTTCACCAGAGACTTCACAGAGACCGTATGTTCCCTCTTCTATTTTCTTGAGTGCGAGGATGACATCATTGTATCGTACTTCAAGAGTGTTTAAGATTGCTGTTCGTTCCTCATAACCTTCTGCGCGATCTGCTTTATCATTTTCGTCTGCTTCAGGGAGTGTTTGATTTTCTGGTGTTGCATCCCAGTCTCCACTCTTTGCATCAAAATGTCCAAGTCGTGAAAGTTCTGATTCAAGGAGTACTTTTTCTTCTTCTAATTTTTGCTTGTATATATCTGTATTCATACGACTATTGTATCACCATCGGGACTCTTTGCAATGAGAGTGGTTTTGCATTTTTTGTCAT
>JACCDG010929978.1_pt1 | contig 10294 bp, 8 predicted proteins | sample 7442471 | NCBI WGS metagenome assembly JACCDG01 (sample SAMN15323444, study PRJNA562643) | freshwater metagenome | isolation source: river surface water | place: USA:Blue River Watershed | collected 2017-08-17 | reverse complement strand
TCCCCATGTCCAGAAGTTTGTCGTCGACCAGTAAATCAAAACTCCAACCGGAAAGTTAACGCCAGATACTGCGAAAATTACTGGGAATACATACAACATGATTTTCTGCTGCTGCAACATCATATTGTTGCTGGAATCCATCTTCGGCATTCCTTTAACCATCAACTGACGTTGCGTTGTAAAGGTTGTAGCTGACATGATGAAAATTAAAATTACTGTAACAATTTTTACAGTTATATCTGGTGAGCCCAAGAATGTCTCTGAAATCTTCGCTCCAAAGAATGTTGCTTGTGCTGCACTATCTAGATAGTCACCCTTAAGAAAACCGCGAGCGATTGGCGCTGGCACACCAGCATCTGTCTTTGCAGCGATTCCGTTTAGAACGGTAAAGAGTGCAAAGAAAATTGGTGCTTGCGCCAAGATTGGAAAACATGATGCAAGTGGGTTTGTCTTATGCTCTTTGTAGAGCTTCATCATCTCTTCTGATTGCTTCTGGCGATCATCTTTATATTTTGTTTGGATCGCCTTCATTTGTGGTTGAAGTGCAGTAAGTGCGCGTTGGCTCTTAATCTGCTTAACAAAGAGCGGGATCAAAATAATACGAATTAAAACAACAAGGCCAACGATTGAGAGTGACCAAGTAACACCACTGTCGAAACCGAATATAGGTGAGAGCAGGTAATGAATTCCGACAATTACTCCGGATACGAAGTTGTAGAGGGGGTTTAAAATAAAGCCCATTAGTTAGCTCCTACGCTGGTTTTTTCAGTGGTTTTATATTTATTTAATGAACTAGTTTTGACTGCATAATCAACGCCGCCATGTGACCATGGGTTACAGCGCAATAAACGCCACATCGCCATACCTACGCCGCGGATTCCGTAATGTGAAATAGCGGATGCGGCATATGTTGAACAAGATGGGTAGTACTTACAACGAGGTGCAAAAGATGGTGAGATCCATTTTTGGTAGAAGTTAATTACCGCAACCAATACCGTGCGCATCTACTTCACCGCGTTTCGAGTTGAACGTTCTAAAAGTTTGTTAACAAGTTTTTCTACCTCTGAAATGACATCGTTTGATGAGCCTTTAGCTAAAGCGCGAATTACAAAAAGTGAGTTATTTGGGAGTTTTGAAAGTTGTGGCGCTGCAGCGTGGCGAAGTTTGCGGGCTAAGGCATGGCGCGCAACTGAACCGCCAACTCCCTTATTCACAATTAACCCAAACTTTGGCGGGCTGGTTTCTTCTGGCGCAGGGTTGATGTACAGATATCCAACGAAGTGCTCTGAGGTAACGCGGGTTCCACTCTTTGTTGTACGAGCGAAATCGGCGGTTAAATTCAAACGTGCGTTTTTAGGCAGCACGAGATTTTCCGGTGCGGCTCTATAACTTACGCAGAGAGACGAGCGCGGCCCTTGGCGCGACGAGCTGAAAGAACTGCACGTCCTGCGCGGGTTGCCATGCGTGCGCGGAAGCCGTGCTTCTTGGCGCGACGACGAGTATTAGGTTGGAAGGTGCGCTTTGTCATGATGACTCCTTTAAAACTTAAATTGCGGCCAGTTCGATTTGAGCGTGGGCGGGTTTTGACTGACCCGACCTGAGCGCAAACCGGTTTCTATGAACTCTTCATAAATACGGGGGAAGCGAGGAGGTAACGGTAGAGGTGTGGATAGAGTCGGGTCAAACTGGATCCGAGGTTGAGGGTTGTGGATAACCGCTTGCTTTTCCTAGGAAAGAGCCCTACTTTTCACCTCTGTCCACAGGCATCCGTCAAAGTGGCTCTAAACGAAGGCTAAAGCCCTACTTTAGACCACAGCCTGTGGATAACGTTGTGGATACTCCAAGGGGGCAATTATGGCAGTAGTTGAGATTGAACTCGCCGACCTCTGGGACCGGGTTATCGAGCATGTCTCACTCGGAGAACCACAACACCGCGCCTTTTTAACAATGACTAAGCCGCTCGGATTGATCCAGAGCGATGGGGGAATCACAAACCTACTAGTCGCAGCGCCAAATGTTTTTGCAAAAGATGTTCTCGAGTCCCGTCTTCGCGTTGTTGTAAACGAAGTTCTTACTCGCGAACTCGGCGATAAAACAAATATCGCTGTGATGGTTGATGAGTCTCTAGAACTCGCAGATCACCCGGCGCCAGCTGTTGTTATTGAGGCAGCGCCATCACGCCCAGGCACTGGTCGCGACAACACCGAAACCGGAAGCCGCAAAAACGATGAGCCTTCACAATTAAACCCGCGCTATATTTTTGAAACTTTTGTTATCGGTGCATCAAATCGTTTTGCTCATGCTGCAGCGGTTGCAGTAGCAGAAGCGCCAGCGAAGGCTTACAACCCGCTCTTTATCTATGGAGAATCCGGACTTGGAAAAACCCACTTATTGCACGCTATTGGTGCATATGCCAAAGAGTTATATGGCAGTGTGCGGGTTCGCTATGTTTCATCAGAAGAATTTACCAACGACTTTATTAACTCGATCCGCGACGATAAAGCTTCTGCCTTCCAACGCCGCTACCGCGACTTAGATGTTCTGCTCGTCGACGATATTCAATTTTTGGAAAATAAAGAGCGCACACAAGAAGAGTTCTTCCATACCTTCAACACGCTCTATAACGCCAATAAACAAATAGTTATTTCATCTGACCGTCCACCAAAACAATTAACAACTTTGGAAGATCGTCTGCGTTCTCGTTTCGAGTGGGGTTTGATTACAGATATCCAACCGCCAGAATTAGAAACTCGTATTGCGATTCTGCGTAAGAAAGCTGCGCAAGATAAATTAAATGCTCCGGATGATGTTCTCGAATACATCGCAAGTAAAATTTCAACAAATATTCGCGAACTTGAAGGTGCACTTATTCGTGTAACTGCTTTTGCAAGCCTTAACCGTCAAGGTGTTGATTTAGGTTTAGCGGAAATTGTTCTTAAGGATTTGATTCCAAGTGGCGCCGGGCCAGAAATCACAGCGCCAACAATCATGGCTCAGACCGCCGCTTACTTCAGTTTGACGATCGATGACCTTTGCGGAACTTCGCGTTCTCGGGTTTTGGTAAATGCGCGCCAAATCGCGATGTATTTGTGCCGCGAGTTAACCGAGCTTTCGCTACCGAAGATTGGTCAAACTTTTGGCGGCCGCGATCACACAACCGTTATGCACGCCGACCGAAAGATCCGCCAATTGATGGCTGAGCGCCGGTCTATCTATAACCAAGTCACTGAACTAACCAACCGGATCAAATCCCAAAATAGGGGTTAGGCGCTTTGTCCGATTTCTTACCTTTTGGGGTTCTTACCCCCAACTGTGGAGAAGGTGTGGATAACTGTGGATGTAGGCGGAAAATCTGTGGTTAAAACTGAATTAAAAAAGATTTACTTTTAGGAAAGGGGTGGCCGGGATGAGAGATACGCAAACTACACACAGAAGCGCTGGGTTTGTCCACAACTTTCCAACAGGGAAAAACGCCTCTGAGCAGGGGTTTTATTCTTTATCCACAGATATCCACGGTGGTTACTACTACTACCTATATATACAAGAAACCCGCCCCCAAGCGAACCCCACAGGTTCTTTCTTGAAAACTCAACTAGTGAAAACCCAACTAACAAAAACCGTAGGTGCTGTGCAAGACTTTCAACTAAAGAAAAAGAGGGTTGCGGCGTGAAATTCACTGTAGATCAAGGCGCGCTTACAGATGGCGTCAACTGGGTATCCCGGAGCCTTTCAACCCGTCCAATTAAAACCGAGCTTCTCGGAATCGTTATCGACGCCACTGGCGATGAGGTAATCCTCTCTGGTTCAGATTTAGAGACCTCAAGCAAATCTTTCTTTAAAGCAGATATCGCTCAACCTGGAAAAGTCTTAGTTCCTGGAAAACTACTCGCGGAAATTTCTCGCTCGCTTCCAAATAAACCAATCACAATAACTTTAGATGGTTCTCGAGTTCTAGTTACTTCAGGTTCAGCAAAATTCACACTGCCAACCCTTTCAATCTCTGAGTACCCAAACCTTCCAGAGCTTCCAGAAACAACCGGTGTTGTTGCAAGCGACATTTTTGCAACCGCTGTTGCACAGGTTGCAATTGCTGCAGGTCGAGATGATTCACTACCAACCCTTACCGGCGTACATATTGAAATTAATGAAGAAACCGTAACTTTGGCCGCAACCGACCGTTACCGTTTAGCAGTCCGCGAATTTAACTGGCAGCCAACCTCACCAGGTGTCTCAACAACCTCCTTATTGCGCGGTCGCACAATCGCTGACGCCGCTAAATCTCTAACCGGTTCAAAAAACGTTTCTCTTTCTTTCGCACCAGCAACTAGCAACGATCGTCTCGCAGGATTTTCCGGCGAGGGCAAATCAATGACATCACGCATGTTGGATGGAACATTTCCTCCATACCGCCATTTGTTGCCACAAGAAGTAACAACCACTGCAATTGTTGAAGTTGCACCTTTCCTAGATTCAGTCCGCCGCGTTGCACTTGTAACCGATAAGACAGTTCCACTACGCCTTGAGTTTGCAAACAACTCTGTCTCACTCGAAGCAGGAGCTGGCGAGGAAGCACAAGCAACCGAAGCGATCGAAATCTTGTTAAACGGCGAAGCGATCTCAATCGCATTCAACCCAGTTTTCTTAGCTGATGGCCTACAGGCTGTCGGCACTTCATTTGTACAAATCTCATTCACTGGTTCTAATAAACCAGCGATCCTCATGGGCAAGTCAGAGCGCGATGGCAAGGTAATCGAAAACTATCGCTACCTCTTAATGCCGATGCGCTACGCCTCCTAAGGCGCCTTAAGTGCGCGTTAAAAAATTAGCGCTGACTAATTTCCGCTCATATAAATCCCTTGAGCTAGAGCTCGCTCCTGGGCCGACCACTTTCATCGGAAACAACGGCTCCGGTAAAACAAATATCGCCGAAAGCTTGATCTACCTGGCTTACCTTTCCTCACACCGCGTTTCTCAAAACCTTCCGCTTCTACATCTCGGAACCGATCAAGCGATCATCCGCGCCGAAATCGAACGCGATGACCGCACATTGCAGGTGGACCTTGAAATAAATGCCAGTAAAGCCAACCGCGCGCGGTTAAATCAAAATCCAACCAAATCACAACGCGAGATTCTCGGCGCACTACAAGTAATCTATTTTTCGCCCGAAGATTTAGATCTAGTGCGAGGCGAACCAACTCACCGCCGCGATTTTCTAGACAAACTCTTAATTATGCGCGCACCCCGACTTGCCGGAGTTATCTCTGATTACGACCGGGTTGTTAAACAGAGAAACACGCTACTAAAAACTCGCGCTCCCGAAAATGCGCTTGCCCCATGGACAGAACAATTGATTAACCTAGGTGCAGAACTAAGTGCCGAGAGAATTGCTTTAGTTGAAGAGTTAAACCCATATGTAACTGCAAACTACGCAAATTTAAATGAAGTTAAACCGGCGTCAATTGCTTACAAATCGGCGACCGATGGTTTAACCACAAATACCGACGAAAACATCCAAACTTTAACCACCCGCCAACTAGAAGTAGCCCGCCAAGAAACCGAGCGTGGTGCTTCATTAATCGGGCCACATCGAGACGACCTACATTTACAACTCGGCGACTTTCCCGCAAAAGGCTATGCCAGCCACGGCGAATCTTGGTCGATGGCCATCTCTCTTCGCATCGGATCATTTAACTTACTTAAATCTGAAGGCGCAGAACCAATTTTAATCCTCGACGATATCTTCGCCGAACTAGATACCGCCCGACGCGCACAGTTAACCTCAGTCACAAAGATGGCTGAGCAAACAATTATTACCGCAGCCGTTGAAAGCGATCTTCCGGCAGAGTTATTATCAAGTAAGTACTACGTATCACCAGGAGTTGTAAGTAAAGAAAGGGCCACCGATGTCTAAACGTGATCTCGCCCTAGATTTATTTCGCAGCTACAAAACTGGGTTTATTAAAAAAACTAAAGTTATTGAAGAACGTACCTCTAAACCAGGAGACCCAACTCTTATCAATGAAGTAATTGAAGATTTAATCTCCCAACGCGATTGGCATTTAGGAATCGCCGAAGGAACGCTTTTCTCAAACTGGAAATCAATTGTTGGCGACGAGATTGCATCTCACACAACCCCGCTTTCACTTCTTGAAGGCGCCCTACTTGTGCAATGTTCATCAACGGCTTGGGCTACACAGTTAACGGCAGTTGGTTTAGATCTTCTGCACTCGGTTCAAAAAAGCGCACCTGATGCAGGTGTGCAATCACTTAACTTCATTGGGCCACAAGCGCCCTCTTGGAAGCGGGGCCTACGAACAATTAAGAACGAGCGCGGCCCGCGCGATACCTACGGTTAAAAGCCTTAACTTCCCCTCACCCACTAGGAACCCTCAACCGTGCGCGGAAAATGGCGCATTACCCACACCTAAGGCTTATTGTGGCTAGCGCCTTTTCAATTTACCGATAGGATAAAGAGGCTAATTGAAGGAATTCCCCTTCTAGGGCGGTTTTAAGCCCAGAACCTGATTTGTGAAGGAGCTTTGAGTGTCTGAAAAGACCAGCGGTTACGACGCCAGCTCGATCACAGTCCTCGAGGGCCTAGACGCCGTTCGCAAGCGCCCCGGAATGTATATCGGCTCCACCGGCGAACGCGGCCTCCACCACCTGGTTTATGAAGTCGTCGACAACTCTGTAGATGAAGCCCTCGCAGGTTATTGCGATGAAATCAATGTAACTCTGATGGAAGACGGCTCACTGCAATGCGTAGATAACGGGCGCGGTATCCCAGTTGATATCCACCCAGTTGAAAAGAAACCAGCGCTCGAAGTTGTTCTTACAGTTTTACACGCCGGCGGAAAATTCGGCGACGGCGGTTATTCGGTTTCTGGTGGTCTACACGGCGTAGGTATTTCTGTTGTTAACGCACTTTCTACAGATTTATCTGTTGATGTACAACGCGATGGTTTCTTCTGGTCACAAAGTTACAAACTTGGTGTTCCAACAGCGCCAGTTAAAAAAGGCGAAGCCTCAACCAAAACCGGAACAACAGTTCGCTTCTGGCCATCTTCCGAAATCTTTGAAACTACAGATTTCTCTTTTGAAATTCTCTCCACCCGTTTCCGCGAAATGGCATTTTTAAATAAAGGTTTACGTTTAACCCTTACCGATATGCGCCCCGGCCATGTCGACGAAAAAGGCGAACCGCTACATGTAAATTACAAATACGACGGCGGAATTGCTGACTTTGTAAAACACCTAAATTCAACGCGCGGTGAAACCCACAAATCAATTATTTTCTTTGAAGCTGAAGATAAAAAAGCCAAACTTTCTCTTGAGATTGCGATGCAATGGAACGCTGGTTTCTCAGAATCCGTTTACACCTTCGCAAATACAATTCACACCCACGAAGGCGGAACCCACGAAGAAGGTTTCCGTACCGCACTTACATCTGTAGTAAATAAATTCGGTGAAGAAGCTGGGTTTATCCGCAAAAAAGAAGATCGCCTAACTGGTGATGATGTCCGCGAAGGTTTAACCGCAATCGTTTCTATCAAACTTGGCGAACCACAATTTGAAGGCCAGACAAAAACCAAACTCGGCAACACTGAAGCAAAATCATTTACCCAAAAAGCTGTTAATGAATTTTTAACTCAATGGTTTGAACAAAACCCACAAGAAGGTAAAGACATTGTTCGCAAAAGCATTGATGCCGCAGCTGCCCGTGTTGCAGCGCGTAAAGCCCGTGATTTATCGCGTAACCGCAAGGGCTTACTCGAAGGCCGCGGTATGCCTGGAAAATTGGCGGATTGCCAATGGACCGATCCATCAAAGTGTGAGCTCTATATCGTCGAAGGTGACTCTGCAGGTGGTTCCACTAAAGGCGGACGCGATTCTCGTAACCAAGCTGTACTTCCTATTCGCGGCAAAATTCTTAACGTTGAAAAAGCGCGCATCGACCGCGTCTTACAAAATAACGAAGTACAAGCGCTAATTACCGCACTTGGCACAGGTGTTCACGAAGATTTCGATATTGAGAAACTTCGTTACCACAAAATTATTTTGATGGCCGATGCTGACATCGATGGACAACATATCCGCACATTGCTACTTACTTTGTTATTCCGATTTATGCGCCCGTTGATTGAAAAAGGTTTTGTATATCTCGCACAACCACCGCTTTATAAAATTAAGTGGGGCGGCAAAGATGAAGTTGAGTACGCATTTTCTGACCGCGAACGCGATGGCATGATCAAGATCGGTCTCGATGCCGGAAAACGTTTACCTAAAGATGACGGCATTCAGCGCTTTAAAGGTCTCGGCGAAATGCCGGCGAAAGAACTTTGGGATACAACCATGGACCCAGAACATCGCGTGCTAATTCAAGTAACTCTTGAAGATGCATCCGCTGCTGATGATTTGTTCTCAGTGCTAATGGGTGAAGATGTAGAACAACGCCGTGCATTTATTCAACGCAACGCTAAAGACGTTAGATTCTTGGATATTTAATGGCTGACGACAAAAAACCAAAAGATGTAACTCCAGTCGATCGCACCGGCATGGTTAACCCTGGTGATGATTTCGACCGCGTTGAAACCGTTGACCTTCAAGTTGAAATGGCGCGTTCGTATCTTGATTACGCGATGTCAGTCATTGTTGGCCGCGCGCTGCCAGATGTTCGCGATGGTTTGAAACCAGTTCACCGCCGCGTTCTTTATGCGATGTATGACGCTGGGTATCGCCCAGATAAGGGTTACTACAAATCTTCACGCATCGTCGGTGATGTCATGGGTAATTACCACCCACACGGTGACACCGCGATCTATGACACCGTTGTTCGCTTAGCCCAGCACTGGTCTCTGCGTTATCCATTGGTCGATGGCAACGGAAACTTCGGTTCTCCCGGCAACGATCCTGCAGCGGCAATGCGTTACACCGAAGCTCGTCTATCGCCTATAGCGATGGAGATGATGCGCGATATCGACGAAGACACCGTTAACTTCTCACCAAACTACGACGGCCGCTCACAAGAACCAGATGTTCTCCCAAGTCGTTTTCCAAACCTGCTTGTAAATGGTTCTGCCGGTATCGCGGTTGGAATGGCGACAAATATTCCGCCGCACAACCTGCGCGAAATCACTGAGGGCGTTATCTATTCACTCAAAAACCCAGACTTAAAACCAGAAGAGTTGTTAGCCGAACTTCTTAAAATTGTTAAAGGCCCAGATTTCCCAACCAAGGCTTTGATTGTTGGACGCACCGGTATCGAAGAGGCTTACCGCACCGGCCGTGGCTCAATCACTATGCGCGCAGTTGTGCAGGTCGAAGAAATCAATAAGCGCACCTGTCTTGTAGTTTCCGAACTTCCTTACCAAGTTAACCCAGACAACCTTGCTCTTAAAATTGTTAAAGGCCCAGATTTCCCAACCAAAGCTTTGATTGTTGGACGCACCGGTATCGAAGAGGCCTACCGCACCGGCCGTGGCTCAATCACTATGCGCGCAGTTGTGCAGGTCGAAGAAATTAATAAGCGCACCTGTCTTGTAGTTTCCGAACTTCCTTACCAAGTTAACCCAGACAATCTCGCTCTAAAAATTGCTGAGCTAGTTAAAGATGGCAAAATAAAAGGAATCGCCGATGTGCGCGATGAAGGTAACGAACGCCTTGGCCAACGTCTAGTAATTGTTCTGCAATCATCTGCAATTCCAAAGGTTGTTCTCAATAACCTTTATAAGCAGACTCAACTGCAAGATACCTTCGGTGCAAATATGTTGGCACTTGTTGATGGCGTACCTCGCACACTGCGTTTAGATGAATTCATCAAGTTCTACATCCAACATCAAGTCGAAGTAATTATCCGCCGCACTAAATATCGTTTGGCCGAAAAAGAAAAACGCGCCCACATCTTGCAGGGCTATCTCAAGGCACTTGATGCACTCGATGCTGTTATCGCTTTAATCCGCGCATCTACAACCCCCGAAGAAGCGCGCACCGGTTTGATGAAGCTACTTGATGTAGATGAAGTACAAGCAAATGCAATCCTTGATATGCAGTTACGTCGCATCGCAGCACTTGAGCGCCAGAAGATTAATGACGAATACAACGGACTTATGGCCGATATCGTCGAACTCAACGAGATCTTGGCTAGCGAAGCAAAGCAGCGCCAGATAATCGTTTCTGAACTCACAGATCTAACTGCAAAGTATGGCGACGAACGTCGTACTCAGATTGTGGCCAGCGAAGGTGACTTCTCTGCCGAAGATTTAATTCCAGATCAAGATGCTGTTGTAACTATTAC
>JACCDG010856197.1_pt1 | contig 10294 bp, 12 predicted proteins | sample 7442471 | NCBI WGS metagenome assembly JACCDG01 (sample SAMN15323444, study PRJNA562643) | freshwater metagenome | isolation source: river surface water | place: USA:Blue River Watershed | collected 2017-08-17 | reverse complement strand
GGCACCCTGAAGTCGAAGGCACCATGGGCCAATTGCTTGAAGGCATTTATTTGGTGGAAGATATAGAAGATGTGCAGCGCGTGACGCCAAAGCAAACCGAACGCTTGGCCGTGGTCACACAAACCACGTTGAGCGTGGACGATGCGGCACACATCACCGATGCCGTGATTGCGCGTTTTCCCAACATTCGCAAACCCAAACAACAAGACATTTGCTACGCCACACAAAACCGACAAGACGCGGTGAAGGTGCTCAGCCCGCAAGTGGATTTGGTGATCGTGGTGGGCAGCCCCACCAGCTCCAACAGCAACCGCTTGCGCGATGTGGCGCAACGCTACGGCGCTGAAAGCTACATGGTCGACAACGCGCAAGAGTTGCAGCCCGAATGGTTTGAAGGTAAAACCCGTGTGGGCCTGACCGCAGGTGCCTCCGCCCCCGATGTGTTGGTGCAGCAAGTGATTGACCGCATGCGCGCCTTGGGTGCGGTGTCGGTGCGTACGCTCGAGGGCGTGCAAGAAACCATCAAATTCCCGCTGCCCAAAGGTTTGAAGTAACGCTGGCCGCCCTCTTACAATGGGGGCATGCTAGACATCACATTGCTTCGCCGCGATCTCAACTCTGTCATCGCTCGGCTCGAAACCCGTAAAAACCCACAAGCTTTTCTCAATGTCAACGCTTACCAAGCGTTAGAGAACGAGCGTAAAACATTGCAAACCCGCACCGAAGAGTTGCAGGCCAGTCGCAACACCTTGTCCAAACAAATTGGGCAACTCAAAGCCAAAGGCGAGAGTGCTGATGCGGTCATGGCACAAGTGGCGGACATCAAAACCGAACTCGACACCTCGGCTGTGCGTTTAGATGCATTGCAAACTGAATTGCAAACCTTGTTGCTCGCCGTGCCCAACTTGCCACACGAGAGTGTGCCCGTTGGCAGCGATGAACATGGCAACAAAGAATTGCGCCGTTGGAGCCCCACAGGCAAAGACCCTGCGCCCTTGGCGTTCACCCCACGCGACCATGTGGACTTGGGCGAACCTTTGGGTCTTGACTTTGAAACCGGTGTGAAATTGTCAGGCTCGCGCTTTACGGTCATGAAAGGCCAAGTGGCGCGATTGCACCGTGCGTTGGCACAGTTCATGTTGGATGTGCAAACCCAAGAGCATGGTTACACCGAGTGCTACACACCTTATGTGGTCAACGCTGAAAGCTTGCGTGGCACCGGCCAATTGCCCAAGTTTGAAGAAGACTTGTTTGCCGCTAAAAAAGGTGGGCAAGAAGGTGAAGCCAGTGGTGAGAACACCGCGCTGTATTTGATACCCACCAGCGAAGTGCCTTTGACCAACTTTGTGCGCGACACCATCGTGGCTGAAACAGAGTTGCCCATCAAATTCACAGCACACACACCGTGCTTCCGTTCAGAAGCCGGCAGTGCAGGGCGCGACACCCGTGGCTTGATCCGTCAACACCAGTTTGACAAAGTCGAGATGGTGCAAATCGTGCACCCCGATAAAAGCTACGAAGCCCTAGAAGACATGACACGCCATGCCGAAGCCATTTTGCAAAAGCTCGGTTTGCCTTATCGTGTCATGTTGTTGTGCACAGGTGATATGGGTTTTGGTGCTACCAAGACGCACGACCTCGAAGTGTGGTTGCCTGCACAAAACACCTATCGCGAAATCAGCTCTGTGTCTAACTGCGAAGCCTTTCAATCGCGCCGTTTGCAAGCGCGTTTTAAAAACGCACAAGGCAAAAACGAATGGGTGCATACTTTGAATGGTTCAGGACTCGCAGTGGGCCGTACCTTGGTGGCCGTCCTTGAAAATTATCAGCAAGCCGATGGCAGCATTCAAGTGCCTGAAGTGTTGCGGCCTTACCTCGGTGGGTTGACGCAATTGCGCGCCTGATAGAATTGTTTTAAACCCAGCTGGAGCGATGGCAGAGTGGTTGAATGTACCTGACTCGAAATCAGGCGTAGGGTAATTTCCCTACCGAGGGTTCGAATCCCTCTCGCTCCGCCAGAAGACTCGAAGTAGGTGAGTTTAAAAACAGATTTTTATAGATTGAACGCGTTCGGATGCATGACTTTGTTCATTAGGTCCAAACCTTTCGAAAATCTTTCTTCAAAAAATTCATGAAAGCATTCACCTTGGCGCTAGGTAATCGCCTAGAGGTGTGAAGGGCCCAAATCTCAGCTGGCTCATCGGTCGCCACGCCCCATGACACGAGACGCCCGGTTGACAGATCATCTGCAACCACAAGACGTGGAAGTTTCGCTGCACCAATTCCTGTCAATGCTGCATCGCGGATCATGGTGAACAAGGGGAGTTGTAACACAGTCAGCAACGGAATCTCTCTCGCAGAAGCGCCACCCATCTTCCACGTTCCATTGCTCGTTGACCCTCGAGCAATCACCGGCAATGGTTTCATGGATTGTGTTGATGTGCGCGTGAATCGCTTCTTGAGTTCTGGTGTTGAGACAATCAATATTTGGTCGCGCGCGAAGCAGCGCCCTACGAGTTCCGAACTTGGCTCGGGATTGACTCTGATAACAATGTCATAGCCTTCATTGACCAGGTCCACCTGGCGGTCTTCCAGTGTGATCGCCAGCTTGACTTCGGGATACGACCGCGTGAACTCAGCGGCAAGCCGCCCCATCATCATTTGTGCGAAAAGCGTCGGAACGTTGATTCTGAGCAGCCCATGCGGCTGCGTTCGCCCATCGCGCAGCAAGCTTGTCGACTCGGCGATCTCACGCAAGGGGCCGCTGGTTCGCTCGAGTAGCAACGCCCCTTCTTCCGTCAGGCGTACCGTTCGCGCGCCGCGCTCAAACAGCCGCACACCTAGGGATGCCTCCAACGCCATGACCTTGCGTGACAAGCTGGCCTTGGGTCTTCCGCTCGCGCGACTGGCCTGGGCAAAACCTTGATGTCTTGCAACCAGCAGGAAATCGGAAAGGTCATCGAGATTCATAAATGTTCCAAATTTGGGACGGATTGTCTTAAATATATGACTTTTGTTGCTGAATTAAGACCCTAACATCCTATCAGCGACCAAGACCTTCTTGGTGCCTAAGTCGAAAAGGAAACTGTGATGCTGACCAATGGATCTTCCGATGATGTGAGTCTGCCCGCCAAAATCGGCGCCTGGCTGATTCTCAAACGAGCCTCTTGGATCGGTTATCTCTTGGGCCTGATCGTCATCGGCATCTGTGACCTGACCTTCCTCTTCGCGATGGTGGTGTCTGGCGTCATCGAACTCAACGCCGGTACGGTGGGTGGTCCTGTGCTGTGGTTCCTGGCAGTCGTTGTCACCCCCTTGGGTTTGCCAACCTGGCGTAGGACTTGAGGATGTGACGTATGAGCAAACCGAAAGCGCTGGCGCTACTGGTCACCAACCAGAAAGTGATTAACAAAAAAGAGGTTATGACCGCATTCCTAAACGGCTGCGAACCCTAAGGAACATCTATGTCAACTGAAAAAATACTTGTGCTCAACGCCACCGGCAAGGTCGGACGGAATGTTTGCCGTGCCCTGCGTGAGGCGGGCTACGAGGTGTATGGAACCACCCGGTCAAGCAAGAACACGCTGGCGGAGCAGGGCGTCAAGCCAGTGGTATGCAACTACACCTTGCGTGCGGATCTGGATCGAGCATTTGCTGACACTGACGCCAAGAAGGTGTTCGTCATCACCGACTATTTTGGTGCCGCCAAAAAGAGCGCAGACCTAGAGTTTGAACAAGGGCGTGTTGCCATTGACGCGGCCAAAGCTGCAGGGGTGCAGCATCTGGTGTTCATGAGCGTGGCAGACGCAGAATTCTTTGATGAGCATGTAAAGCACCTGCATGCCAAGGTGGCCCTCGAAAAATACCTGCGTGAATCAGGTGTGCCGTTTTCTATCTTGCGGCCCTGCGCGTTCTTTGAAAACCTCGATGACGCGGCCAACTGGAATCCGCTTAAAAAAGGCGTGGTCAAGTTCTTGACATTGCAGGATTGCAAGTACTGCGCAACTTACGATATTGGTCGTGCAGCCGCGATCCAACTCAAAGATCCACAAACCTGGCTGGGTAAGACACTCGATGTGATTGGCTGGCAAGGTGATCTGTCACAGGTAGCGGCAGCCCTGTCCAGGGTGAGCGGCGTACCTGTCAGAGCACAGTTGGCTATGCCCATCTTTTTGCGCCGTTTGTTTCTCAAAGATTTGCACCACATGTTCCTGTACTACGAGGTAAACAAGGGCCCGCGCGGCACGCCGGAGGCGTTTAAAAAAATCTTGCCAGATGCGCTTTCGGCTGAAGACTGGTTTCGCTTTCATGGCTACTACGCGAACGGCGAAAAAATTGCAGCTGATGACAAGGTTCTGTGATGTCATCAGATTTAGGTTTCTTTGTCGCATCCTCACAAACAACTCGTGTGTTCGACTCGCTGGTGCAATCCATGACGGTGGGTTATGAAACTGAGCGAGTCAGTGAAACTATGTGTTTGCCCTGTTAGACCTTAAAAACAATGTCGCACACAACCCGCGCAGCCATTGATTGGCTGGATCGTTGTGATACCGCTCATGCCAATGCTGCTTCACTTTAAACGACGGAATGTTGACAGGGCAGTCTAAAACTTTGAGGTCACCCGAATGCGCCAAAGTTTCGCCAATGTGTCTTGGCAGTGTCACGATCAAATCAGTGGTTGCCAAAATGGCGGGTAGCCCCAGAAAGCCAGGCAACTCTAGCAACACACGGCGATTGATTTTGTGGCGTTTCAGGGCTTCACTTTGCAATACCGCACCCGTGCCTGCTGCAATGAGGATGTGGGCTTCTTCTTTGTATTGCTTGAGGCTCAGGGTTTTGCCAATGCGGGGGTGGTTCTTTTTTGACAAACAAACCCAGTCTTGGGTGAACAAGGTTTGTTGATAAAACCCTGCTTCGAGTTGTGGCACCAAACCAATGGCGATGTCAGCGTCGCCTGTTTGCAGTGCCAATGGCATGTTGGCATCGATGCGTGCTGCATCAAGTCGTACCTTGGGAGCCAAAGAGCGCACATGTGAAAGCAACTGTGGCAACAAGGTGATGTGACTTGCATCGGTCATGCAAATTCGAAAACTGCGTTCAGCGATGGCAGGGTTGAAAACGGGTGCTGATTCAGAAAGTTGACGAAATGAGGTCAATGCCGATCGCACCGTGTCGATGAGCGCGTCCGCACGTGGCGTGGGTTGCATGCCTTCGCTGGTGCGAACAAACAGTGGGTCATTGAACTGCGAGCGTAGTTTGGAAAGCCAAATGCTGACGGTTGGTTGGCTCAGACCCAATGCTTCAGCCGCGCGAGTGACGCTGCCCGTGTGATGCAGCAAGTCAAAGAGGCGCAATAACTTGGCATCAAACAGGTCGGCGGTATGAGCGCTCGTTTCGGGTGATTTGGCTTTGGGCATGGGGCGGTTCTGCTTGTATTATTAAATAATGCAATGACGATTATTGCATCCATTGCATAGCCAAAATGAAGGGGTTTGCCTAGCATTTGCCCTCATGAAAATAGTTGTACTTGGCGCAGGCGCATTGGGTTGCGCATTGGGAAGCGTGCTCACAGAGGGTGGTCACGAGGTGTGGTTGGTTAACCGAGGCCGTGCACATGTCGATGCCATGAATCAGCACGGATTGAAGGTGCGTGAAAAAGGTGTGGACCGGTATGTGAAAGTTCACGCCGCCACAACCTGCTCGGGTGTTGACATGCGCACAGGCGATGTCGACTTGATCATCGTCTTGGTGAAATCGTTTCACACCCAAGAAGCGATTGCTTCAGCCAAATCTATCGTTGGCCAACACACCGTGGTGCTGTCATTGCAAAACGGTTTGGGCCACGAAGACATCTTGGCTGAGGCGGTGGGACAAGAGCGTGTGTTGGCGGGCAAAACCTATGCGGGCGGTGTGCTGATAGGTGCAGGGCACATCATCGGTGGCACACAAGGAAAAGACACCCACATCGGCGAACTCAATGGCGAAGTGACACCCCGTGTGACGCGCATTGCCGAGGTTTTCAACCAAGCAGGCTTGTTGACCTATGTCAGCAAAAACATCATGGGCACGATGTGGGACAAGTTGTTGGTGAATGTGGCCACCGGCGCATTGAGCGGCATCACGCGCTTGACCTATGGCGAGCTTTACAAGTTGCCCGAAGTGGAAGCTTGCGCTGTTGCGGCTGTGGCTGAAGCCATGGCCGTGGCCAAAGCCAAAGGCATCGCTCTGACGGTCACAGACCCCCATCAACCTTGGGTGAAAGCCGCAGCGGGACTGCCTGCTGAATTCAAAGCCTCCATGCTGCAAAGCCTCGAAAAAGGCTCGGTGACAGAAATTGATTTTGTGAACGGTGCTGTCGTGCGCTGGGGCGCAAAACTTGGTGTGCCGACACCCGTCAACCAAACGCTGGTTGCCTGCATGAAAGGTGTTGAGCGCGGTTTGTTTCCAATGACTGACATGAAAGAAGCAGCATGACCTATTCAAACAAAGCCTATGTAGAACATGTCGCCATTCGGGTGAAAGACATTCATTGGCACATCAAGTTCTTTTATGAAGTGCTTGGCATGGATGTACGAGAAATCGACGGCCCCACCGATGACCCACGCCAATATTGGACGCTCGGTGGATTGCAATTCATGGCAACGCCTGACTTCGATGCGCCGCCTTCCAACGATGCGGGATGGTTGGCACACCTTGGTGTGATGGTGGATGACTTAGACAGCGCCATTGGTGAAGCTCACAAGTGGGGTGTCAAGCCTTTGCCGCAAGGCCGCAATTGGTTGCAACTGCCAGATGGTTTAGCGGTTGAGTTGATTCAAGCGGCGCCTGGCAGCGTTGTACAAGCACTTTCTGTTAACCCACGCGCGACATAAAAAATGAAACTCACTCCCCCCATCATTCAATTCAAAACACCCGAGAAATATTGGGATGACGCCAACGAAGGCGATGTGTGCATCAGTCCAAGCTATGACGTGACGGAAGAACGCATCAATGCTTATGCTGTCTTGACTGGTGACTACACCCCTGTGCACATCGATGAAGACTACGCCAAAACCACACCCTTTGGCACACGCGTGGCGCATGGGTTGTTTGGCCTCTCGATTGCCGATGGTTTGAAAACCCAAAGTGAATACCGTTTCTTACCAGGCATGTCACTCGGTTGGACATGGGACTTTTTGCTGCCCATCAAGATCAACGATGTGCTGCATGTCAAATTCACGGTGACAGGTTTGAGGGCGAGCAAGAGTCGACCTGGTTGGGGCATTGTCATCTTGCCTTCTGAGTTGATCAATCAAAACGGACAAGTGGTTCACAAGGGCGAACATCGCCTCATGATTCCCCGTCGCCCAGGAGCTTACTGATGCAAGACTTACCACTCAAAGGCATGCGGGTCATTGACTACAGCCACTTTTTGGCTGGCCCGTATGTGGGGCGCTGTTTGGCAGCCATGGGCGCAGAGGTGATCAAGGTGGAGCGCCCAGGTTCTGGGGACGCAGGCCGTCAACACGCGCATGTGTTGGATGACCAACAAAGTGGTTACTTTCTGCAGCTCAACATGGGCAAAGAAGGCGTGAGTGTCAACATGCGAGACCCACGCGGCAAAGAGTTCATGCAAAAGCTGTGCGACAGCGCAGACGTGTTCATCGAAAACTACCGCCCAGGTGCACTTGAAAAATTGGGTTTGGGTTACAAAGAATTGTCGGCGCGCAATCCCAAGTTGGTCTATTGCTCGATCTCTGCGTATGGTCACACTGGTCCTGACGCACACCGTGCTGGGTTTGGACTGATTGCAGAAGCTAAAAGCGGCATCATGCAAATGGTGGGTTCACCGGGGGAGTCGCCTCCTTTGTTGCGCATTTCTTTGGGTGACATGTACACCGGCATTCACGCGGTTGCTGCCATCAACGCAGCGCTCTTGGGCCGCGTGACTTCGGGCAGAGGTCAACACATCGACATGGCGTTGTATGACACATTGGTGTCGATGCACGAATATGCGGTTCAGTGCTATACCTTGTCAGGCGGAACGGTGGTGCCTGTGCAAACAGGTCACGACATGCCCACATCCACTTTGTATGGCGTGTTCCGTGCAAAGGATGGTGATTTGGTCATTGCGGCGCAAGTCGACGATGCATGGATTCGCTTCGCGCAATTGATTGAAGCGCATGGAGGCCCTGCAGGGTTTGGTGCGGACACCAGATTTCACACGTTGAATGGGCGCAACCAAGCGCGTGTTGAAATTCTCGATGCGGTGAAACCTTGGGTAGCCGCGCGAACCGTTTCAGAAGTGCTGGCATTGTTGGATGGCATAGACATTCCAAGTGCCAAGGTGCAGCGGATCGACGAAGTGATCAACGACCCGCAAATTCAAGCACGCGGCATGATTTTGGAGCAAGAGCATCCTAAATTCGGCAAATTGCGTTTGCCCAATTTGCCGTTCCGATTCTCTGATTGCGACACCAATGCGCCCATGCAAAAAGTGGCGCCTGATATGGGGCAACACAATGTCGAGGTTGCGCAGAAGTTGGGATATTCAAATGAACAAATCCTCGCCATGCAAAGCGATGGTGTTCTGTTCTCTAAGTGAGTGAGATGGCAATGACTGACAAATATGCAGTAATTGGTAACCCCATCGACTTTTCTAAGTCGCCCTTCATTCACATTAGTTTTGCAAGTAGTACGCAGCAAGACATTGAGTACACAAAAATCTTAGGACCCTTAGGTGGTTTCAAGGAAACGGTTGATCAGTTCAGAAAAGCTGGTGGTAGGGGCCTCAACATCACAGCCCCATTCAAGTTGGATGCCTTTCAATACGCAAGCAAACGTTCGCCAGCGGCTGAACTTGCGGGGGCGGCAAACGCACTATCGTTTGCAGGCGATGAAGTCATTGCCGAGAATTTTGACGGCGTCGGGCTGGTTCGGGATGTTGTTCATAACTTGAAACATCAACTCAAAGACAAAAGAGTTCTCTTGCTGGGTGCCGGTGGTGCAGCGCGTGGTGCATTGCTTCCGTTTTTGTTTGAAGCGCCGGAATTATTGGTCATCGCCAATCGCACGCTGTCTAAAGCGCAAGAGTTAAAGCGTATTGCTGAGAAAAATAAAACGCAACAAACCCAAGTCAGCGCGTTGCCGTTTTCAGAGCTTGCAGGTATGCAGTTCGATGTCATATTCAATGCCACTTCAGCCAGTTTGAGAAACGAGTTACCAGCCATACCAGCCACTGTGTTTCGACCCGAATCTCTGGCCTATGAGTTGGCATATGCCAAGGGGTTAACCCCATTCTTGCAGCTAGCAAAAAGCGCTGGCGTGACACATCTCGCTGATGGTGTCGGTATGTTGGCAGAGCAGGCTGCAGAAGCATTTGCATGGTGGCGGGGTGTGCGCCCTGACACCTCTGAAGTCATTCGAGCGCTCACAGTTCCTTTGAATTGAAAGCCTTGGATCGAAGTAGTTGGTAAACCTTTAACAAACTAATGGAGACACTATGAAAAAATCATTTCGCATTGCAGTAGCTGCCCTAGCATTCGCAGGTGCTCACGTCAGCGCTATCGCACAACCTATTCCAATTTTTGGCATTGTTGAGCTCTCTGGTTCTGGCACTACCGCTGGTACCAATTACGACAACGGCGTTAAATTGGCTGTTGCCGAGATTAACGCAGCAGGCGGAATTCTTGGGCGTAAGATCAATTACACCTCTTGGGATACACAAACTCAGCCCGGTGTAGCAAAGGCCCTTGCTTCAAAAGCCATTGATCAAGGGGCGCCTCTGGTGATGGGTCCCGTCTATTCGGGATCGATCTTGGTCAGTATGGCTGAGACGCGTCGCGCAGAAATTCCAAACATGATTGGTGGCGAAGCAGCTGCAATCACGCAGCAAGGCAATCCATACGTGTTTCGGGCTTCGTTCACGCAAGCATCCGCCATGCCTAAAGTGGTTCGCTACATCAAAGAGATTGTGAAACCGAAAACCATTGCCATCATTTATGTCAACAACGACTTTGGCAAAGGCGGACGCGACATGGTGCTCAAAGGCTTCGAGGCAGCCAACATCAAAGTGGTTGCCGATATTTCGACGGATGTTGGACAGGTTGATTTTTCAAGTGCTGTGATCAAAGCCAAGCAATCAGGCGCTGATGCCTTGTTTGCCTATTCGAATGAAGAAGAATCAGCCCGTTTGCTGAAAGAGTTAAAAAAGCAAGCCTATGACAAGCCGGTGATTGGTGAAACCACCTTGGCCAATGACAAAGTCATTGAGTTGGCCGGTGATGCGGCAAACGGTGTGGTTGCCCATGTTGGG
>JACCDG010109238.1_pt1 | contig 10294 bp, 8 predicted proteins | sample 7442471 | NCBI WGS metagenome assembly JACCDG01 (sample SAMN15323444, study PRJNA562643) | freshwater metagenome | isolation source: river surface water | place: USA:Blue River Watershed | collected 2017-08-17 | reverse complement strand
CGTGCTCGGCGGCCATAGCTACCTCGAGCACGTGCTTCACGGAATTGTGCCCGCTAACCAAGGCCACGGCACCACGGCCATGGAACTCGCGCTCATGGGAATTTCCGTGGCGATCGCGCTCGGCTGCCTCTACCTTTCCAAGGTTCTCTACCTCGACAAAGAAGAGAAGAACGATCACCCCCTCGCGAAGTTCCTCTATAACTCCTACTACCTCAACGAGTTCTACGACTTCGCGGTGGTGCGTCCCCTCGGCGTGGCCGCAAACTTCCTCTGGAAGATCGTAGACGTGATCGTGATCGACGGCGCCGTATTGTTTACGGCCACCCTGGCGCGCGCCTCGGGCCGTACCCTACGCTTGATCCATACCGGCCGCCTCGAGCACTACCTGGCCGGTCTGGTGCTCGGCATGTTGGTTTTGTTGGTGGTTTTGGTGGCCCGGGTTCTTTAGCACTGAATTGGAACACTTATGCAATTGATCTTTGGCGAACATATTCTCTCCTGGCTCATCTTTAGCCCGCTGATTTTCGCGGGAATTCTCTTCTGCCTTCCCCGCGGAATGGATGAGGCCGCGCGCTGGTTGGCCCTAGCAGGATCCCTCGTGGTTTTCGGAATTTCCCTGGTAGTCTTCTGCGCCTTCGAGCCCGGCAACGCCGGCTACCAGTTTGTGGTGCAGCGGGAATGGTTGCCACTCATCGGCGCGAAGTATTCCCTCGGCATCGATGGCATCAGCATCTTCCTCGTTTTGCTCACTACCTTCCTCGTGCCCATCATCGTGCTCGCCGCCTGGCATGCCGTGGAGAGCGACGTGAAAAAGTACCTCGCTTTCATGCTGGCGCTCGAGAGCACCATCCTGGGCGCCTTTCTCTGCCTCGATCTTTTCCTCTTCTATATTTTCTGGGAAGCCATGCTCATTCCGATGTTCTTCCTCATCGGCATCTGGGGCTCCAAAGACCGCATTTACGCTGCGCAAAAGTTCCTACTCTATACCTTCGCGGGCTCAGTGCCGATGCTCATCGCGATCATCTACCTCGTGCTGCAGACTAAGTTGCAGTTCGGCAACTACTCGGCCGGCTTGTCCGACGTGCTGAATCTCAAACTCGCGGGCGAAGGGATCCTATCGCCGCAAGGCTTGATCTTCCTAGCGTTCGCCCTGGCCTTCGCGATCAAGGTTCCGCTCTTTCCCCTCCACACGTGGTTGCCCGACGCGCACGTGCAGGCCCCCACCGGCGGCTCAGTAATTCTCGCCGGGGTGCTGCTCAAGCTCGGCGGCTACGGTCTCATGCGCTTCGCGATGCCGATCTCTTCCGGCATTTTACCGTTCGTGGGTCCCTGGATGATGGGCATCTCGGCCATCGCCATCGTGTACGGTGCCTTCGTGGCGATCGCCCAGGACGATATCAAGAAGCTCGTGGCCTACAGCTCCGTTTCCCACATGGGCTACGTGATCCTTGGTCTCTTCGCCCTCAATCAGATTGGCATTACCGGTAGCCTTTACCAGATGCTCAACCACGGCGTGAGCACCGGCGCGCTCTTCCTTCTGGTGGGAATCCTCTACGAGCGTAAGCACACCCGGGCCATCGCGGCCTATAGCGGCTTAGCGAAAACCATTCCGCTCTTCTCGATCGTGATGATTATCGTAACCTTCTCTTCGATCGCGCTTCCGGGCACGAATGGCTTCATCGGTGAATTCCTGATTCTCCAGGGATCCTTCCTCGCCAATCCCTGGTGGACGGCTCTCTCCGGCACCGGCGTAATTTTCGGCGCCGTCTACATGCTCTGGCTCTGCCAGCGCATCCTCTTCGGCAAGCCCGACGAAGAAAAGAGCCGCGATCTCACCGATCTCAACTGGCGTGAGTTCTACTACCTGGCGCCCCTCGTGATCCTCGTATTCTTCATGGGCCTCTACCCTAAATTTTTCCTCGATCGAATGGAGCCTTCGTTGGCTCAGTTCACCCAGCGCATCACCGCCGTAGGCGCGCCTACGGCCGACAATACGGAGAAGGGCTCGCTCTATGCTCAACACGATTAATCCGCAGAATCTCGCGCTCAGCGCTGCCCAGTGGATGGCGCTTGGCCCCTACATCATCGTAACGGCGGGCATCCTCGTGGCCATGCTTCTGGCCACGGTACGATTCGGTAAAACTTCGAGCCGTTTGCCTCTCCTTTTCTTTTCGGTAGCGCTGATGGTCGGCGCTTGTGTTTGGAATTGCGTTCATTGGCCGAGCGAGCCCGTTAGCTTATTCGGCGGCATGATGGTGGTGGATTATTTCTCTTCCTTCTTCAATCTTTTGCTCTGCGGAGGCACCGCACTCGTGATGCTGGGCTCCTATTCCTACCTCGAAGACGCCGAGATCCACTTCACCGAATTCTACCCGATTATGCTCTCGGCCACTCTCGGGATGATGCTACTCGCTTGCGCGGTGGAGCTCCTCACGATCTTCGTGGCCCTCGAGCTTATGAGTCTCATGGTTTACGTTCTCGTGGGCATGCGTCGCCGGAATTCCTTCAGCAACGAAGCCTCGATTAAGTATTTCGTGATGGGCGGCGTGGCCGCGGCCGTTTACCTTTACGGTACCGCGCTGATTTACGGTTCGCTCAATACCACCAAGCTGAGTGGCATTCTCGCGGCGCTCACCCAAGATCCCACGGTGCTCGGCAACCCGCTCCTGATCGCGGGCCTGGTTCTCCTGATGGTGGGCTTCTTCTTCAAAGTGGCCGCGGCTCCCTTCCACATGTGGACTCCCGACGTTTACGAGGGCGCCCCTGCCAACGTGACCTCCTATATGGCCACGGCGCTCAAGGCCGCCGTGTTCGCCACGTTGGTGCGCGTGAGCGTGAGCTTCTTCGGCAATAATGGCACGCCCTTGCTCGGCAATTTACAATCCGTGGCGCACGAAGTGATTTGGTGGCTCGCGCTCCTCACGATGCTCATCGGTAATTTCGTGGCCCTCATGCAGAATAATCTCAAGCGCCTCATGGCTTATTCGGCGATCGCGCACACGGGTTATCTGCTGGTGGGAATTTTGGCCGGCCCGCAGGTGGGCTACGCGGGGATCATTTTTTATCTCGTGGCCTACGTGGCGATGAATGTGGGCGCCTTCGTGCTCTTCACGCTTTTTCCCGGCCGCGACGACGAAGCCCTCACTCTGCAGGGCCTCGCGGGTTTGGGTAAGCGGCACCCCTTAGCCGCCGCCGCGCTCACCGTGTTTTTACTGAGCCTGGGAGGTTTCCCCCCCACGGCCGGTTTCGTGGGCAAATACTACTTATTCTCGGGTGCCCTGGCGGCCGGAGAAACCGTTCTGGTATTCATCGCCGTGCTCACCAGCGCGGTATCGGTGTATTACTATCTGCGGCTCGTGGTGCTGATGTATATGCAAGACGGAACGGAAGCCGCGCCCTTCCGCGGTTCCTATTTCGCTACGGCCGCGATCCTGATTTGCTTCGTGCTTACCGTACACTTCGGGGTATTCCCCGGCACCCTGCTCGAAACGGTAAAGCGCGCGGCGATGTTTTAAGACGCCGCTATAGCTCTTCTTCTTCCACGGGAGGAGAATCCACGCCGGCGTCTTTGCATTCGCTGCCTTCCAGGTAGGATAGAATTTCCTGGTATAGCGGATCTTCCTTCGCCGCCCCGATCTTCACCACCGCCGCCCGGTCTTTTTCGCCCAGAGGAAACGTGTCCGCCTCGTAGTAGCGGTAATGCTGCAGAACCTTCTTATCCGTGGGCCGATCCAGCATGTACTTCGAGGGCGCCGATCCGTGTGCGTCGATCGGGATTAGGCAGTACTGCTTTTGCTTAGGCGCGCGTATGGTGCGCAGCTTTCCCTTCGCGAGCATTTTCAGGCCGAGCTCAATATAGTGTAGCTGCACCGCCCGATTGTCCGGCGTGCCGTGCACGTCGCGCGCTGCCTCGATGCCCGCGTAGTTGTTGTATACGTCCATGATGGACACGTCCTTCAGGAGCTCGCCATCGTAATTGGCGAGCCTGGAGGCTTCGTAGAGATCCAGCATACGCTTCGCGGCTTTATCGCCGGTAAACGTGGTAATGGTAGCCGCCACGGCGAAATGGTTCACGGCGTTGAGTGGGCTCTGGTCTTCGTAGCCACGACAGTGCGTATGGGTGAGGTAATGAAGCACGTCACGCCCGGCCTTAGCGGCGGGGAGCACACTCAGATTGTTCGCGTAGAAGAGTTTTTCGGGCGGGGAAAATTTCGCGCTTTTGAAGGGATCCGCGCCGAAGAGCCGCGTAATCCCCCCGAGGCTCTTCGCGAGATTCTTGATTTCCTTTTCGGCGAAATCTCGCTGGCATTGGTTCAATTCAATTCTGGGAGTGCTGAATATAATTTCTTTAGCAAAAGCCGGGGTAGAGGCGAATAGAACGGCGCAGACAAATAACCAAAGGTGCGAAAACATTCCTTACCCATCTCAAATTTATTTCGTCAGGCTGAACTCATCCCGCCGCAGATCAAATGACCAACGATGTGGATGCATATGGTTCATACCCAGGATAACGGGCGCTTCGGCCGATTGAAACAACGGAAATTCCCCTACGTATACATAAGGAGCATCCAGCTCCACGCCTTGCACGAGGAAGGGATTCGTAATTTCGTAGGCTCGCAGTCCCTTCGCTTGCAGTTCGGGAGAAATAAGCTTTTTGCTTGGTCGGAAAAGCTTCGGGTGCGCGTCCGCGTAAGTTTGCGAAACAATGGTTACCGGATTTCCCGTATCAAAGGCGAGCAGTAGGCTTTCCGTGCCCAACTTGGCCGGCACCGCGATCCATTGCTCGTCTTCCCCGAGGCGAATCAACTTGGCTTTTTGCGCGAGGTCGGTGCTCCAGGAAAAATCGGCGCTCGAAAAGTCGAAACGGAAAGATTTTCCTTCGAAAAAATCGATGCCGATGAGCGGAAAGTCGGGATGATTGGAGGGACAACGGAGCGGAAACAGGGCGACGGGGCGTTCGCCCAGTAGAAAAAGATCTTTCACGGAAACTATATCGCAGCGGAATTCTAGGCCGATACCGCCGACGTTCTCTGTGCCCACGACAGGATAATGGGCAAATTCCGGCGCTTGGGGGATTACGGAAACGGCTCCCATTGTATCCAGAGTACAAAGCTTTTCTGTATCACCAAAATGGCACGAGCCTTTGAGGCGAAATCCGCCGAATTTACCCACCGGCAAAAGCTGCATATTTTCGGCTCGAGCGCCAAGCGAGGAGACCCCGAGTAGTAGAACTAGCAAATAATTTTTCATGCTAGCTTGGTAGCATGGTTACTTGGCTATAAGCAATCTCATTCCATGGATGGATTTCCGAAGGATGATGCGCCGAAAACCACTAGCCCCGCAGAAGGTCGGGAATTTTGGTGATATCTTCAAAGGGCTTGGCCAGCACTTTCGCGGCGCCACGTTTAATTAGGTCTTCGCGCACGGCCACGTCGCCGTACGCAGTCATCATGAACACGGTGGAATGAGGCATTTTTCTTTTGAGCAGATCGAGCACCGTAGCCCCGCTGATCTCTGGCATCAAGAGGTCCACGAAACAGAAATCAAAGGGCTGAGCCGTGGCTTCAATCAACTGCATAGCGTCCACCCCGTGGTTCGCAACCAGCACTTCGTGTCCCGCGCGCGCGAGCATGCGCTGGAGGGCGCCCGAGATGATTTTTTCGTCGTCTACCACCAGCACCCTCATTCGGCCACCTCCACCTGCCTCGGCAGGAAGATTTTGAATTCGCTTCCCTTACCCGGGCTACTTTTCACTTCGATGCGCGCGCCCATTTTCTGAATCAGGCTACGCACGATCGAAAGGCCGAGGCCGGTTCCGGCACCCTCCTGCTTGCTCGTGTAGAAGGGGTCGAAGATGTGGCTGAGCTTTTCCTGCGGGAAGCCCGGTCCGTTGTCGCGTACATCGATGCGGAAGCAATCGTCTTCCCGCGCGATGTAGATTTCGAGCGCGCCCTTGCCGTTCATCGCCTGCGCGGCGTTGGTAATCAGGTTAAAGAGAACTTGCTGGAGCGAATTCACCGATACCAGGGCCTTGGGTACGGCTTTTTCGGAATGAATCTTCACGGAGATTTCGCGCATCGCGCTTTTGGCGAATCCGAGCGCGGAGCGTACGGCGTCGAGTAGATTCGCTTCTTCGAGTTCTTTCGCCTCCGCCGTAAATCCGAGCAGATCGTCGATGATTTTTTTGGAGCGCCAGGCGGCGGAGCGGATTTCTTCCACGTCGTCGAGCACGGAAGCGTTCCCGCTGTCTTGCTTCGCCTCTTCGAGGAGGAGCTGGCTCGTGGCGAGAATTCCGGCCAAAGGATTATTGATTTCGTGGGCCACGGCGCCCACCAGCTTGCCGAGCGCCGCCATCTTCTCGCTCTGGATGAGAGTGGAGGCGAGCGCGGTTTCCTTGGAAACGTTGCGGTAGAACTGGAAATGGTAGGAGTCTAGGCCGGTGCGTATCCCGTAACTCCAGGCGAGCAAGTCGCGCTTGGTTTTTCCCTGGAGCTGGATTCGCGTGCCCACCTGCGGCTGAAAGCTCAATCCCACCGGGCAAGATACGCAAGGTTGGCGGCGATTGGCGAGCAAAGTATAGCAGCGCTTTCCCTTGAGCTTCTTTACGTCTTGCTCCACGAGCCGCGCGAAGGCTTTATTGGCTTTTACGATCGTGTAGTTACGATCGATCACGGTGAGGGGCTCGGAAATTCCGTCGAAGGTGGAGCGCCATTCTTTGCTGGCTTGCTGGATCGCGCCGAGCATGGCTACCTTCTCGAGCGCGAGCGCGAGGGGCCCGTAGGTAAGCTCTAGTAGCCAGAGGTCGCGTTCCACGAAGGGCAGAAGCTCGCGGCGGAAAAGCAATAAAACCGCGCTTTGCGCGGCCCGGGAGCGGCGGGGGAGCGTGGCTACCGAGAAGCGGATCGCCAGGCCGAAACTCCAGGGATGGCGCGTGAGACGATCCCACGAGGCGTATTCCGCCGTGCCGCTGCTGAATACGCTTACTTTCCCTTCCTCCAATTTGGCGAAGGTGTGCGACGAAAAATCAGCGGGCAGCGCGATATGTTCCACCGCCTCGCGTGATTCTTTCCCGTGGCGCCAGGCTTCGAGCACGGCGCCCTCCCCGTCTAAGGTAACCAAGGCCGAATCGTGGAAATCGATCACGGTGCGCAAGGTGAGCACGGCCGAGAGAAGGTCGGGGTACTGCTCGGCCGAAGTGCAGCGCCGCATAACGTTCGTCACGAGATTGATCGCGGGGTTGGCCTCGATGTTCCAGGATCGATTACGGTGATCGCGCAGGGCACTCAGGCGGTGCTTTCGGCGGTAGAGACCGATCGCGTGTTCCAGCTGGTAGAGAATCTCCTCTTCGCTCCAGTTCACGTAGATCAGGCCGGGGGCCATCACCTTGGCGAGATTGGGCACCTTCTTGCCCGCGGCGAGAAAAACTTCCGGCGCGGGGCTTAGGCGCTGCAACTGGTTGATGTGCGACTGAGAAAACTCGCTCGCGCCGAGCACGAAGAGATCGGCGGCCTCATGTTCCTGGCTATCGCAGGCCTCGTCGGTGTCCCGGGCGCGCGAGCAAACGATGCCACTTTTGCGGATTACGGATTCCAGCTTTAGGATCTCAGGATCTTCTCCTACGAGTTTTACCCTGAGAGCTACGGCCATGATTAAGAGGTGCGCAAGCGCTGCAGCACGGGAATGCCGTAGTCCGACATTTCCAGCAGCGCTTCCGGGAGCTCATTGCAGAGAATGTCGGCGAGCATATTATAGTCGCAGGCCTTCTTCGCGGGCAGAAGCTCTTCGATCGCCGAAACTAGACGAACCTGCGCGATCCGGAGCGAAGAATCGTTGGTGTGAATGCCTTTATATTTTCCGCGCAGGATGCTTTGCGAAGCCATGATCAGTTGGGTGAGATTCTCCAGCCCGTCCACGAGATCCACGAAGTTCTTATCGGCCTCTTTGATCTTGCCGCTCTTGTAGCTATTGCCGTTGAGGCGGCAGTAGCTGGTGAGCTTCTTGATGTAGGCTTTGGCGGAAGTAAGCGCTTCGAACGCGAGCTCGATCTGGTCCACGGTGGTGATCTCGATGCGGCCTACCTGCGCGAGCGAGCGCATGGAGAAAACGGTTTCGCGGCTTTCGTCGATGGTTTCGCCGTTGATCTTGAGCACGGAAATCACTTGCGAGCGCGCGGCGAGGTCGCGGTTCAGGCCGTTGATGAATTCGCCGAAAAGAGTATCGTCTTCCCGCTGAAGTTTCTTCCCGTTGATGAGTAGATCAACCATTGGATTGGCCTTCCTCGCCCGCAGTGGATTCGAGCGTGCTCTCGTTTTCGAAAACAGTATGGAACAAACTACGGGCCAAGTCGAGCATCACCAATACGCGGTTTTGGAGGCTGGTGAATAACGCAGCCATTTCGTCTGATAGCTGTAGGGCGCTCTCCACTTCCATCAGGTTCTGTTTTTGGCGATGGTAGGCCGCTAAGGGGGCGAAATAAGGCTGGGTGCTGGCGAGGGCGTGTACGAGCTCCTCCACCTCTTGCAGGCGAGCGGATTCCTTTTGTGCTTTTTCGAGGTCGCCGTGCACCAAACTTTCCCTTACATGGCCGCAGTAGATTTTGCCGAAATTGCCGAGTTCGTAGAGCTGCTCTAAAGGTTTGAGCAGGTCGCAGAGAATGGGCATCGTGTCTTGATGCAGGATCTGCAGATCGTAGGTAGTGATCGTGCGCTCGTGAATCGAATGTTCCCAAAGGAGGCGGTAAAAGGCCTGGAATACATCGTGGATTTCCGAACCCGTAAAGAGCAGAGGACGTTGGTACAGTTCCGTGATGCTTCCCTGTTCCTTGAGCAATACTTCTACCCGTTGCGTGGCGAGAAGGCGCACCTTGCCGAGGTATTCCCCGATCAGCGATTCGGCGTATTCTTGCCATTGATCGAGCGTGGGCACATTCCCGTTATTCGCGGTGAGGGCGTGGTCCACGATTCCCTTCAGCATGGCCGATAAATTCTCTTCCACGCCGTGATTCACGGCGCTCTGGAGCAGAAGGTGTCCGTGCCCGTAGGGGTAAAGATAAGGGCCGCGGGCGGGAGTGCCGTCCACGCAAATGGTGAAGGTTCCGTAACCGGAGCTGAGCAGCGCGTGCACGCCCGGTCCCACGATCGCGATGTCGCAATTCCGCAGCGCGGCCGCGTTGGCCGAAAATCCTTGGTGGCCGCAGAGATCGTGCACGGAAAGTTTTCCGTCCCACTGTTTTTGGATCTCAGAAGAAATGCGTTTGTCTTTCACCGTACCGATCAAAAAGATCTCGGCGGTGTAGTTTATCTGCGAAATTCCGTCTAGCGCCGCGCCCACTTCCGCGGCCGAAAGCGAGCTCGTGCACACGGCGATTCGCACGCCGTTGGCTTCGATGAGCGAATCGGGAAGCGTTTGTGTGATTTCGGGAGGGGCCAGCTCGAAGTTCACGTCGATCGTGTCCACTTGCGCTACCTTTTTAAGGAGATCGATCTGGTGGAAGGGATTGCCGTGGGCCAGCGCGCCGGCGGCCTGGAAGTAGGCCTTCCAGCTGGTATTTTCCAGGGCACCCTCGAAGGCCTCGGTTCCGCGCAAGTCTATCGTGTGGTCCACCTGGAGGCCTTCAGCGTCGGTGGAAAAGAAGTCGAGCGCGGGCAGCAAATGGCTGGCCTCGCGAAAAACTTCCTCGGCGATTAGCCCCACCGATGCCCCCGGATTTTTTTGCTTGAGGGCGGCGATCGTGGGCGCGAGGCTGATGATGCACTCGATGGAGGCCAGGGGCCTAATGGCGATGCGAATATTTCTCATAGGCGCCAACATCCTTGTTCGGCGACCCCTTTAAAAACCAGCTAGGTGCCGGTTTTTTTGAGGATCAGATCTTTTAGTTTCTTCGCGCCCTCGTGGCTCGCATTAAGCGCTAGCAGCTTCTCGCATTCCTCGAGGGATTCTCTCAGCCTACCGCGGTGATACTGGATTCCCGCGTAGCTGTACAAGATGTTCGAGTTCACGGCGTTGTGAGCGATGTACTTTTGCAGCAGGGAAGCAACAACGTCGAATTTTTTCAGTTCGTAGGCCGATTTCACCAGGTGATAAAGGGAGCTTACGTCGTGGATATCGATTCCGAGCGCGCACGCGAAAGCATCGTGTGCGGCTTCTTTGTTCCCCATCCCGGTTTGGGCGAGGCCGATTCCCGTAAAGGCTTGGGCGTTCCGCGGATTGATGCGGGCACCTTCCTTAAAGTGCAATAGCGCCGTGGAGAGATCGCCCTTCTTCATCGCGAGCGAGCCGATGTTCACGTGCAAGT